>OARB01000018.1_pt1 | contig 75983 bp, 70 predicted proteins | sample 1475561 | NCBI WGS metagenome assembly OARB01 (sample SAMEA3360673, study PRJEB22359) | human gut metagenome | biome: ENVO:urban biome; feature: ENVO:human-associated habitat; material: ENVO:feces | place: Bangladesh | collected 2011
AACTCTTCAATTAAAAGTTTTTTGAAGCTTTCGCTTCGGCTCAATGAATACTGATTACATTCTTTGCTTAATAAAAAGCGAAGTAATGTTGAATTGACTGTGCTGAATGATTGCTCATTCAAATGGTCACTCAGTTCATTGATAAATCTTTTTTGATTATCATCAACGAGTGCCCACACAGATTGATTGGTTTATATTGTTAAAGAGCGTTCTTCTTTGCAGTCTGCTTCAGAAGAGGCGGCCATTTTAGCGAGATAAACTGTTGTGTCAAACACTTTTTTCAGTTTATTTTCGTTGGCGATTTCGCGACCTAAAACACCGAGCTGAATCACTGCTAACGCTTACTGCGTCTGCCGTATCAGTGAGGGCGGATTATAGAGAACCTAGTTATATTGGCAAGTACTTTTTAGAAGTTTTTTAAAGTTTTCGAGCACTTGGTGATGTTTTAGGCAGAACAGGCTATTTGTTAATGATTAAGCCATCTACTATACCTACCACTTGCTTATAAAAGGGTGAAATGATGAGTTCAATTCGTAGCTACAAAGGCATAGTGCCCAAGCTTGGTGAAGGGGTTTATGTAGATAGCAGTGCTGTGCTTGTGGGTGATATAGAACTGGGCGACGATGCCAGTATTTGGCCTTTAGTGGCAGCACGGGGCGATGTTAACCATATTCGGATTGGTAAACGCACCAATATTCAAGATGGTTCGGTACTGCATGTCACTCACAAAAATGCCGAAAACCCGAATGGGTATCCGTTATGCATTGGGGATGATGTGACCATTGGCCATAAGGTTATGCTGCACGGCTGCACCATTCATGATCGAGTTCTCGTCGGCATGGGGTCTATCGTGTTAGACGGGGCGGTGATTGAAAATGATGTCATGATCGGTGCGGGAAGTTTAGTTCCGCCCGGGAAAAGGCTCGAAAGTGGCTTTCTGTACATGGGTAGCCCGGTCAAGCAAGCACGTCCTCTCAATGATAAGGAGCGTGCTTTTCTCGTTAAATCGTCCAGTAATTATGTTCAGAGTAAGAATGACTATCTGAATGACGTTAAAACCGTTCGCGAGTGATCTCAATTTGGCCTAGAGAGTTAAACATTTCGTTTTCAATCGCCTGTTCGGCGAGTTCCTCTAGGTCAAAACGCCACTCACTGAAGGCCGTCATCACGTGTTGCGATTCTGCTAAAGCTTCACCTGAGAGCTCTTGTAGAACTTGTCGCGCCACAAGACATTCGATTAATGCTCCGTTTTGCTGAGCAAAAAATACAACAGCTTGTTTTGCCTCATCCCAATGCTGTAAATCGGGAAACAAGATGGATTGGTTCATAGCGCACCTTCTAGATTTTTACGCAGTTCACGCAAAATTTGTTTCGTGCCCGGACGTAAACCACGCCATAGCATAAAACTTTCAGCCGCTTGTCCCACTAACATGCCTAAGCCATCGATCGCTTGCGCGCAGCCATGTTGTCGCGCCCATTGATTAAACACGGTATAGCCTTTGCCATACATCATGTCATAGCAGACGGAGCGAGATGAAAAGATCACCGGATCAATCGCAGGCAATTCGCCATCGAGACTGGCAGAGGTCGAGTTGATGATCACATCATAACTTTGTTTAAGCTGTTCGAACGCTTGCGCCTTTACCTCACCATAAGCGGCCACAAGCTCAGCCAACTGCTCCGCTTTCGCAAAGGTACGATTCGTGACGGTAATAGAGGCCGGCTGCTGATCTAATAACGGCTTGAGCACGCCACGCGCCGCACCACCAGCACCAATCAACAAAATCGTCGCGCCTTTCAGTAGCACTTGCTGCGCGAGTAGATCTTGCACTAAGCCTTCACCATCGGTGTTGTCTCCGAGTATTTCGCCATCATCCAGCTTTTTTAACGTGTTTACCGCACCGGCTAAACGCGCGCGCTCCGTTAAGCGATCGGCAAAGCGGTACGCCTCCTCTTTAAATGGCACGGTAACATTACAACCTCGTCCACCTTGCGCAAAAAAATGTTTCGCCGCCTCAGTAAACCCATCCACTGGCACGCACTGTGCGGTATAGATCATGGACTGCTGAGTTTGTCGTGCAAACAGCGTATGAATAAAAGGGGATTTACTGTGATTAATGGGGTTACCAAAAACGGCATACTGATCGATTTGAGAAGCCATATCCTTGCCTAAACAATCAAAAGGGTCACTTGCGCGACCCTATCACTCAGAACCTTGCCTGTCACCATTCACGAGGCACTAAAAACTCGCTTAGCTTGGCTTCTGGCGTTCCTGCTTGCGGTTGATATGCGTATTCCCAACGCGCTAAGGGAGGCATCGACATCAAGATTGATTCGGTACGCCCACCGGTTTGAAGGCCAAACAGCGTGCCGCGATCCAACACCAAGTTAAATTCAACGTATCGACCGCGACGATAGAGTTGAAATTGGCGCTCGCGCTCTGTAAAGGGCGTGTTTTTGCGTTTTTCGACAATCGGCACATAAGCTTGGGTATAACCTTCGCCGACCGCCTGCATATAAGCGAAACATTGCTCGAATGACCATTCATTGAGATCATCAAAAAACAATCCGCCGATGCCGCGTGTTTCATTGCGGTGTGGTAAGTAGAAATAGCGATCACACCATGCTTTATGTTCGTTATAGATTTCTGACCCAAAAGGGGCGCAGATATTTTTAGCAGTTTGATGCCAGTGCTGGCCATCCTCAACAAAGGGATAAAACGGCGTAAGGTCAAAACCACCACCAAACCACCAGATCGGAGCTTCGCCCTCTTTTTCAGCAATAAAAAAGCGCACATTGGCATGAGAGGTCGGAACATACGGATTTTTCGGGTGCATGACCAGAGAAACGCCCATGGCTTCAAAGCGGCGACCTGCCAATTCTGGACGATGGGCCGTCGCAGAGGCAGGCATCTGCTCACCAAATACATGGGAAAAGTTCACGCCACCCTGTTCGAAAACAGCGCCCTCACGCATGACTCGCGTACGGCCACCACCACCCAGTTTCTCACCCGGTTCACGCTGCCACGCATCTTCAATAAATTGCGCTTGGCCATCTGTGGCTTCCAATTGTTGGCAAATCTTATCTTGTAGCTGCAGTAAAAAGTGCTTCACTGCTTGTTTATCGACTATCGACTCCACATTCTCTCCTGCGCAGGGTTATCCCTGTCTTAACACTTGTAAGCTGCGAGCATCACGAATTTCGCTCGGTCCATGACGGCCACTGGTCTTCCCTTCTACTACCACAGCAATCTGATTGCCTAGCTGAACCATGACTTCTTGTTGAGTTACGCACGCGGGCTGGCCACTTAGATTAGCACTGGTTGACGTCAGTGGCTTCCCAAAGGCGAGACATAACTTCTGAACGACCGGATGATCCGAAACACGCACGGCAACGGTATCAAACTGACCACGAACCCAGCTTGGCGTATCACCGCTGGCTGGCATGACCCAAGTCAGTGGCGCGGGCCATGAAGCCAGCACTTGTGTCAGTTGCTCTGCGGTTAATTGCGTTTCATCGACATAAGGGCGCAACTGCGCATAGCTAGCGGCAATTAAGATCACCCCTTTTTCCACGGGGCGCTGCTTGATCGCCAATAAGCGCAGCATAGCGGTTTGGTTATCCGGATCACACCCCAAACCAAACACCCCTTCGGTTGGATAGGCAATAACGCAACCTTTGCGCAGCGCATCCACCGCCTGTTGTAGATTCTCCACCAGAGCCACTCCTCTTTCATTTGTGCTCAGTGTACAAATCGTGGAGCAATTGACCAGTTCTTCTCATCAACCAGAAAAAGCAAACGTTTGCTTGAGAAAAAAATCCCCGTATAATGCGCCGCAAGCGGGCTTGCTTGTCCGATAAATAACACTGAAGGAGTTTGAGATGACAGTCGGTATTATCATGGGTTCCAAGTCAGACTGGCCAACCATGAAACACGCAGCAGAGATGCTTGACCAGTTTGGTGTGGCTTACGAGACTAAAGTGGTTTCTGCGCACCGAACTCCTCATCTTTTGGCCGACTATGCCTCTAGCGCCAAAGAACGCGGTTTACAAGTGATCATCGCTGGAGCGGGCGGCGCTGCGCATCTTCCCGGAATGACCGCCGCATTCACTAGCTTGCCAGTGTTAGGCGTGCCCGTTCAATCTCGCGCTCTGTCTGGGCTCGACTCGTTATACTCCATTGTGCAGATGCCAAAAGGCATTGCGGTGGGTACGCTCGCCATTGGTGAAGCTGGTGCCGCTAATGCAGGATTACTTGCCGCACAAATCATCGGCATTCATAACCCAGAAGTGATGAGTAAAGTGGAAGCTTTCCGCGCTAAGCAGACTCAATCTGTGTTGGATAACCCAAATCCGGCTGAGGAGTAACAGATGCGTGTGTTGGTTCTCGGCGCTGGTCAGCTGGCGCGCATGATGTCGCTCGCCGGAGCACCGCTCAATATTGAAACGATCGCTTTTGATGTGGGTAGCGAAAACATTGTGCACCCCTTAACGCAAACTGTGCTTGGGCATGGATTGGAGCAAGCGATTGAACAAGTCGATGTGATCACCGCTGAGTTTGAACACATTCCGCATCCGATCCTCGATCTCTGTGCACGCAGTGGCAAACTTTACCCAAGCGCTGAAGCTATCAAAGCTGGCGGCGATCGTCGTTTAGAAAAAGCCTTGCTGGATCGCGCCCAAGTGGCGAATGCACGTTATACGATGATCCGCAGCCGAGACGACCTAACCTCAGCCATCGCCGAGATTGGATTGCCTATGGTGCTGAAAAGTGCACTCGGAGGCTACGATGGAAAAGGCCAATGGCGCTTGAAAGAACCAACGCAGATCGAATCGGTTTGGCAAGAACTTGCGCAATATCTGGCAGCCAACCCCGAACAAGCAATTGTGGCAGAAGAATTTGTCGCTTTTGATCGCGAAGTGTCACTGGTCGGTGCACGTAACCTAGTCGGCGATGTTGTGGTGTATCCTTTAGCGGAGAACGTTCATACCCAAGGTGTGTTGAGCCTTTCTACCGCCATTGATGCTCCTGCGCTACAAACTCAAGCGAAAGCCATGTTTAAAGCGGTAGCCGAGCAGCTCAATTATGTCGGTGTATTAGCGCTGGAGTTTTTTGAAGTACAAGGCCAGTTACTGGTCAATGAAATTGCACCACGAGTTCATAACTCCGGTCACTGGACTCAGCAAGGTGCGGAAACCTGTCAGTTCGAAAACCACTTACGCGCAGTGTGTGGCTTACCGCTGGGTAGCACCAAACTGGTTCGTGAGACCGCGATGATTAATATTCTTGGTGAAGATCAGCTGCCCGCAGAAGTATTGGCACTGGAAGGCTGCCACGTACATTGGTACGGCAAGGCCAAGCGCTCAGGACGCAAGATGGGGCATATCAATGTGACCGCCGATTACAGTGGTGAGTTGCAACGCAAATTATGCCAATTAGCGACTGTGTTAGATGAAAAGGCTTTTCCTGCCGTACACGCCGTAGCAAAGGAAATTCAGCCTTAATCCATACCCCACTAATGCAATAAAGCCGCGTCTAACGCGGCTTTAACTTTGTATGCGATGAGCATGATGAAGCTAGCATTCCTGAATATGCCCACATTGACGATTAGCGCATTGATAGCGCATGCCTGCTGCACTTTTCTTTTCCACCATCACCGTAAAGCCACACTGAGCACAAGCCTGAGCAATCGGTTTACTATTTAAAGCAAACTTACACTTAGGATACGCATCACACGCATAAAACAGTTTACCGAAGCGAGATTTGCGTTCGATAAGGTGGCCTTTGCCGCATTCCGGGCAAAGGATATCTGGCGATGTTTCCTCTTGCGAAGGGGAATCCATCGACTCGATATGGTGGCACTGCGGGTAGTGGCTACAGCCAATAAACATCCCGTAACGACCTTGGCGCAGCACCAGTTCATGTCCACATTCAGGGCAAGGCACACCGAGTTCTTTGATGATATGCCCATCATTTTGATGCAGAGGTTTGATGTAGTCACACTCTGGGTATGCAGTGCAACCTAAAAAAGGACCATGTTTGCCGTGGCGCAGTTGTAATGCTGCGCCACATTGCGGACAAGGGGAAGATTGCAGCGCATGCTCATGAGCGGCAAACAGTTGCGGGTCAATTTTACGACTCATAGACACATCACACGCTTAATGCAAAATGCCTTGTTCTTTGCTGTACAGCAGCTCTTCCATCACTGTGTAAGCATTTTCATTACCCGGGACATTGAACAGCACCATCAGGATGATCCATTTCAGGTCATCAAGCTCAAACTCATCGGTTTCTAATCCCATGACACGGTCGATCACCATTTCACGAGTTTCTGGGGTCAGCACATTGATGTGTTCAAGAAACAGCAGGAAACCACGCGATTCGAGATCCAGTCGTTCAATCTCTTCCGGCGCGTAAATACGCATTGAAGTGGGTGCACTTTTCGCAATTGCAGTTTGTGCATCGGTTTGTTGCAAAGCCGCCAGCTCTTCCAACCAGTGGAGGGCCTTGTAGATGTCTTTTTGGTGAAACCCAGCACGCAGCAGTTCATCTTCCAGCTGGTCCTGATCCACTTGCAAATCTGCATCGCTATGGACGTAGGTTTCGAACAGATACATCAAAATATCCATCATCATAGCTAGCCTCTCCCCTTTCTAATATAGCCACCAGGTACTGCAACCACATGCCCAAGGAGCTCAAGCTCCAAGAGCTGCATCATGATATCTTGCACCGGTATCTGGGTCCGGCTTGCGAGAATATCAATAGGTGTAGCTTCTATTCCTACGTTAGCTAACAGCTCGGGAAATGGCAATTCTTCATCGCTCTGTACAGCAGAAAAAAGTGTTGCTTGATAAGGAACTTGTTCAGAGAGTGACCAAGTCAGCGCATTTTTGAGCTCTTGATGAATTTGTTGCACACTTTGCACCAAACAAGCGCCTTGGCGAATCAATTGGTTGCTACCTTGGCTGGCGGCATTAAAAATTGATCCGGGAACCACAAAGACCTCACGCCCTTGCTCAGCCGCGTAGCGTGCAGTGATGAGTGAGCCGCTTTTCTCCGCAGCTTCTACCACCACAACACCGAGCGATAAGCCGCTGATAATTCGGTTACGGCGCGGAAAGTGATCGGCTTTAGGCGGTGTGTGAGGGGCAAACTCAGAAACCAAGGCCCCTTGGGCGATGATTCGCTCCGCTAACCCTTGATGCTGTTTGGGGTAAACCTGCGCCAGCCCTGAACCTAATACTGCTACGGTTTGCCCTTGTGCTTGCAAAGCGCCATCGTGCGCATAGCCATCAATACCAAGCGCTAAACCACTGGTGACCACTAAACCTGACTGCGCGAGCTCAGTGGCAAACTGGCGAGCGATCTGCCGCCCATCAACACTGGCATTGCGGCTACCGACGATAGCCACCGCAGGGTCATGCACCGCTTCCCATATTCCTTCAATAAACAGGACGGGAGGCGATGAGTTAATCTCTTTCAATAAACGAGGGTAAAGCGGGCAATGAGGAGTGACGATATAGCGGTTATTGGCTGCTGATCGCCATTGCAAACACTGCTCGGCTTGTTTAGCCGCTTGAGTGGTTAAAAACACCAGTTGTTCGGGCTTAAGCCCGCAGGCCAACCATTGCTTAGGCGTAAAACTTTGCAACTGGGCTGGCAAACGGGTCGCAAGCAGGTGAGAAATGGTTTTGCTGCCTAGTTTAGGAGTAAAACAGAGCGCCAACCATGCCGCTAAATCCTGATCTTTCATTAACTGGCATCATCAACCAAATCGATTTGTTCAGACAATTGCACTACATCTGGCTGCTCGGTTTGAGGCTCTGCCTGCGGAGACAGTGCGTGCACTTCAGCACTGATCGGTGCCGAACTGTTAGTAATCAGTGCCAAGCTAAAACGCTCATAAGGGCGAATCACCATCAAAGCGCCCACTTTTACACTTGGTAACTGTACGTCCGTGTTCGAACGCTCAGACAGGAAAGTAGACGAATCTTGCTTAGCTTTGACTTGGACTGCGGCTTGATACAGTTCAAACATACTGCCTTGCGCGACGCCATCACTGCGGCCTTGGTCAATCACCACCACTTGATTCTGTCCGGCGTATTGACTCCCTTCAAGCGAACCCAGAATGCGAGCTTCACTCCCTGCAGGCGCTGGCTGCGGATAGAAGGTTGTCGACAGTTGGCGCTCCTCAAGATCGACTTCTGGCAAAGCAATATCATTGGCTAAAATCTCTTGATTTTGCTCTAGCAAGCTTAGTCCACTAAAGTTGCCCCCAGTCATCGCCAATTCACCCACCGCCACTAAACGCAGCGCCACCATGACTTCATCATCACGTTGATACTGTGCTACCTCGCGATAAATCCCCCACTTTTTCTCGCTGTGTACACCGGAGATGTAAAGCTGATCTTGCTTGGTGAGATATTGACGCCCCTCACTGGAGCCAATCACACGCACGCTACCTTGCAAGGCGGTTTTCGCCATCAAACGGTCAGATTGTAAATAAGGCAGCACCAAGCCTTCTTGCACAGTCGGAACAGCTTGTTTCTCCAACACACGCACTTGCGGGCTCAGTTTGCGCATCGGTTTTAGACTGAGTTCGGGTTGCCCATCACGCCAAAACAGCGTCAATTTATCACCGGGGTAGATCAAATGTGGGTTATCAATTTCTGGGTTCACTTGCCAAAGTCTTGGCCACAGCCATGGACTGTCGAGATACAAAGCGGAAATATCCCACAAGGTGTCACCTTTCACCACGGTATAGGTGGTCGGTGCATTTGGTTTGAGTGCCAGCGGCGTTTGCTCATCGGCGGTCACCTGTCCACTGAGCAGAGTGAAAGGCAATAAAGCGTAGGTAATATAACGGGTTAATCGTGCCATGACCTTGCTTCCTTGGTCGAAAAAATGACTGGGTTTCGGAGAAATCACGTCCGGATGCTGTCATTTGGGTCATAAAATGTCTAGAATTGAGCCAACACGCATTAAGCTGTTTCGGCACAGTTCAACATTTCGAGTGTATATGTCTGTATTGCAAGTATTAACATTCCCAGATGATCGACTGCGTACCGTTGCGAAACCGGTCGAACAAGTCACCCCAGAAATCCAACAAATCGTCGATGATATGTTGGAAACCATGTATGCCGAAGAAGGCATCGGTTTAGCGGCGACCCAAGTCGATATTCACCAACGTATCGTGGTGATCGATATTTCTGAAACTCGCGATCAGCCTATGGTGTTGATTAACCCAGAGATCATCGAAAAGCGCGGTGAAGATGGCATTGAAGAAGGCTGTTTGTCCGTCCCGGGTGCGCGGGCTTTAGTGCCTCGCGCCGCAGAAGTGACCGTAAAAGCGCTGGATCGCAATGGTCAAGAGTACCAGTTTGATGCAGATGACCTACTGGCTATCTGTGTACAGCACGAACTCGATCACCTCGCGGGCAAACTGTTTGTTGACTATCTGTCACCACTCAAACGCAACCGCATCAAAGAGAAGCTAGAGAAAATCAAACGCTTCAATGAGAAAAAATAAATTACTGTGAGGTAACCTTGAGCCAATCACTACGTATTGTCTTTGCAGGTACTCCGGATTTCGCCGCCCGTCACTTGGCGGCGTTATTGTCTTCGGAGCATGAGATTATTGCGGTCTACACCCAACCGGAGCGCCCAGCGGGGCGCGGCAAAAAACTCACCGCCAGCCCAGTCAAAACCCTTGCACTTGAGCACAACGTTCCGGTTTATCAGCCAGAGAACTTTAAATCAGACGAGTCTAAACAACAGCTTGCCGCACTCAACGCCGATTTAATGGTGGTCGTGGCTTACGGCTTGCTACTGCCTAAAGTAGTTTTGGATACACCTAAACTTGGCTGTATTAATGTGCACGGTTCGATTCTGCCGCGTTGGCGGGGTGCTGCGCCGATCCAGCGTTCCATTTGGGCGGGTGATAGCGAAACTGGCGTCACCATCATGCAGATGGATGTCGGCCTTGATACGGGCGATATGCTGAAAATCGCGACGCTGCCGATTGAAGCGAGCGACACCAGTGCCTCGATGTACGACAAACTGGCAGAACTTGGTCCACAAGCGCTGCTCGAGTGCTTACAAGATATCGCTCAAGGCACAGCGGTTGCGGTCAAACAAGATGATGGATTGGCGAACTACGCGCATAAACTCAGCAAAGAAGAAGCGCGTATTAACTGGAGTGATGCAGCGACACATATTGAGCGCTGTATTCGTGCCTTTAATCCTTGGCCGATGAGCCATTTTGAAGTAGCAGAAAACAGCATTAAGGTTTGGCAAGCGCGTGTTGAAACACGAGCAGTAACTCAAACTCCGGGTACCATTATCCAAGCAGATAAGAGCGGGATTTACGTGGCAACCGGGCAAGATGTACTAGTGCTCGAAAGCCTGCAAATTCCGGGCAAGAAAGCCTTGCCAGTACAAGATATTCTCAATGCGCGTGCCGACTGGTTTAGTGTCGGTTCCCAACTCAGTTAATCCTGAACCCTAGCCTATGGATGGCTAGGGTTTGGCTTTTTGTTTAGGTTTTATTATGAATGTTCGCGCCGCTGCTGCGTCGGCTCTTTACCAAGTGGTTGATTTAGGGCACTCACTGTCCAATGCTTTGCCTGCGGCTCAGCAGCAAATTCGCCCACGTGATCACGCCCTGCTGCAAGAGATCTGCTATGGCGTTTTGCGCCAATTGCCGCGTTTGGAATCCATCAGCCAAGCTCTGATGGGAAAACCGTTGAAAGGCAAACAACGCGTATTCCACTTCCTGATCCTCGTCGGCTTATACCAACTGAGCTTTATGCGCATTCCCGCACATGCTGCGGTAGGGGAAACCGTCGAAGGCGCGCAAGATTTGAAAGGCCCTCGTCTGCGCGGCTTGATCAATGCGGTGCTGCGTAACTATCAGCGTGACCAAGAAGGCTTAGATGCTCAAGCCACCAGCCATGACGCAGGGCGCTACGGCCATCCGGGCTGGTTATTGAAATTGCTCAAAGAGAGCTACCCAGAGCAGTGGCAACAAATTGTTGAAGCCAACAACAGCAAAGCGCCGATGTGGCTACGCGTCAATCATCAACACCATACTCGTGCTGAGTATCAAGCCCTGCTCGAACAAGCTGGCATCGTCACTACGCCTCATGCGCAAGCCGAAGATGCGCTGTGCTTAGAAACGCCTTGCGATGTACACCAACTGCCGGGTTTCGCTGAAGGTTGGGTTTCAGTACAAGATGCCGCTGCGCAGTTAGCACTGACTTACCTTGCACCGCAAGCAGGAGAGCTGATTTTAGATTGCTGCGCTGCCCCTGGTGGCAAAACTGCGCACATCTTGGAGCGCACACCAGAGAGCCAAGTCGTTGCGATTGATTGTGATGAAACTCGCCTCAAACGCGTGCGAGAAAACCTGCAGCGTTTAGAGCTCACTGCGCAAGTGATTTGTGGCGATGCGCGTTACCCGCAACAGTGGTGGCAAGGCGAACAGTTTGATCGCATCTTGCTGGATGCACCTTGCTCGGCGACCGGCGTGATTCGCCGCCATCCCGACATCAAATGGCTGCGCCGCGCAGACGATATCGCGGCATTAGCCGAGCTACAGCGCGAAATTTTGGATGCGATGTGGCAACAACTCAAACCCGGTGGTAGTTTGGTGTACGCAACGTGCTCGATCACACCACAAGAAAACCGCCTACAGGTCAAAGCGTTCCTTGAACGCACGCCAGATGCGCGCTTAGTGGGTTCCGAGCCCGCGCAGCCCGGCCGCCAAATCCTTCCCGGAGAGGAAGCGATGGACGGTTTCTATTACGCCGTATTAAGCAAACAACACTGATTCGGTCAACCAAGGTGAGCCACAACTCACCTTGGGCGTGAGCAAACAAAGAGAACAAGTTATGAAAATCATCATTCTTGGTGCAGGACAAGTCGGCGGTACGCTCGCTGAAAACTTGGTAGGCGAAAACAACGACATTACTGTGGTCGATAAAAACGCTGACCGACTGCGCGATTTACAAGATAAATATGATTTGCGTGTAGTCAATGGTCACGCCAGCCACCCTGATGTGCTGCGCGAAGCTGGCGCACAAGATGCTGACATGCTGGTCGCGGTCACCAATACCGATGAAACCAACATGGCCGCTTGTCAGGTCGCCTTTACTCTGTTTAACACGCCCAACCGGATTGCGCGTATCCGCTCTCCACAATATCTCGCTGAAAAAGAAGCGCTGTTTCAATCTGGCGCGGTCCCGGTCGATCACCTGATTGCACCGGAAGAACTGGTCACCAGCTATATCGAGCGCTTGATCCAGTATCCGGGCGCGCTGCAAGTGGTGAGTTTCGCCGAAGAAAAAGTCAGCTTGGTGGCCGTTAAAGCGTATTACGGTGGTCCACTGGTTGGTAACGCCCTTTCTGCCCTACGCGATCACATGCCGCACATCGATACTCGCGTGGCAGCGATTTTCCGTCAGGGACGCCCAATTCGTCCGCAAGGCACCACCATTATTGAAGCGGATGATGAAGTGTTTTTCGTCGCCGCGAGTAACCATATTCGCTCGGTGATGAGTGAGTTGCAGCGCCTTGAAAAACCGTATCGTCGGATCATGATTGTCGGCGGCGGTAACATAGGTGCCAGCCTCGCTAAACGCCTAGAGCAAACTTACAGCGTTAAGCTGATTGAACATAATTACCAACGTGCGGAACAGTTATCTGAACAGTTGGAAAATACCATCGTCTTTTGTGGAGATGCCGCGGACCAAGAGCTGCTGTCGGAAGAGAATATCGATCAGGTCGATGTGTTTATCGCCCTCACCAATGAAGATGAAACCAACATCATGTCGGCCATGCTTGCCAAACGCATGGGAGCCAAGAAAGCCATGGTGCTTATCCAACGCAGCGGCTATGTCGATTTAGTCCAAGGCGGTGTGATTGATGTAGCGATCTCCCCGCAGCAAGCGACCATTTCTGCGCTACTCACTCACGTGCGCCGCGCCGATATTGTCAACGTCTCTTCATTACGCCGTGGAGCGGCAGAAGCCATTGAAGCGATTGCCCACGGCGATGAATCAACCTCTAAGGTAGTAGGACGAGCGGTGGGCGATATTAAACTGCCTCCGGGCACGACAATTGGCGCTATTGTGCGGGGCGAAGAAGTGCTGATTGCCCATGACCGCACTGTCATCGAGCAAGACGATCACGTCGTCATGTTCTTGGTCGATAAAAAATATGTGCCCGACGTGGAAACGCTATTCCAGCCGAGCCCATTCTTCTTGTAAAGGTTGGCGCTATGCTCAACTTACGCCCAATTACGTTTATCATCGGGCTAGTGCTGTCTAAGCTAGCCCTATTCATGTACGTGCCGACTCTAGTGGCATTTTTTACTGGCAGCGGCGGTTTTCTCGATTTCGCGCAAGCCGTCATCATTACCCATCTGGTGGCGTTTCTCTGCTTAAGTATCGGTCGCACTGAACATTTTCGGCTCAACGTACGTGATATGTTCCTGATCACCAGCTTGGTATGGACGATTGCCAGCGCATTTGCTGCTCTGCCTTTTGTGTTTATTAACCACATCAGCTTTACCGATGCCTATTTTGAAACCATGTCCGGCCTTACCACCACAGGCTCCACGGTACTCAGTGGCTTAGATGATATGCCGCCCAGTATTTTGTTGTGGCGCTCCATTTTGCAATGGTTAGGTGGCGTGGGCTTTATCGTGATGGCGGTAGCGGTGTTGCCGATGCTCAATGTTGGGGGGATGAAGCTGTTCCAAACCGAATCGTCTGATTGGTCGGATAAAAGCAGCCCGCGCGCGAAAACCGTCGCGAAAAACATTGTGGCGGTGTATCTGGTTTTGACTGGGCTCTGTTTTTTGAGCTATATCGCCACAGGTATGACGCCGTTTGAAGCGATTAATCACGCCTTTACCACGCTTTCCACCGGCGGCTACTCGACCAGTGATAGCTCGATGAACCGCTTCTCACACGGCGCGCACTGGGTTGGCACACTCTTTATGTTTCTTGGTGGCCTGCCATTTTTACTGTTTGTGCAGGCTCTGCGCAAACAGAGTGCACGAGCCCTACTCAAAGATGAGCAGGTACGCGGCTTCTTCTGGCTCTTTATGATCTCCAGTTTGCTGGTCGCAGGTTGGTTGTGGCTCAAAAACGATTACGCGATATTGGATGCGCTGCGAGTTTCGATGTTTAACATTGTCTCCGTCGTCACAACCACGGGCTATGGTCTGGATGATTTCACCGCGTGGGGCGCGCTCCCCTCAACCATTTTTGCCTTCCTATTGATGGCCGGCGCTTGCTCGGGTTCTACCTCTGGCGGAATTAAGGTCTTTCGTTTCCAAATCGCGATGGCACTGCTCAAAAAGCAACTGCTGAACCTCATCCACCCTTCTGGCATTTTTATCCAGCGCTATAACAAGCGCCCGGTCAATGAAGAGATCATCCGCTCCGTAGTCGCCTTTGGCTTGACGTTTTTCATCACTATCGTGGTACTGGCTGGCGCGTTATCGGCAATGGGATTGGATTCGGTGACCAGTATCTCTGGCGCGGTCACTGCCGTGGCTAACGTGGGTCCAGGTATGGGCAGCATCATTGGCCCAACGGGTAACTTTGCCCCTCTACCGGATGCCGCCAAATGGCTCTTGAGCTTTGGAATGTTGATGGGACGTTTAGAAATTCTGACGATTTTGGTGCTCTTTTTCCCTGCATTCTGGCGTCATTAAAAGGAAACATAATGAAAAAACTCATATTGGTAGCCAGCATAGTGAGCTTATCCACTTGGGCAAGCGAAACCTTACAGCTCAAGGATGGCCGCTATATTCAGCTCAACGATGACTTTACTTGGCAGTATGTGCCACAAGAGACTCAGCCCCAGCAGACAAGCGAGCTGGCTCCTCTCGTGCTCGCTGCACCGGTGATCGCTCAACCGACATTGAGTGGTGTGACAATCACTGTGGGTGATCATCGCCCTGTTTTGCAACTCAGTGATTCAGGCGTCGATGTGGTACTGAGCGCTCCGCGCTATGAGCATGGCCAGCTCAAGCTGAGCAGTGCCATCACCAACCAGAGTAGTCAGTCAGTGATTGCGGTTCGTCTCGCGATTCGAGTACAGGATGCACAAGGCGTGTGGAGTGAAGAACAGGAAGTGACGATTTGGCAGTCGATCAAACGAATGGCGGAAACCTATTTACGCCCGCGCACTTCAGTGGAAGGCAAACCACTGGAGTTAAACCTCGCAGAGCAGAGTCAGTACACACTACACGCTACCATCAAACAGATTGAAACGCGCTAAATGCGCGTTTCCTCTTTTACCCATCTTATCCGTCAAAGCTAAATCGGCTCGACATACAGATAAATGGCTAAGAAATGGCATGCGCATCCCGCCAGCACAAAAGCGTGCCAAATGGCATGGTTGTAAGGGATCCGTTTGGCGACGTAGAAAATCACCCCGAGTGAATAGATAAGTCCACCTGCCGCCAGCAGAGTGAGCCCACCCACCTCAAGATGAATGGCAAGCTGGTAAATCACGATCAGCGAAAGCCAACCCATGGTCAGATACGTCACCAAAGAGAGCTTTTTGAAGCGGTAGACAAAAGCAATTTTCATCAGAATGCCAATAAGCGCGAGCGACCAGATCACTATCATCAAACCAACCGCCAGTGGTGTACGCAAACTGACCAGTAAAAATGGGGTATAACTGCCCGCAATCAGTAAATAAATAGCACAGTGATCAAAGGTTTTTAGCCAACGCTTTGCACGCTGATAAGGGATAGCGTGGTACAGCGTAGAAGCCAAAAATAGCGCAATCATACTGCCGCCATAAATGCTCATGCTGGTAATAGTCAATGCATCGGCTTGCTGATCCACCGCTTTGACCAACAGCAGCACTAAACCAACTATCCCTAAGATAAGGCCAACGCCATGACTTATCGCATTGGCCACTTCTTCTTTAAAGCCATAACTGTTCGACATACTCACTCAATCCGAGTCTGAAACTTGGCTTTAGTATCGCACATTGAGCTTACAGGTGTTAGCTAAAATTTCAGACCGCGTGATCAGCAGCTGCGATCAAGAAACGCCAACACTTGCTCCCCGGCTTCCTGTGGTGATGTGCGCGCAGGTAAAGTGAGATGTCGCTTGAGCTCACCGCGCCCTAGCAAGCTGGCCAACATGCCGGATGCGCCTCGTTGATAACGATCGACTTCAAACCAGAGCTGTAAGGCTTCAGGATCACGATAAGCCACGATTTCAACTTCACGCCAGCGACCTTGAAATGGCCCCGTGGTAGGGACAAATTCGAACTCTTGCACAAAAGGCAGTGCGAAGCCTTTGGCTTGCTCACACTCAACCTGACGTAAACGCAAACCTTGTGCTTCCAGCGCACTAAAAATACCATCCATCATCGGCTCAGGGCGCACGGTGAGAATGTCCTTATCGGTAGGATCCAGCGCTAACGCAATATCGAGTCCAGTCTCTAACCAAACTTTGGCATCCCCTATCGTCACTGGGGTATTCCAAGGGATGCTGAGTTCGATATCAAAATTACGCGTTTCACCCGCCTCAATCGTAAAGGCGTACGGTAAAGACCAGTTGGCTAAGGTGTAGGTATGAGGAACTCGGCGCATTGGCTGGCCTTGTTGCTGACCGCGCTCATCCGCCACTTCTGCAATATAACAGCAACAAAGTTTGAGCTCGATGTTATCAATGACTTGCGCTGTTGCACCGCCATAAACATGGATGATGACCTTAACGGATTGGCCGGGATAGAGCACTTCCTGCTGCAACACCGAATCGACTTTCGCAGAGCCAATCCCAAAACTGGCGAGGGTTTTCTTGATAAACGACATAGACACCTCCTGTTGTGAGAATTGCATAGTAAGGGCTAACCCTTGTCTCACTCAATCCACGCAGTTGAAAATAAATGTTACGCAAAATTGGTCAACTATCGATCATTTTAGTAACTGGTGCTACTCTATTTGCGATATGAACGCATATCATTATTCCTGTCTCATTGTTCGGATCGGCAATCGCCAAAAGAGTGAATCTCGGTTACGTCCTGTACTCAAGAGCCACTCATAATGAGCCAGGGTGTAGCATCGGCAATGGATATGCCTGACAGTTAGGTTATGTCATGCGCCCAACAACCGTCAGGTTTTCAAATACAAACCGTAGTGCAATGCGTCGCCGCAGTGGTTTTGCAGTGGCTCCCGTTGCGAAAAAAACAGCAACAGCCCCCACGCTGGTTGAAAGAAATGCGTTGACCGCATCCCCCGAAACCAAAGTGGTTCAGGCAGCTTAATTGAAAAGCGCAGTAAAACCTGCGCTTTTTTCTTGCCCGCGAATTGGTATTGCTCAGCGCTTTTGGTACCTTTAGCCACAAATCACTATAAAAATTGTGGAGAAAGTCATGAAATGTCATCGCGTAGAAGAACTACTGCAACTGCTTGAGCCTGAATGGCACAAAGATTCCGAGCTCAACTTGATTCAATTCTTACTTAAACTGGCTCAAGAAGCAGGTTACCAAGGTGCTCTCGAAGATCTGACCGATGATGTACTGATTTACCATCTCAAGATGCGTAACAGCGCAAAAGATGCGGTGATCCCAGGACTTAAAAAAGATTATGAAGATGATTTCAAAACCGCCATTTTACGTGCACGAGGCATCATCAAATAATTCTGCTGACAAATAATTCTGCTGATATACCCAAACAACTTGGAGTTGCAGGTAGGCGGCAAGTAAGTGAATCCCCATGAGCATAGGCAAACTATGTGATTGGGGTGAACGAGCGTAGCAAACACCGCTGCAGCTTCAAGTAGGAAAGGTATAACGTTCGGCAGCCCAGATCCAACCCCAAAATGAGCAAGCGGCGAAAGCCGCTTTTTTTATTAAGTCGTTAATAGGGTGAAGAATTGTAAGGAAATTTGTTGTTAAAGGTTGATTGCCTTAAAGAAATGAACGTTTGATTGACGCTATACTTACGGCCTAAAAAACCATCAGTCCCCTCTTACATCAGCCTTTAAGAGGGAATGAGCAATGTATTTGAGTGTGAACAAAAGAAATCACACCGAATGCCTGAAAAGGATAGTGTCATGAGTCAGGATAAAATCGATGTTAAAGATGTGACTCCCAAAGTGTTCAATCCCAAGACCCATAAAGGGCAAGGCGGGGATCGCTTTAACCCAAGTAATCGCATCTATGTTCGTGAAAGTAAAGGAACCTACCAGAAACTGCGCCGTTATGGTGGCTGGTTTCTGCTGCTGTTGTTTGGATTGGTTCCTTGGATCTCTTATGGCGATCGGCAAGCCATCTTGCTTGATATTGGCAACCAGCAATTTAACTTCTTCGGAACCACACTCTACCCGCAAGATCTGACCTTATTGGCGCTGCTGTTTATGATCGCCGCCTTCGGCCTGTTCTTTATCACTACCTTCTTAGGCCGTGTCTGGTGTGGTTATCTCTGCCCGCAAACCGTGTGGACATTTATGTACATCTGGTTTGAAGAAAAACTCGAAGGCAATGCCAACAAAAGACGTAAGCAAGACAACAGTCCGATGACGGCAGAACTCGTGGCGCGTAAAACCTTAAAGCACATCGCTTGGTTGGCGATTGCCTTAGTCACTGGTTTCACTTTTGTCGGCTACTTTGTGCCCATCCGCGCACTGGTGATCGACTTCTTTACTTTAAGTGCCGCGTTCTGGCCAGTGTTTTGGGTACTGTTTTTTGCCCTTTGTACTTACGGCAACGCAGGCTGGATGCGCTCAATCATGTGTATCCACATGTGCCCATATGCGCGCTTCCAATCCGCCATGTTCGATAAAGATACCTTTATTGTCGGCTATGATGTCGCGCGCGGCGAACAACGTGGGCCACGCTCTCGCAAAGCGGATCCCAAAGCGCTCGGTTTAGGCGACTGTATTGATTGCGATCTCTGCGTGCAAGTCTGCCCAACCGGTATCGATATTCGTGACGGCTTGCAGTATGAGTGCATCAACTGCGGGGCGTGTATTGATGCTTGTGACAACACCATGGAACGTATGGGCTACGCGAAAGGGCTGATCAGCTACACCACAGAACATCGCCTATCTGGCAAACACACCAAAGTGATGCGACCCAAACTGCTCGGTTATGGAGCGGTGTTCTTGGTCATGATTGGCTTGTTCTTTGCTCAAGTGGCCGCCGTGGATCCCGCGGGGTTAACCGTTCTTCGCGATCGCACTCAACTGTTTAGAACCAACAGCTCGGGCGAAATTGAAAACACTTACAACCTCAAAGTGATCAACAAAACCCAGCAGCCACAGACCTATCAGCTGTCGGTTAAAGGATTGGATCCAGTCTCTTGGTACGGCAAACAAAGTGTGGTTGTGCAACCGGGTGAAGTACTCAATCTCCCGATGACGCTCGGAGCCAAACCAGAAAATCTCAGCTCTGCGGTCACGACAATTCAGTTTATACTGCACGACGAAAGCCACCAATTTACCCTTGAAGTCGAGAGCCGATTTATTCAAAAGCTCTGACACTCACCAGTATGGTAAAGGGCTCAGTAATGAGCCCTTTTTATTCAATGACCCAAGCCACGTTTCATTTTGATGCTTTAACTCCCGATCTGATTTGGTACGCGCTGGAAAGTATCGGCATTCGTGCTGAGTCAGGCTTTTTGCCACTCAACAGCTATGAAAACCGCGTCTACCAGTTTACCGATGAAGAGCGTCGCCGCTTTGTGGTGAAATTTTATCGCCCACAACGTTGGACCGATGAGCAGATCCAAGAAGAGCATGATTTCGCGCTCGAACTGGAACAAGAAGAGATCCCGATCGTCCCGCCGCTTAGACTCAATGGCGCGACACTACACCACTACCAAGGCTACCGTTTTGCCCTGTTTACCAGCATGGGCGGTCGCCAATACGAAGTGGATAATGAGGAACACTTAGAGTGGGTTGGCCGCTTTCTGGGGCGCATTCACAAAGTCGGAGCAAGTAAACCCTTTCTCCACCGCCCAACTCTGTCGCTGGATGAATACTTACATCAACCCAGACATACCTTGGAGTACAGTCACTGCATTCCTGCCCATTTGCAGCGGGTGTTTTTTCACGATCTCGATATTTTGATTGCTGAAATCAAGCAGCATTGGGTACCCACCCAGCCTCAGATCCGTCTGCACGGAGACTGCCACCCCGGCAATATTTTATGGCGCGATGGCCCGATGTTTGTCGATCTGGATGACGCACGCAACGGCCCTGCCATTCAAGATCTCTGGATGCTGTTGCATGGTGATCGCCAAGACAAACTGATCCAATTAGATATCGTTTTGGAAGGCTACCAAGAGTTTTGCGATTTTAATCCTCAACAATTGAAACTAATCGAGCCTTTACGTGGTCTACGCATGGTGCACTACATGGCATGGCTCGCCAAACGCTGGCAAGATCCGGCTTTTCCAATCGCATTTCCGTGGTTTAATGACGCGAAATACTGGGAGAATCAGATCCTCGCTTTTAAAGAGCAGATTGCCACTTTACAAGAACCCCCGTTATCATTGCAGCCGCAGTGGTAAGCCAACACAATAAATCCAATGGAGAAAGTCATGAAAAAGCTGTTTGCACTGGTTGCAACTCTGATGTTAAGCGTGTCAGCCTATGCGGCTCAATTTAAAGAAGGTGAACACTACCAAGTGTTAAAAACACCCGCCTCTTCTTCACCAGTCGTCAATGAGTTTTTCTCATTCTACTGCCCGCACTGTAACACTTTCGAACCCATCATTGCTCAGTTGAAGCAGCAGTTGCCTGAAGGCGCGAAATTCCAGAAAAACCACGTCTCTTTCATGGGTGGTAACATGGGTCAAGCGATGAGCAAAGCGTACGCAACCATGATTGCTCTGGAAGTGGAAGATAAAATGGTACCTGTGATGTTTAACCGCATCCACACTCTGCGTAAGCCACCGAAAGATGAACAAGAACTACGCCAAATCTTCCTAGATGAAGGAATTGATGCGGCGAAATTTGATGCAGCTTACAACGGCTTTGCCGTGGATTCTATGGTGCGCCGTTTCGATAAACAGTTCCAAGATAGCGGCCTAACCGGTGTACCTGCCGTTGTTGTTAACAACCGTTATTTGGTACAAGGTCAGTCCGTCAAATCCCTCGACGAATATTTTGACCTAGTGAACTACCTGCTGACGCTGAAGTAATCTCAACCCATGATTCGGTATTGAGAAAAAAGACAAAGGGAGCCAATGGCTCCCTTCGCTTTATCAGCCTCTCAGTGCTAATCGGCTTTGTAAATCTGCTCTAATCGCTGATCTTTACGCTGCCACACCTCGCTCAGCCAAAGCTGAAACTGACGCTTAAACTGTTTATCGTTGAAGTAATCACCTTGTACCTGTTCATCCACCGGTAGCAAATCAATGTGCACCACAATGCGCTGCATACGACCCATCAATAAATCACGAAACGGCTGTTGACGGTTATCCGGATAGGCCAAAGTCACATCAATAATATGCTCGAACTGCTCACCCATGGCAGCTAACGTGTAGGCAATACCACCGGTTTTCGGCTGCAATACATGCTGATATCCCACGCCGCTACGTTGCTGCTTCTGTGTATTAAAACGTGTCCCTTCCACATAATTCACGACAGTGGTAGGAACGGCGCGGAATTTTTCGCACGAACGGCGCGTCGTCGCTAAATCTTGGCCGCGTTTGTGCGGATGGCGCAGCAGATACTCACGCGAATAGCGGCGCATAAACGGCATATCCAGCGCCCAACACGCCATACCAATGAAAGGCACATACAGCAGTTGCTGCTTGAGGAAAAATTTCGGCATTGGGATACGGTCTTTAAACACGCAACACAGCACCACAATATCCGTCCAACTCAAGTGATTGGAAATCAGCAGATACCATCCCTGCTTAGTCAGGGTTTCACCGCCTTGAATATCCCATTCCACGCGGTTGGAAAGCTGCAAAACCCAAGCGTTCACACTCGCCCATGACCACATCACCCAATTCGCCGCTTGCGTCGCCTGCGCTTTCCATGCGGCTGACGGCAGCAACAGTTTAATCAACGCAATCAAGCAGATCAGCAGCGAATGAAAGGCCGAATTTAACACCACCACGGTCACATTCAGCGTAAGGAGCAAGTAAGCCAACATAGTTCTCAGTTCAAAGATGAGTAAAAAAACAGCGTGTGATTATACAAACTTGTCATCGTAATGAAACATGAACTCTGCAGGTCAGAGTACTAGACGTTCTGCGCACTGAGCTGTTTGAGTAAGCGATCCATGGCTCGATAGCCCAACGCCTCGGCCAAATGTGGACGAGCGATCTGCGCTTCACCTTGCAAATCCGCTATGGTTCGCGCCACTTTAATGATGCGATGGTAAGCCCGAATTGATAAACCCAAGCGATGCAGCGCGCTTTCTAGAAATTCCGCATCCGCTTTAAGCAAAGGGCAATACTGTTCAATTTCTCGACTTTGCAGCAAAGCATTCACTTTGCCCGATCGCGCCAACATACGCTCACGCGCTACCCACACTCGCTGGCGCACAGCCGCCGTCGATTCACCACGATCGCCCCCATTGGCGAGCGTACCTTTGGGTAACGCTGGGATCTCAATCGACATATCAAAGCGATCCAACAAAGGGCCCGAAAGCCGACTCAAATAGCGCAAAATACTCTGCGGATTGGCACGCGCCTGACTGCCTTCGTAGTAGCCCGTGGGGCTTGGATTTAACGCGCCGACCAATTGAAAGCGTGCTGGAAAACGGGTTTTCCCCTGCGCGCGCGAAATCACGATCTCACCCGATTCCAGCGGTTCACGCAGTGAATCAAGCACTTTACGCTCAAACTCCGGCATTTCGTCCAAAAACAGTAGTCCATTATGGGCGAGAGAAATTTCACCGGGGCGCGGAATGGTGCCGCCCCCGACCAAAGCCGCCATTGAGCTTGAATGGTGCGGTGCACGAAAAGGGCGTAACTTCCAGTTATGTTGGTTAATCTCTTGCTGCGTAAGAGAGGCAATCGAAGCTGTTTCCATTGCCTCTTCATCACTCATTTCTGGCAGTAAATCGCACAGCCGTGAAGCGAGCATGGTTTTACCCGTCCCCGGAGGGCCGAGAAACAATAGGTTGTGATTGCCAGCCGCAGCGATTTCCAAAGCTCGTTTTCCCTGCTGCTGACCTATGATGTCTTGCAGATCGCGGGTCTGACTTACTTGTTGCACACTGGGCGAACTTTGAAACAAAGATAGAGTTTGCTGACCACACAAGTCTGCGCACACTTCGAGTAAGCTTTGCGCCGACTTATGCCGCTCAACCCCGACCAAAGCCGCCTGATCACCATTACTGTGCGGCACCACCAAACAGCGCTCCACTTGGTTAGCCGCGAGCGCGGCAGGCAAAACCCCTTTCACGCCACGAATTTCGCCCGATAGCGCCAATTCGCCGATAAATTCGTAACTTTCGAGCTTATTTCGCGCAATTTGATCCGAGGCCGCCAAAATGCCAAGTGCAATCGGCAAATCAAAACGTCCCCCCTCTTTGGGTAAATCGGCTGGCGCTAAATTGACCGTAATGCGCTTCGCTGGAAACTCAAAGCGAGAATTGATGATCGCGCTGCGCACCCGATCGCGCGACTCTTTTACTGTGGTTTCTGGCAATCCTACCAAGGTAAACCCCGGCATCCCGTTACTGATGTGAACCTCAACCGTGACCGGAGGTGCCTGCACGCCAATACTGGCGCGGCTATGAATGATCGCAAGTCCCATTGCTTCCCTTAGTATTTGATCAAAAAGCCTTCAGCGCCTGAATAAGTGGCGATAAAAAGCACAGAATGGGTTATATAGCGTGGTGAGATAAAACGGGAATGTGAAAAAAGAATGAGTTTTTGCTTGTCATGTAACGAAGATGTGTGTTAACACTAGAAGCGCAAACACATTGGTAAGATATTAGTTCAACCCTAAAAAACGACTTTACTATGAACTTGAACGCTCGCATCAACGCTCTAATTAACCTAATTATCGTGGTCATTCTAGTGACGACGCGGGGGCGAGTGGGCGAAAAATAAGTAACCAAATCCAAAAAAACCCCCGCACTGAAAAGTCCGGGGGTTTTTTTACAACTCAGACAGACTAAAAAAAGCACATTCTGAACAGGTTATACCCAAGCTCGGATAGATACAGGTCAGTACTTATCCGTTGGAATACCCCCAGAATACGCAGGAAGAATGGGAGCGGCACATGAAGTGCAAACACAACACACAGGAAGGCAGCGACACGTATTGTTGCCATAAGGAGGCACGATGACCGGAGCACAGTTAGTCGTTGCCGCATTGAAACAACAGGGCATCAAAACCGTTTTTGGTTACCCTGGCGGCGCTATCATGCCGATTTATGATGCGCTGTATGACGGAGGTGTTGAGCACATCCTCTGCCGCCATGAACAAGGTGCGGCGATGGCCGCGATTGGTATGGCGCGCTCAACGCAGAAAGTGGCGGTGTGCATGGCCACATCTGGCCCCGGCGCCACCAACTTGGTGACAGGTTTGGCGGATGCCTTTCTTGATTCGGTTCCGCTGGTCGCCATCACCGGCCAAGTGGCCAGCTCACACATCGGCACCGATGCGTTTCAAGAGATGGATGTGATCGGCATGTCGCTCTCTTGTACCAAGCACAGCTACTTAGTCACCGACATCAACGAGCTAGCACCCACGTTAGCCGAAGCGTTTGAGGTCGCGCAGACCGGTCGTCCCGGCCCCGTGCTGGTGGACATAGCCAAAGACGTACAGCTCGGCAAAGCGCCGGTCTCCGCTTTGCCAAGCTTTACTCCACCCGCCATGCCACACGTGGATGCAACACATCTGGCGAATGCGCAAGCCTTACTTGCACAAAGCAAACGCCCTGTATTGTATGTGGGTGGAGGTGTACAACTGGCGAATGCCACAGACACAGTGCGTGAGTTTTTACGCCTCAATCCTATGCCTTCAGTGAGCACACTCAAAGGCTTGGGCACCATCGAGCGTCACGACCCACACTATCTTGGCATGCTCGGCATGCACGGCACCAAAGCGGCAAACTTAATCGTACAAGAGTGTGATTTGCTGATCGCGGTTGGTGCGCGTTTTGATGACCGCGTGACAGGCAAGCTCGATACCTTTGCGCCTCATGCCAAAGTGATTCATGTCGATATTGATGCCGCCGAGTTCAACAAACTGCGTCATGCCCATGCTGCACTGCGCGGTGATATCAACCTCATCCTGCCGCAGTTGGAACTGAGCCACGACATCTCCCCTTGGGTGCATCATAGTGAGAGCCTGCGTAGCGGGTTCAAATGGCGCTACGATCATCCGGGCGACAACATCTTCGCACCACTGCTGCTCAAGCAACTGTCGGACATGATGCCGGACTCTTCGATTGTCTCGACCGATGTCGGCCAACACCAAATGTGGGCCGCGCAGCACATTCAACCGCGCGCACCACAAAACTTCATCTCGTCCGCAGGCCTTGGCACCATGGGCTTTGGTTTACCGGCGGCAATGGGTGCTGCGGTTGCGCGTCCTGACGATCAATCGATCCTGATCAGTGGTGATGGTTCTTTCATGATGAACGTGCAAGAACTTGGCACACTCAAGCGTCGCCAGATCCCCGTCAAAATGGTGCTACTGGATAACCAACGTTTGGGCATGGTACGCCAATGGCAATCACTGTTCTTTGATGGTCGCCACAGCGAAACCATTTTGGATGACAACCCAGATTTCGTGATGCTGGCCAAAGCCTTCAACATCCCCGGCAAAACCATCAGCCGCAAAGAAGAAGTCGAACCTGCGCTGCGTGAAATGCTGGCCAGCAAAACCGCTTATCTGCTGCACGTGCTGATTGATGAAGAAGAGAACGTGTGGCCACTGGTGCCACCGGGCGCATCCAACACTGACATGCTTGAGAACACCTAAGGAGAGGCCACATGCAACGTTATCTACTCGATATTAAAGCGGACGATAAACCGGTGTTATTAGAGCGCGTATTGCGCGTAACGCGTCATCGTGGATTTGTCATCAAGCAAGTCGCGGCAACCCAAAATCATGCTAGCAAAATCGCCAGCGTTGAGATCATTGTCGACAGTGACAGACCGATCACGACCCTGACCAATCAAATTGAAAAACTGTGGGATGTGCGTACTGTGGAAGTCACAGCGATCAGAAATGACGAGCTGCCCAATAACAACTTACAACAAAAGATTTGCGCATAAGGAAGGCAATCATGGCAACAAAAACTGCTGATTATATTTGGTTCAATGGCGAGATGATCCCATGGGCGAATGCGACCGTTCACGTACTCACCCATGCAATGCACTACGGCACTTCGGTGTTTGAAGGTGTTCGCTGCTACAACACCCCAAAAGGCCCTATCATCTTCCGCCATCGCGAACACGCGCAGCGCCTGCTTGATTCAGCCAAAATCTACCGCTTTCCAATCCCTTATTCGATCGAGACCATCATGGAAGCGACGCGCGAAACCTTACGCGTCAACAAACTCGATAACGCTTACATTCGCCCATTGGCGTATGTGGGTAACGTGGGTCTTGGCGTGTGCCCGCCAGTCGGCACTGAAATGGATCTGATGATTGCCGCTTTCCCTTGGGGGGCTTACCTCGGTGAAGAAGCGCTAGAAAATGGCGTGGATGCCATGGTTTCAAGCTGGCATCGTGCGGCACCGAACACCATTCCAACCGCGGCAAAAGCTGGCGGTAATTACCTATCTTCTCTACTGGTTGGTGGCGAAGCACGTCGCCACGGTTACGCGGAAGGCATTGCGCTGAGTGTGGATGGTTATCTCTCTGAAGGCGCAGGCGAAAACATTTTCGTGGTGAAAAACGGCGTGATCCTGACCCCACCGACCACCAGCTCTATCCTGCCGGGTATCACCCGTGATTCGATCATGACGCTGGCACGCGACATGGGTTATGAAGTGCGCGAAGCCAACATCTCCCGTGAAGCGCTCTATCTGGCCGATGAAATTTTCATGACAGGTACCGCCGCCGAAGTGGTTCCCGTGCGTAGCGTGGATAAGATTACCGTAGGCGCAGGCAAGCGCGGCCCCATCACCAAGGTAGTACAAGATGCTTACTTTGGTCTGTTCAAAGGCACCACAGAAGATAAGTGGGGCTGGTTGGATTACGTTTACCCAGCAGCGAAGTAAGGAGTTTCCATGCCTAAGTACCGTTCCGCCACCACCACACACGGACGTAACATGGCGGGTGCGCGCGCATTATGGCGCGCCACCGGCGTCAAAGAGGAAGATTTTGGTAAACCGATCATTGCGGTGGTCAACTCCTTCACCCAATTTGTTCCCGGCCATGTGCATTTAAAAGATCTCGGCCAACTGGTCGCACGCGAAATTGAAGCCGCGGGCGGCATTGCCAAAGAATTCAACACCATTGCGGTCGATGACGGCATCGCCATGGGCCACGGCGGCATGCTCTACTCGCTGCCATCGCGTGAACTGATCGCCGATTCCGTCGAATACATGGTCAATGCGCACTGCGCCGATGCCATGGTGTGTATCTCCAACTGTGACAAAATCACTCCAGGAATGCTGATGGCGGCGATGCGCCTTAATATTCCGGCGATTTTCGTCTCTGGCGGCCCGATGGAAGCGGGAAAAACCAAGCTTTCTGACCAAATCATCAAGCTCGACTTGGTCGATGCCATGATGCAAGGCGCTGACCCCAAAGTATCGGATGCCCAAAGTGAGCAGATTGAACGCTCGGCCTGTCCTACTTGTGGCTCTTGCTCGGGGATGTTTACCGCCAACTCAATGAACTGCTTGACCGAAGCGCTGGGTCTCTCTCAGCCGGGTAACGGCTCACTGCTCGCCACGCATGCCGATCGCAAACAGCTGTTTTTGACTGCTGGGCAACGGATTGTTGAGCTGACTAAACGTTACTACGAGCAAGATGATGCCTCAGTTTTGCCACGCAACATTGCCAACAAAGCAGCGTTTGAAAACGCCATTGCGCTGGATATTGCGATGGGCGGCTCCACCAACACGGTGTTACACCTGTTGGCCGCTGCGCAGGAAGGCGAAGTGGAATTTGATATGACCGATATCGATCGCATGTCTCGCCAAGTGCCACACTTATGTAAAGTCGCGCCTTCCACTCAGAAATACCATATGGAAGATGTACACCGCGCGGGCGGTGTAATGGGCATTTTGGGTGAGCTACAACGTGCAGGTCTACTCAAGGATCAAACCCGCACCGTACTAGGCATCTCGCTGCAAGAGCAGCTGGCGCAATACGACGTGAAACAAACCCAAGATCCAGCGGTACATACTATGTTCCGCGCAGGCCCTGCTGGCATTCGCACCACTCAAGCTTTCTCACAAGATTGCCGTTGGGATACGCTCGATGACGATCGCCAAGAGGGGTGTATTCGCGATAAAGCGCACGCATTCAGTCAAGATGGTGGCCTTGCCGTACTCAAAGGCAACTTGGCGATTGACGGCTGCATCGTAAAAACTGCTGGCGTGGATGAAAGTATCCTCAAATTCCGTGGTCCTGCTGTGGTGTATGAAAGTCAGGAAGACGCGGTCAACGGCATTCTTGGCGGCCAAGTCAAAGCCGGTGACGTCGTGGTTATTCGTTATGAAGGGCCAAAAGGCGGTCCGGGCATGCAAGAGATGCTCTACCCAACCACCTACCTCAAATCGATGGGACTGGGTAAACAGTGCGCGCTACTGACCGATGGCCGCTTCTCCGGTGGTACGTCCGGCTTGTCGATTGGTCACGCCTCTCCGGAAGCGGCGAATGGCGGTACGATCGGCTTGGTACGCAGTGGCGATAGCATCGCGATTGATATTCCCAACCGTTCGATCACGCTCGAAGTCAGCGAATCTGAGCTAGCAGCTCGCCGCGCTGAACAAGATAAACTCGGCTGGAAACCAGTGGATCGCCAGCGTACCGTTTCTTTGGCGCTGAAAGCTTATGCCAGCATGGCAACCAGCGCCGACAAAGGTGCAGTGCGCGATAAGTCCAAACTTGAGGGCTAAGCCATGGGGTTAACCAATCAAACTGGCGCAGAGTATCTGCGCCAGATCTTGCGCTCTCCGGTGTATGAGGTAGCGAACGTCACGCCATTGCAAACCATGCCGCGTCTTTCGGCGCGGATTGGTAACCAAGTGCAGATCAAACGTGAAGATCGCCAGCCAGTACACTCGTTTAAACTGCGCGGCGCTTACAACATGGTGTCGCACCTAACCGAAGCACAAAAAGCCGCGGGCGTAATTGCCGCTTCCGCAGGTAATCATGCCCAAGGTATGGCGCTGTCAGGAACGAAACTTGGCATCAAAACCACCATCGTCATGCCACGCACCACGCCAGACATTAAAGTTGAAGCGGTACGCGGATTTGGCGGCGAAGTACTGCTGCATGGCAGCAATTTCGATGAAGCCAAAGCCGAAGCCGAACGTTTATCCAAAGAGCAAGGCTACACCTTTGTACCTCCGTTCGATCACCCTTTGGTGATTGCCGGTCAAGGCACGATTGGCATGGAAATGCTGCAGCAAAACGGTCATTTGGATTACATTTTTGTGCCGGTCGGTGGCGGCGGTTTAGCGGCGGGAGTGGCGGTTCTGGTCAAACAGTTGATGCCGGAGATCCAAGTCATCGCGGTTGAACCGGAAGACTCAGCCTGCCTCAAAGCAGCCTTAGATGCGGGTAAACCTGTGGTGCTGGATCAAGTCAGCATGTTTGCTGATGGTGTGGCAGTAAAACGAATTGGCGATGAAACCTTTCGCCTTTGCCAGCAATACATTGACGGCCACGTGACGGTGTCCAGTGATGAAATCTGCGCGGCGGTGAAAGACATTTTTGAAGATACGCGCGCCATCGCTGAACCTTCTGGCGCATTGGCGCTGGCGGGACTAAAGAAATTTGCCGAACAGCAGCAGCTCAAAGGCAAACAGTTGGGTACGGTACTTTCTGGCGCCAACACCAACTTCCACGGTTTGCGTTATGTGTCGGAGCGCTGCGAACTGGGTGAAAAACGCGAAGGCTTACTGGCGGTGACCATTCCAGAGCGCAAAGGGGCGTTTTTCGACTTCTGCCAAATTATTGGTAACCGCGCCGTCACCGAATTTAACTACCGTTACAATGATGATCAACTGGCCAATATTTTTGTCGGTGTGCGTTTAGTCGGCGGCCCAGATGAGCTGAAATCGATCATTCACGAGCTGCGCCAATCCGGCTATCCGGTGCAAGATCTCTCGGATGATGAAATGGCCAAGCTACACATTCGCTACATGATTGGTGGTCGCCCTTCCAAACCACTGACCGAGCGTTTGTACAGCTTTGAGTTTCCTGAATACCCCGGCGCACTGCTCAAATTCTTGAGCATGCTCGGCACCCACTGGAACATCAGCTTGTTCAACTACCGCAACCACGGCGCAGACTACGGCCGCGTGCTGTGTGGTTTTGAACTGGATACACCAGACCTAGTGCGCTTTTCAGAGCATTTGGTTGAACTCGGTTATCGCTATAAAGATGAAACCGATAACCCTGCGTATCGTTTCTTCCTAGCTAAATAATCTTCGCCCCACCTTATGTGGGGCTCTTTCTCTTTACCGGCGAGCCATCAGCATCGAGCGAAGTGGCCAAGGTCAAGTGTTGAAAAATCAACCATTTCATTCCTGAACAATTCTTGCTAAAACTTGTTCTATATCCAGTCCGCTCTATAGATAGGCTGGCATACTCCTCGCTTTCGCTTGGCTTTACCATCCATACCCGACTACTTGTCCATTCAGGTAGAAAAGGCATAACAGAGGGAAATCCCATATGTTCAACGCGTTGCTGCTTACTCAACAAGACAAAATCACTCACGCGACGGTCACTCAAATTAACGATGATCAGCTGCCCGCAGGCAATGTGACGGTAGCGGTCAACTACTCTTCACTCAATTACAAAGATGGCCTCGCCATTACTGGCAAAGGCAAAATTATCCGTGAATTTCCTATGGTTCCGGGGATTGATTTTGCAGGCACAGTCTTGGAATCAGCCGATGCGCGTTATCAAGTCGGTGATGCCGTGGTTCTGACCGGATGGGGTGTGGGTGAAAATCATTGGGGGGGCATGGCGCAAAAAGCGCGATTAAATGCCGATTGGTTGGTGAAATTGCCACAAGGCTTAACCAGCCAGCAAGCCATGATGATTGGTACTGCAGGCTTTACCGCCATGTTGTGTGTACAGGCGCTGATTGACGGTGGCATCAAACCGGAAGATGGCGAAATCTTAGTCACCGGAGCCAGTGGCGGTGTCGGCTCTGTCGCCGTCACTTTACTTGCTCAGCTTGGCTATAAGGTCGTGGCGGTGACAGGACGCGTAGCACAGAATGGCCCTCTTTTAGAACAACTCGGTGCCTCGCGCGTTATCGATCGCCAAGAATTTAGTGAAGCCTCCAGACCGCTCGAAAAACAGCTCTGGGTTGGTGCGGTCGATACCGTAGGCAGTAAAGTGTTAGCAAAAGTGCTGGCACAAATGCACTATAACGGGGTCGTTGCCGCTTGTGGTCTGGCAGGTGGTTTTGATCTGCCGACCACAGTCATGCCATTTATCCTGCGCAATGTACGTTTACAGGGCGTTGACTCCGTCTCTTGCCCTGTCGAGAAACGCCTTGCTGCATGGAAGAAGCTGGCGGAGTTGTTGCCTGCAAGCTACTACGCTCAAGCGTGCCACGAAATCAGCTTGTCACAAGTGCCAGAATACGCCGAAGCGATTACTAATGGCCAAGTGACAGGCCGCGTGGTCGTTAAACTCTAAGCCAAAACGTATTGATTCGAATGGAAAGAAACCCGCACTGTTGGCGGGTTTCTCATTGTGAACCTTATCTGGTTATAAATAGCAGGCAAAAAAATCCCGCCTTTCAGCGGGGAAGCCCAAGAAAAATGGGGATAGTGTCGGAATGTAATTGAGCGTAGTCAGTCACGTTGGTTAACGATGTGGTTGCTGAGTGGTGTCTTGTTCGCTACGCATCTCTAGCCAAATACCAAAGATGGAGGCAGCAGTACCTAACACTGGCATCAATTGAGCTTGTGTGGTCTCTCCCAAGCCCAAAGCACACAAGGAAATAAAACACAAAACGGCATAGATGGTCAGTCTATCGAGTGTGGTTAACATCATTCCCTCGCTCAACTTGTTACTAACTTGTTAAGGAAGTTATAACAAAATGATCCTTTTGCCAAGCGATTATTGAATAATTTTTCTCCACCAGTATCATCTACGCCTTAATTGTGACACCCAACAGGTTTTAGCATGACTTTCAATCCGAACATTGCCACGCATACTTTAGAAGCAGAAGGATTACGCTGCCCAGAGCCAGTGATGATGGTCAGGAAAACCATTCGTACGATGCTAGACGGCGAAGTGTTATTGGTTACGGCCGATGACCCCTCCACCACGCGTGATATTCCCAGCTTCTGCCGCTTTATGGATCACCAATTACTCGGTGCGCAGATCGACCAACTGCCTTATCAGTACCTGATTAAAAAAGGGTTGGCCTAACAAACAATCACTACCGCTAAAAGCGGTGGTTTAGGGATGACAATAAAAAAGACTGCCGAGGCAGTCTTTTTTGATAGCAATCTGATTTACTCTTCTTCGAGGTTACGCAGCTCTGCTTGCAACCTATTGAGTTGTTTTTGCAGCGTTCGCACTTCATCGTGCAGCGGAATAATATGGGCAACGCGAATCCAAGATTCGACCGCTAACGCCGTCATCACAATCGCGCCCACCACCATCGGCATCCATAAATCGGTTAACGCCATACCGAGTAACGTTAACACTAAGCCAAAACTGAATAAGTAACTCTGGCTTTTTGGTGTCATCCCCATGTAACGAGTCAGCATAATGGTGTACTCTTACTCTTGAACCCTGCTCATACCCTAGCATGATAATCCACATCAGGATGGGTGATAGGTCACGCTGCACAGTCGAAATCCGCGCGTTACGACTCAAAAAAACGCCGTAGCCAGTGCCATTAGCAAGAATAACCCTGCCGTTACTTTACGGATCAAACCCAGCGGCATTTTGTCGGCGGACAATTTACCAATCAGCACCACTGGAACATTCGCAAGCAACATACCTAAGGTCGTCCCAACAATCACCCAACTGAGGGCATCGGCATACTGCGCCCCTAAAATCGAGGTGGCAATTTGGGTTTTATCGCCAATTTCAGCCATAAAGAAGGCAATAAAACTTGCCACAAAAGGACCGCGAGTAGAGATAGACTCTTCTCCATCCAATTTATCTGGGATGAGAATCCAACCCGCCATCGCAAGGAAACTGACCACCAACACCCATTTTAAAATGTCGGGAGAAAGATAATCCGCCACCACCACACCTAACCAAGCGGCCAGTGCATGATTGGCTAACGTCGCAAGAAAAATGGCGGCAATAATCGGAATGGGTTTACGGTAACGGCTGGCGAGTAACAAGGATAACAGTTGGGTTTTATCCCCGATCTCGGCTAAAGCCACAGTAGTAATCGAAATAGCTAAAACGCTCATGACATGCTCTGTGGGACAGGGATTTATTATCGAACCGTAGACAAACAATCACGCCCTATCCCAGTTCGCGTTGTTTGTCTAAGGTCTTGCTAAACCTGAAGGCTCAGGTCTCACACACCATGGTAATTGAGTACCAAATATGTTGATGTGTGAATCACCAAGTTGAAAACTTAGAGACCAGCTACTCCCCAAAGACGGAGCGAATTCTAACCACCGGAATCCAGAATCGCAACCCTCGTTACCCACTTTTCCATGACTCAGAGAGAAATTGGCACAAAAGTCGGGAAAAATGAGCGTAAAAGAAATTATTGTCGATTAATTCAGCAAGATTTCCGCTACTTTGTCAGGGAATATCTGGGTATACTTCAGTGTTATTTTTTATCAATTCAGACAGAAGAATCGCGCGAACCTGACTATGCAAAAATACGACATCAAAACCTTTCAGGGTATGATCCTCGCGCTGCAGGATTATTGGGCCCAACAAGGCTGTACTATTGTGCAACCTCTCGACATGGAAGTGGGTGCAGGTACTTCTCACCCGATGACTTGCTTACGAGCATTAGGCCCTGAACCTATCGCAACCGCGTACGTTCAACCCTCACGCCGCCCAACTGACGGCCGCTACGGTGAAAACCCAAACCGTCTGCAGCACTACTACCAGTTCCAGGTGATCATCAAACCCTCACCAGACAACATCCAAGAGCTGTACCTAGGTTCACTGCGTGTACTGGGTGTTGACCCTTGTGTGCATGACATCCGCTTTGTGGAAGACAACTGGGAAAACCCAACCTTAGGTGCTTGGGGTCTTGGCTGGGAAGTGTGGCTAAACGGCATGGAAGTGACTCAGTTCACTTACTTCCAGCAAGTTGGCGGTCTTGAGTGTAAGCCTGTGACCGGCGAAATCACTTACGGTATTGAGCGTCTGGCAATGTACATTCAGGGCGTGGATTCGGTTTACGATCTGGTCTGGACCGATGGCCCACTGGGCAAAGTGACTTACGGCGACATCTTCCACCAAAACGAAGTTGAACAATCCACTTACAACTTTGAACACGCGGATGTGGATTTCCTCTTCACTTACTTCGACCAGTGTGAAAAAGAGTGTAAATACCTGCTAGAGCTTGAAAAGCCACTGCCTCTGCCAGCCTACGAGCGTATTTTGAAAGCGGCACACGCCTTCAACTTGCTCGATGCACGCAAAGCGATCTCAGTGACTGAGCGTCAGCGCTACATTCTGCGCATTCGCAACCTAACCAAATCGGTCGCCGAAGCTTATTACGCATCCCGTGAAGCTCTGGGCTTCCCTATGTGTAAGAAGTCAGAACAGAAGTAAGGGGAAGACGTCACATGGCAAAAGAATTTTTAATTGAGCTAGGCACAGAAGAGCTGCCACCAAAGCAACTGCGCACACTGGCTGAAGCCTTTGCGGCGAATTTTGCGGCAGAACTGGCAACAGCTGACATCGCCCATGAAGGCGTAACTTGGTTTGCCACGCCACGCCGTTTGGCACTGAAAGTGGCCAATTTGGCAGAAAGCCAACCGGATCGCGTCGTTGAAAAACGTGGTCCTGCCGTCAACGTTGCGTTTGATGCCGATGGCAAGCCAACCAAAGCCGCTGAAGGCTGGGCGCGTGGCAATGGCATCACGGTAGAGCAAGCAGAACGTCTCGTCACAGACAAAGGCGAATGGCTGCTCTTCAAAGAACAAGTGCAAGGCCAACAAACCGCTTCTGTGGTTGTGGAGATGGCGGCCAAAGCGCTGGCTAACCTGCCGATTGCGAAACCGATGCGTTGGGGCGACAAAGAAACCCAATTTATCCGTCCAGTAAAAACTCTGACCATTCTGTTTGGTAGCGAACTGATCCAAGGCGAAATCTTGGGTGTTGCTTCTGCACGCACCCTCCGTGGTCACCGCTTTATGGGTGAAGCGGAATTCACCATCGAATCGGCTGAGCAGTACCCTGCGATCCTTGAAGAGCGCGGCAAAGTCATCGCTGACTACGCGACTCGTAAAGCGATGATCATCGAAGGCTCACAACAAGCGGCTCAGCAGCTCGGCGGTATCGCGGATCTGGAAGATGCGCTGGTAGAAGAAGTGACCTCGCTGGTGGAATGGCCAGTGGTGATGACGGCGAAATTTGAAGAAAAATTCCTCAAAGTTCCAGCAGAAGCTTTGGTGTACACCATGAAAGGTGACCAAAAATATTTCCCAGTCTATGACGCAAGCAAAAAACTGCTGCCTAACTTCATCTTCGTTTCGAACATCGAATCGAAAGAGCCTCGCCACATTGTGGAAGGTAACGAGAAGGTAGTTCGTCCACGTCTGGCAGATGCAGAGTTCTTCTTTAATACTGACCGCAAGCGCCCATTGGTGGATCGCTTACCTCTGCTCGAAAACGCGATTTTCCAACAGCAACTCGGCACGATTAAAGACAAAACCGACCGCATTACTGAACTGGCTGGCTACATCGCAGAGCAGATCGGTGCTGACGTGGAGAAATCTAAGCGTGCAGGCCTACTGGCAAAATGTGACCTAATGACCTCGATGGTGTTTGAATTTACCGACACCCAAGGCGTGATGGGTATGCATTATGCGCGTCACGATGGCGAAGCAGAAGAAGTTGCAGTTGCGCTGAATGAGCAGTACATGCCACGTTTCGCGGGTGATGAACTGCCAAGCCGTGGTGTTTCAGCTGCGGTCGCGATGGCTGACAAACTCGATACTATCGTCGGTATATTTGGTATTGGTCAGGCGCCGAAAGGCAGTGACCCATTTGCGCTGCGTCGTGCTTCACTGGGTGTACTGCGTATTCTGGTTGAGTACGGCTACCAGTTGGATCTGGTGGATTTGATCGCCAAAGCCAAATCACTGTTTGGTGACCGCCTGACTAACGCCAACGTTGAGCAGGAAGTGATCGAGTTTATGCTTGGCCGTTTCCCAACCTGGTACCAAGATGCCGGTTTTAGCATCGACATCATCCAAGCGGTACTGGCGCGTAACCCAACCAAACCAGCCGACTTTGATCAGCGTGTGAAAGCCGTATCGCACTTCCGCGCTCTTGAAGAAGCCGAAGCACTGGCTGCTGCCAACAAGCGTGTAGGCAACATTCTGGCTAAGTACGATGGTGAATTGGGTGAAGAAATCGATCTCGCTCTGCTGCAAGAAGATGCGGAAAAAGCCTTAGCCGAAGCCGTCGAAATCATGGCAGAAGCGTTAGAACCTGCGTTTGCAACCGGCAACTACCAAGAAGCTCTGAGCAAACTGGCTGGCCTGCGCGCGCCTGTCGATGCCTTCTTCGACAACGTGATGGTGATGGCTGACGATGAAGCACTGAAGAAGAACCGTCTCACGCTACTCAACAAGCTGCGTAACCTGTTCCTGCAAATTGCCGACATTTCGCTGCTGCAAAAATAATCTGCAGCACGACAATTTCGTCAACAAACTTTAAGCCCAACTCAAAAGAGTTGGGCTTTGTTTTTGCTCGCGCTCCCCAAACGACTTGGAGTTGCAGGTAGGCGACAAGTGAGTTCATCCCCATGAGCATAGATAAACTATGTGATTGGGGTGAACGAACGCCGCCAACACCGCTGCAGCTTCAAGTAGGAAGGGGACACAAAAATATTGCTTTGCCTCGCAAATACATTGCGGTATGTTCAAGAACTATTCTAAACGGCGGAGATTCCACCGGTATATCGTTTCGCAAACACACAGCAATCATTAGGTAGTCGAGCAATGCAGTATTCCTCTTTTGGCGAAAAGTTTAATCGCTACTCCGGTATTACCCAGTTAATGGATGATTTGAACGATGGTCTGCGCACTCCAGGCGCGATCATGCTTGGTGGCGGTAATCCTGCTGCCATCCCTGCCATGCTCGATTATTTCCATAACACCAGCGCCGAAATGTTGGCCGATGGTTCACTGCTCAATGCCATGACCAATTACGATGGTCCACAGGGCAAAGATGTGTTTGTAAAATCGCTCGCTACACTGCTGCGTGAGACGTATGGCTGGAATATCAGCGAAAAGAACATCACCTTGACCAACGGCAGCCAGAGTGGCTTTTTCTACCTGTTTAACTTGTTTGCCGGTAAACAGCCCGATGGTGCACACAAAAAAATCCTCCTACCCCTCGCGCCCGAATACATTGGCTACGGTGATGCTGGCATTGATGACGATATTTTTGTCTCCTACCGTCCGGAGATTGAGCTGCTCGATCAAGGACTGTTCAAATACCATGTGGACTTTTCTGAGCTGAAAGTCGATGAATCGGTGGCCGCGATCTGTGTGTCTCGCCCCACCAACCCAACCGGTAACGTGTTAACCGAAGAGGAAATCCACAAACTCGACCAACTGGCACGTGATAACGGTGTGCCGTTAATTATCGACAATGCTTACGGCGTGCCATTCCCGAATATCATTTTTGAAGACATTGAACCGTTTTGGAATGACAACACCATCTTGTGCATGAGCCTATCCAAACTGGGCTTGCCCGGTCTGCGCTGCGGCATTGTGATCGCCAATGAAGCGGTAACTCAAGCGCTGACCAACATGAATGGCATCATTAGCTTAGCACCCGGCAGTATGGGACCCGCACTGGTGCAACGCATGATAGAAAAAGGCGATCTGCTGAGACTTAGCGAGCAGGTGATCAAGCCGTTTTATCGCCAAAAAGCGCAACATGCGGTAGAGCTGCTGCAAAGTGCGATTACGGATCCGCGTTTTCGCATCCATAAACCCGAAGGGGCGATCTTCCTCTGGCTGTGGTTTGATGAACTGCCGATCACCACAATGGAGCTTTACCAACGTTTGAAAGCGCGTGGGGTATTGATTGTACCGGGCGAATATTTCTTTATCGGCCAGCCGCAAGAATGGCCACACGCTCATGAGTGCTTGCGTATGAACTATGTGCAGAACGAGCAAGCGATGGAACAAGGCATTGCCATCATCGCCGAAGAAGTACAAAAAGCGTATCAACAAGCCAACGTCTAAACACCCAAACTAAGCAATGCAAAAAGCCCGCGAAATTCGCGGGCTTCGTTTTATCTCGCGTTCAGTGCGTTAAAACGCTGCGCAGAGTTATTTGTTTTCCAGTAGGTGCTTGCCGTTAATCGCAATTTTACGTGGCTGCATCGCTTCTGGAATTTCGCGCTCTAAATCAATGTGCAGCAGACCATGTTCCATAGTCGCGCCAGTCACTTTCACGTAATCCGCTAATTGGAATTTACGTTCAAAATCGCGCTCGGCAATGCCCTGATAGATGTAGTTTTTGCTCTCTTCAGGTTTACGCTCACCGCGCACAATCAAAGTATTCTCTTGTTGAGTAATATCGATCTCTTCATCGCCAAAACCCGCTACCGCCATGGTAATGCGATATTGGTTGTCTTCTTTTTGCTCGATATTGTATGGAGGGTATCCGCCTTGGGCGTTTTTCGCCGCGCTGTTTTCCATCATGTTCAGTAGACGGTCAAAGCCAATCGCGTTGCGGTACAGTGGAGTAAAATCTACAGTTCTCATATTCCTATCCTCTTTGATTAAGCAATAGTCTTAACAATGACTTGTTAAGTCGCTCGATCCATTCTTATGACCTGAATCGGCGTGATTTCAGTTAGGTAACACACTCCTCAATTGAGCAAGGGTGTTAGTCTCATTCAGAGGTCCTAGCGGCATCCTCTTCAATTCTAGATATAAGGTCACTCAAAACCATTTCAAGTTTTTGCCCAAAAATTTTTTTGAAAAAAAGCCCGACATTGAGTCGGGCTAGTCATTTGGATAATGCACTTTATCCTTAATTAACGGCCTTTGCTTTTGCGTGGCTTAATCACTGAGCTCTCTTGCGCTTTTTCTTGCTTCAGCTTGCGCTTCTCTTTGAGGCTGAGTTGTGGTTTTTTCATCTCTTGTTTACTCATGACAAACTCCTAATTACTGACATAACAAGCATGGCAAAGCTTGGTTGGCTTACCCTGCATTGAGTGCTGAACGTGAGTAATGGCAAAGCAATGGGGTTGTCCCCAAATCGACAAGGTAAACACTTCATGCTGACGACGGCCAAGTAAAGCGGCACCAAGTAGGGAATCGCACGTCACGCCACCCTGGACTTCGTGCTGATTTTCAGACGTGGTCAGAGTGACTTGAAACGACAACTGACGATGAGCATCAACAAGGCTCACCGTATCCCCAAGCTTAATGCGCTGTGGCGCTCGTTCAATGGGCGAGCGAGGATGCTCCAGCTTCTCGAACAATTCGAGCAGCAACAGCGGAGATTGATAGGTCAAAAAGCGGCTACGTAGCCACCAACCGGCGAGAAAACGCCGAATATTCAAAGATAACCGATTCAGCATGATACTTCCTTTGCTCATTCCATTACCAACAGTGACAAATCGATGAGTATGCCCGGGAGTGAAATACACTCCCGGTTCAATTCACAAAGGCGACCATCCTGACCTCCAGTCAAAAAAATAAGGAATAACGATAGGGTTCACAGACCACTATAGACACTAAAAAAATGAATGCAACCTCATGAAATTTAGAGAAAAAAGGAAAGTCTAATAAAGCTGTTTTCAGGATAGAAAAGTCTTAGTTAACCTCTGATTTTGGTGCTTTAGCCCAACAACCTAGGATATTCGACACAAAATTTTTATGGCTCCCTTTTGTCATTGCTTGAGGCTGCCGTCATCCAACAGAGGGAAGGGACAAAATGCAGAGATAAAAAAAGCAGCGCCACAGCGCTGCTTTTTTATCGCAGATTGTTAATCAACCAAACGCTTATACGTCGAGGTTGGCCACTTTCAGTGCGTTGGTTTCGATAAATGCACGACGTGGTTCAACTTGATCGCCCATGAGCGTCGTGAACAGTTCGTCCGCGCCTACCGCATCTTCGATAGTGACTTGCATCATACGACGCGTTTCTGGATCCATCGTAGTTTCCCACAGCTGATCAGGGTTCATTTCGCCCAGACCTTTATAGCGTTGGATAGACAGACCGCGGCGCGACTCTTTGATCAGCCAATCCAGCGCGGCGGCAAAGCTGCTGATCGGTTGTACTCGCTCACCACGTTTGATAAACGCTCCCGCTTCAATCAAACCGTCCAGCGCTTCCGACAGATCGGCTAACTTAGCGTACTCTTTCGAGTTGATCAGATCCGCGCTCAGTAAGTATTCATGAGTCACACCGTGAGTACGCACCTGAATTTTTGGCAAGTACACATTCAGCTCAGCATTGTGTTCAACCAGAACGCTGTATTGGCTCGCACCCACTTCTTTAGCATTCAACTGTTCGACTAAACGCTGTGTCCAAGCTTCAACCGCGGCTTTATCCGCACACAGCTCGGCATTGATGCGTGGTACGTAAATCAGCTCATGCAGCATCGCGTAAGGGTAACGGCGGCTCATGCGCTCAACCAGCTTGATCGCGGCGTTATATTGCTGAACCAGCTTCTCCAGCGGTTCACCCGCTAACGCTGGCGCATCGGCATTCACGTGCAGCTCTGCACCATCCATCGCCAGTGCCACTTGGTACTGGTTCATCGCCTCTTCATCTTTGATGTACTGCTCTTGTTTGCCTTTCTTCACTTTATACAGTGGTGGCTGAGCAATGTAGATGTAACCACGCTCAATCAACTCAGGCATTTGGCGGTAGAAAAAGGTCAACAGCAGAGTACGAATGTGCGAGCCGTCGACGTCCGCATCGGTCATGATGATGATGTTGTGATAACGCAGTTTATCTGGGTTGTACTCATCACGGCCGATACCACAGCCTAATGCAGTGATGAGGGTCGCGACTTCTTGTGAAGACAACATCTTGTCAAAACGCGCTTTTTCTACGTTGAGGATTTTACCTTTCAGCGGCAGAATCGCTTGATTCTTACGGTTACGGCCTTGTTTGGCTGAACCGCCCGCTGAGTCACCCTCCACTATGTAGAGTTCAGACAATGCTGGGTCTTTTTCCTGACAATCCGCCAGTTTGCCGGGTAAGCCAGCAAGATCCAGCGCGCCTTTACGGCGAGTCATTTCCCGGGCTTTACGCGCCGCTTCACGCGCACGCGCCGCATCAATAATCTTCGAACAAACGTTTTTCGCTTCGCTTGGGTTTTCCGCTAGGAAATCCGCCAGCTTCTCATTCATGGCTGACTCAACCGCGGATTTTACTTCCGAAGAAACCAGCTTATCTTTGGTTTGGCTTGAGAATTTAGGATCCGGCACTTTCACCGAAACCACTGCCGTTAAGCCTTCACGCGCATCATCACCCGAGGTTGCCGCTTGCGCTTTCTTCGAGAAGCCTTCTTTGTCCATGTAGTTGTTCAAAGTACGGGTCAACGCACCACGGAAACCGGCTAAGTGGGTACCACCATCACGCTGTGGGATGTTGTTAGTAAAGCAGTAGATGTTTTCTTGGAAACCATCGTTCCACTGCATTGCCACTTCCACGCTGATGCCATCTTCACGCTCTTGGTTAAAGTGGAAGACTTTCTCATGGATTGGCGTTTTGTTACGGTTCAAGTGGGTCACAAACGCTTGAATACCCCCTTCATACATGAAGTGGTCTTTTTTATCTTCTTCACGTTCATCGGTCAGCTTGATCGACACGCCAGAGTTCAGGAATGACAGCTCACGCAGGCGTTTAGCCAAAATGTCGTAATGGAATTCGATATTGGTAAAAGTCTGTGCACTAGGCCAGAAACGTACGGTAGTACCGGTACGCTCTGTCTCACCTACCACAGCCAACGGTGCTTGTGGCACACCATGATGGTAAGTTTGCGAATGGATCTTGCCACCACGATAAATGGTAAGCAGCACTTTTTCAGAAAGCGCGTTAACCACCGACACACCTACCCCGTGCAGACCACCGGAGACTTTATAGGAGTTGTCGTCAAATTTACCGCCGGCGTGCAGTACAGTCATGATGACTTCTGCCGCAGACACTTTCTCTTCAGGATGCATTTCGGTCGGGATACCACGACCGTCATCGCTGACTGACACTGAGTTGTCTTCGTGGATGGTGACCACGATGTCTTTACAGTAACCTGCCAACGCTTCATCAATTGAGTTATCCACCACCTCAAAAACCATGTGGTGCAGACCGGTGCCATCATCAGTGTCGCCGATGTACATACCCGGACGCTTGCGTACCGCATCCAGACCCTTCAGTACCTTAATACTCGATGAATCGTAATTGTTCGACATGAGTTACTCTCTCACTCTGTTTATCCTTGCTCTATTACACCGTGGGCAACGTGAAATGTTTTACTGGACTCATCTAACATGTCCGCCACTTGGCTTTCGGTAATAGAACTTACAAAAACCTGCGCCCCCGTCCCTTTTAGGCTATCTGCCAAACGTTGGCGACGTAGGCTATCCAATTCGGAAGCAAAATCATCGATAAGATAAATGCATTGCTTTCCCGTCAACTCGGTCAGGTGCTGCCCTTGCGCCACGCGCAACGCACACACCATCAACTTCAGTTGTCCCCGCGACAACACATCTTCCACCGGGGTTGCGTTCACTTTAATCCGCAAATCCGCTTTGTTAGGCCCGCTAAAGGTATAGCCCAACTGCTGATCCCGTTCGAAGTTTTTTTCCAGAATCGATTGATAAGGCTGATCTTTTTCCCAACCTCGATAATACTTTAAGTCGATATCGAATTCTGGCAAAAATGTGCGACATAACTGCTCTGCCACATTTTTCAATTGATTGACGTAACTTTCACGCCACTGGTCAATCTGCTCAGCCAAACGGGCTAATTCTTGATCCCAATAACTGAGTTCACGATAGCTTTGCGCGCTTTTTAGCAGTGCATTACGCTGCTTGCTGAGCCGCTTAAACCGCCCCCATGCATCGAAAAAAGCGGGCTCAGTATGAAACACGCCCCAATCGATAAAAGCCCGACGCTGTTTCGGTCCATCGGTCAGCAGTTCAAAGCCTTCCGGATGAATCAATTGCAGTGGCAAAATCTGCGCTAATTGCGCCAATTTTTGCCCTGTTTGGCCGCCTATTTTAACCTCAGTTGAGCCGTCACGCTGCTTATTAATGCCAACGGGTAGCTCAAATTGATCAGAGCTCAAAGAATGCTCACAAATCCGGCCATGCACAAACAGTTCTGAGCACTCATTTTGAATGATCCGTCCGGTCAGCGAGCTTTTAAATGAACGGCCATGGCCGAGCAGATAAATCGCTTCAAGCACGCTGGTTTTACCGCTGCCATTCGGCCCGATAAGAAAGTTAAAGCCTGCTGATAGGCGAATATCACAGGCTTTAATATTACGAAACTGTTGGATCATTAACCGGGAAAGCGGCATGGTAACTCGGTTATACCTTACAGACGAATTGGCATGACCACGTACATGGCACTGTCATCATCGACATTCTCCACCAAGGCACTGGCGTTGGCATCCGACATCGAAACGCGCACATTGTCGCAGCGCAGGGTGTTAAGCACATCCAAGATATAGCTGACGTTAAAGCCAATCTCAATCGGCTCGCCTTCAAAGCTCACATCCAGTAGCTCTTCCGCTTCTTCTTGCTCTGGGTTATTGGCGGTAATGCGCATTCCGTTGTCAGCCAAATTAACCCGTACACCACGGAATTTTTCATTCGATAGAATCGCGGCACGCGAAAATGCTTGGCGTAACTCTTCGCAGCCCGTTTGTAGTGTTTTGCTGGTATGTTGCGGCAATACACGGCGATAATCAGGGAAACGACCATCAACCAGCTTCGAAGTAAACACAAAGTGATTCACTTCTGCACGCAAGTTAGAGTGGCCGATTTGCAGCACCACAGGTTGCTCTGGCGCATCAAGCAATTTCACCAGCTCAAGCACCCCTTTACGCGGCACAATGATCTGCTTTTGCGCAAAATCCGCACCGAGCTGAGCTTGCGCCACCGCCATACGGTGACCATCAGTCGCCACAGAACGCAAGGTGGTGCCATCAATTTCAAACAGCATGCCGTTTAAGTAGTAGCGTACATCTTGGTTGGCCATAGAAAACTGCGTTTTCTCAATCAGGCCACGCAGTTCCGCTTGAGTGAGCGAAACTTGCACTTCACTTTGCCAATCTTCAATGTTCGGAAAATCACTGGCAGGTAAGGTGGCGAGTGAGAAACGGCTACGACCAGAACGCACTTGAATGCGATCGCCTTCAAGCAGCACAGTGATCACCGCACTATCGGGCAAACCACGGCAAATATCTAAAAACTTACGCGCAGGAACGGTAATACTGCCTGCTTCAAATTCACCTTCTAACGTCACACGGCTGATCAGTTCCACTTCCAAATCGGTGGCGGTCATCGACAGTTGATTCTCTTCCACCTTGAGCAACAAATTACCCAAGATCGGCAAGCTGGCGCGACCACCTAAAGTGCCAGACACCTGCTGCAATGGTTTAATCAAGTGGCTACGTTCAATGGTAAATTTCATAGTCTTCTCTTAAACGGGTGAAAGCGAAATACGCAAGTGCGCTAACCATAGCGCAAATTAAGAGGAAAGCGTACGAATCAGGTTCGAATAATCTTCTTTGATATCGTGACTCTCTTCGCGCAACTGCTCGATTTTACGGCAAGCGTGTAACACAGTCGTGTGGTCACGGCCGCCAAACGCATCGCCAATCTCTGGCAAGCTGTGGTTGGTCAGCTCTTTAGCCAGTGCCATCGCCAATTGACGAGGACGAGCGACTGAGCGCGAACGGCGTTTTGAGAGCAGATCCGCCACTTTAATTTTGTAGTATTCGGCAACGGTCTTCTGAATATTATCAATCGTGACCAGCTTTTCTTGCAGCGCTAATAAGTCACGCAGTGCTTCACGCACGAAATCAATCGTGATTGGGCGACCGGTAAAGTTGGCGTTGGCAATCACGCGGTTCAGTGCGCCTTCCAACTCACGCACGTTAGAGCGCAGGCGTTTCGCAATAAAGAAAGCCACTTCATCCGGCAGATGAATCTGGTGATCTTCCGCTTTTTTCATCAAGATCGCGACGCGGGTTTCCAACTCCGGCGGCTCGATCGCCACCGTTAAGCCCCAGCCAAAACGCGATTTGAGACGATCTTCTACACCACTGATCTCTTTTGGATAGCGGTCAGAAGTCAAAATAATTTGTTGGTTGCCTTCCAGCAGTGCGTTAAAGGTGTGGAAGAACTCTTCCTGCGAACGCTCTTTGTTGGCAAAGAATTGAATATCGTCGATCAACAAGGCATCTACACTGCGATAGTAGCGTTTGAATTCTTCAATCGCGTTGTTCTGCAGGGCTTTTACCATGTCTTGCACGAAACGCTCAGAGTGCATGTACACCACTTTAGCGTTCGGGTTGTTATCAACAATCGCGTTACCCACCGCATGCAGCAAGTGCGTTTTACCCAAACCGGTGCCGCCATACAAAAAGAGGGGGTTATACGCCGCACCTGGGTTATCAGAGACTTGGCGAGCCGCGGCCAGACCTAACTGGTTAGATTTACCTTCCACGAAGTTGTTGAACTTGTGTTTCGGGTTCACATTTGAGCGGTGAGTAATATCAGCCGCAGCACTGTCATCATCCCAGGTTTTATGGATAGGTTTACGCTGCGCCAATTGCGCAGGCGCCGACGATTCCGCCGCGACATCCGCAGCCGTACGTACAGGCGCGGGTTTTGGCGCCACCACAGGGCGGCTCCCCACTTCAAAGCGCAAATTAGGCACATCATTGCCACTGAATTCCATCAGCAGACGATTGATGTTATTGAGGTACTTATCGCGTACCCAATCCAACACAAAGCGGTTCGGGGCGAATAAAGTGAGAGTATTGTCATTGAGCTCCGCTTGAAGCGGACGCACCCACATACTGAATTCTGCGGCAGGTAGCTCTTCCTGAAGCCGTTGCAAACATTGCAACCATAGCGAAGATGACACGATTCCCTCACTCAAAAATCAACGATCGGTAAAGAGGAACAATTCTACCTGTTGATAACTCAGATCGCCAGCGCTGGATCGTCGATCCAGTGAATAAGATCTAAGTTATTCACATTATTTTTCGACCGATAACTAAGATCCTCACACATTTTGCCCGTGCTACCCACATAAAGATCCACATATCTCAAGATCTTTAGTAGTTATCCCCATGTTTTTGATTTTGATCAGTTATTGTTAATAACTACTGGTTATTTCTTTTAATGATTTAATTGCCAGTAGGATATAAACATAAATTATACAGGAGTCACACAATGAAACACTGGTTTAACATCGCTCTGGCTGCCCTAGCCCTTTCTTCTGCCACCGTTCAGGCAGCTACCGAGGTGAAAGTCGGCATGTCGGGCCGTTATTTCCCCTTCACCTTCGTGAAACAAGACGAGCTGCAAGGCTTTGAAGTGGATGTGTGGAATGAAATTGGTAAACGTAATGATTATAAGGTCGAGTTTGTTACTGCGAACTTCTCCGGTTTGCTTGGCCTGCTCGAAACTGGGCGCATCGACACCATTTCTAACCAAATCACTATCACAGATGCACGTAAGGCTAAATATCTATTCTCCGATCCGTATGTGATTGATGGTGCACAAATTACGGTGCGTAAAGGCAATGAAGCGATTAAAGGCATTGACGATTTAGCGGGCAAAACCGTTGCGGTTAATTTAGGTTCTAACTTTGAACAGCTCCTGCGCAACCATGATAAAGACGGCAAAATCAACATCAAAACCTACGATACCGGCATTGAACACGATGTGGCTTTAGGCCGTGCCGATGCGTTTGTGATGGATCGTCTGTCTGCGCTTGAGCTGATCGAAAAGACCGGTTTACCACTGCAACTCGCGGGTTCACCGTTTGAAACTATCGAAAACGCGTGGCCATTTGTGAATAACGAAAAAGGTCAGCAACTGCAAGGTGAAGTCAATAAAGCGCTCGCCGCCATGCGTGCTGACGGTACATTAAGCCAAATCGCGCTCAAATGGTTCGGTACCGATATCTCGCAATAATTCTGCTTCACCAAGCTAGACTCTATTCTATAAAGGTGGGACTTTCCCACCTTTGATTATTTTAGGAAGGAAAGCAGATGGGTTTTGACTTTCACTACATGCTTGAGCTGCTGCCAATCTTGCTCAAATATCTGGGTACGACTCTGGAAATGGCCAGCTGGGGGCTAGTTTTCGCGCTGATTTTGGCGCTGTTTCTAGCCAATATTCGGGTATTCAAAGTGCCAGTGTTGGATCCCCTTAGCCAGCTCTACATCAGTTTTTTCCGCGGAACGCCGCTGCTTGTACAGTTATTTTTGCTCTACTACGGTTTACCGCAAGTCTTCCCCCTGTTGGTTGGGCTTGATGCATTCAGCGCTGCGGTGATCGGTTTAACGCTACATTTTGCCGCTTACATGGCGGAAAGCATTCGCGCCGCGATCATCGGTATTGATCGCAGCCAAATGGAAGCCAGCTTATCCGTCGGAATGACCACTTCTCAGGCGATGCGCCGGATCATTTTGCCACAAGCCACACGCGTTGCTCTGCCTTCATTGATGAACTATTTCATTGATATGATCAAATCAACCTCCCTCGCCTTTACCCTTGGCGTGGCTGAGATCATGGCTAAAGCGCAGATGGAAGCTTCATCCAGTTTCCGTTTTTTCGAAGCCTTCTTGGCGGTAGCCCTCATCTATTGGGTGGTGGTTTTGGTGCTCACTCGCCTGCAATCTTGGGCAGAGCAGAAACTCAATAAGGCGTACGCACGATGATTAAATTGCAGAATATCCACAAAAGGTTTGGTACCAGTGAAGTACTAAAAGGCATTGATCTTGAAATCCAACGCGGAGAGATCGTGGTCATCATCGGCTCCAGTGGCACAGGTAAATCCACTCTACTGCGCTGCGTGAACTTTCTTGAGCAAGCCGATCAGGGCAGTATTCGTATTGATGAACTCACCGTTGATACCCAAAAACATACCAAAGCTGATGTGCTGGCACTGCGCCGTAAAACCGGTTTTGTGTTTCAAAACTATGCGCTATTCGCTCATTTAACCGCGCGACAAAACATTGCAGAAGCCTTGATCACGGTACGCGGCTGGAAAAAAGCTCAAGCGCACCAACGAGCACAGCAAATTCTCGATGATATCGGCCTTGGCGATAAAGGTGATAGCTATCCCGCAGCACTCTCTGGCGGCCAGCAGCAACGGGTTGGGATTGGCCGCGCGATGGCGCTGCAACCTGAACTGCTGCTGTTCGATGAACCGACCTCCGCCCTCGATCCTGAATGGGTGGGTGAAGTGCTGGCTCTTATGAAAAAATTGGCGACTCAACATCAAACCATGTTGGTGGTCACTCATGAGATGCAGTTTGCCAAAGAAGTCGCCGATCGGGTGATCTTTATGGCCGAAGGAAAGATTGTCGAGCAAGGTTCTCCACAGGATATCTTTGACCATCCACAGGATCCGCGCTTAAGAAAATTCCTCAATCAAGTCGGGATCCGTTAAGGATCCTTGAGATTTTGCGGTTTGTCCGTATAATCGGCCGACCGGAAATAAAGCGGCAACCAGAATGAGCCAGCTCATTGAGTGAGTTCAGACTGGGGAAAACCCAATCATTGACACCTTTTGTGACAGTGATTACAATTCCGCCTCTTTGTTGAGAGGCGTCGGCGTCTTCAGTGAAGACCTTAATGCCCACGCCGGGTTAACCAAGAACCTAAAACTACTGATCAGTAAAGGTAACATCATGTCTAAACGCACTTTTCAACCTTCAGTTCTGAAGCGCAAGCGTACTCACGGTTTCCGTGCTCGCATGGCGACTGCGAACGGTCGTAAAGTTCTGAATGCACGTCGTGCAAAAGGCCGTAAGCGCCTGTCAAAATAATCTCGAATTATTTTGAGTACGTACGCATTCAATCGGGAGTTACGTTTGTTAACTCCCGAACATTATCAAAAAGTCTTCCAGCAAGCTCACAGTGCTGGTTCTCCTCATCTCACAATCATCGCTCGCGCTAATAACCTTTCTCATCCTCGTTTGGGACTCGCGGTTCCTAAAAAGCAGATCAAAACTGCCGTCGGCCGTAATCGATTCAAACGTATTTGCAGAGAAAGCTTTCGCTTACATCAAAATCAACTGGCTAACAAAGATTTTGTTGTCATCGCCAAAAAGAGCGCGCAAGATTTGAGCAATGAAGAACTGTTTAACTTGCTTGGCAAACTATGGCAACGCCTCTCTCGCCCTTCTCGTGGTTAGCCATTGGTATTGTAAAACTTTACCAGTGGTTTATTAGTCCACTTATCGGCCCACGCTGCCGATTCACTCCTACTTGTTCCACGTATGCGATAGAAGCGCTGCGAGCTCACGGTTTTATAAAAGGATGTTGGTTATCCACCAAACGTCTATTAAAATGCCACCCTTTGAACGAAGGGGGCTTTGACCCCGTTCCACCAGTCCAAAAACAAGACAGAGATAAATAACGATGGATTCTCAACGTAATATCTTGTTAATCGCTCTGGCGCTGGTTTCTTTCCTACTGTTTCAACAATGGCAAGTAGCGAAGAACCCTGCACCGCAAGCGACACAGCAGGCCCAATCCACAGGCGCAGCTCCTGCTCCTTCATTTTCCGATGAGTTAGATCCAACGCCTGCACAAAATGTGGCGGCGAAGGCCAAGACCATTACCGTCTCAACCGATGTACTGACTCTGTCTATTGATACGCTCGGCGGCGATGTGGTTAGCGCAAAACTGAATCAATACTCAGAAGAGCTCAATTCGCCTGAGTCTTTTGTCTTGTTGCAAAACACCCAAGGCCATCAGTTTATTGCTCAAAGTGGTTTAGTCGGCCCACAAGGCATTGACGTCACCAGCAATAATCGTCCCGCTTACCAAGTGAGTGCGGATAGTTTCACTCTGGCCGAAGGCCAAGATGAACTGCGCATTCCTATGACCTATCAAGCCAATGGCATTGACTACACGAAAACCTTCATTCTTAAGCGTGGTAGCTACGCCGTGGATGTGGTGTTTGACGTCGCCAATAATTCAGGTAGCGAAGCCACACTAGGTATGTATGCTCACCTGCGCCAAAATCTGCTGGATTCTGGTGGCAACCTCGCCATGCCAACTTACCGTGGTGGTGCTTACTCAACCAGCGATGTGCGTTACAAGAAGTACAGCTTCGACGACATGAAAGATCGCAACCTCAGTGCACCAAACGATGTGACGGTAAACTGGGTCGCGATGATCCAGCACTACTTCGCTTCAGCATGGATCCCACGTGATGAGCCGCAAGCACAGCTTTACTCACGCGTTATCAATAATTTAGGTGATATGGGTATCCGTACACCAAACAAAACCATTGCCAACGGTGATAAAGCAGAGTTTGAAGCAACCTTATGGGTAGGCCCAAAACTGCAAGACCAAATGGCCGCAACAGCCCCTAATCTTGATCTGGTGGTTGATTATGGTTGGTTGTGGTTCATTGCTAAGCCACTGCACTGGTTGCTGTCTGTGATTCAGACCTTTGTTGGCAACTGGGGTGTGGCCATCATCTGCTTAACCTTTATTGTTCGTGGTGCGATGTACCCACTGACCAAAGCACAGTACACCTCAATGGCGAAAATGCGCATGCTGCAACCTAAACTGCAAGCGATGCGTGAGCGGATTGGCGATGATCGCCAGCGCATGAGCCAAGAGATGATGGAGCTGTATAAGAAAGAGAAAGTAAACCCACTGGGTGGCTGTCTCCCTATCCTTCTGCAAATGCCGATTTTCATTGCGCTGTACTGGGCACTGATGGAGTCGGTAGAGCTGCGTCACTCTCCATTCTTTGGTTGGATTCATGACTTGTCCGCGCAAGATCCTTACTACATCTTGCCACTGCTGATGGGTGCGAGCATGTTCGTTATCCAGAAGATGAGCCCGACCACGATCACCGATCCAATGCAACAGAAGATCATGACCTTCATGCCAGTCATGTTCACTTTCTTCTTCCTGTGGTTCCCATCAGGTCTGGTTCTGTACTGGTTGGTGTCGAACATCGTAACGCTAATCCAGCAAACGCTGATCTACAAAGCGCTAGAGAAAAAAGGCTTACACTCCAAGTAAGTTTGATTGAGTAATAAAGAGGCGGCCAAAAGGTCGCCTTTTTGTTGGCTGCTGATTACAATGGCGCTAATTCAATCCTGTTCAGGTAACACTATGACAACAGATACCATTGTCGCGCAAGCTACGGCACCCGGCCGTGGTGGTGTCGGCATTATTCGTGTATCAGGCCCACTGGCTGCCCACGTCGCGCAGACAGTCACTGGACGCACGCTCAGACCCCGCTATGCCGAATACTTGCCTTTCACCGATGAAGATGGCCAACAGCTCGATCAAGGCATTGCGCTGTTTTTCCCCAATCCTCATTCATTTACCGGTGAAGATGTGCTTGAGCTGCAAGGTCACGGTGGCCCGGTCGTCATGGATATGCTGATCCGCCGTATTTTGCAGATTAAAGGAGTGCGCCCAGCCCGTCCCGGTGAATTCTCAGAACGCGCTTTCCTCAATGACAAGATGGATTTAACCCAAGCGGAAGCCATCGCAGACCTGATTGATGCCAGCTCTGAGCAAGCCGCGAAATCCGCGCTGCAATCACTGCAAGGCGAGTTTTCTAAACGCATCCATACCTTGGTGGAATCGCTGATTCACCTGCGCATCTATGTTGAAGCCGCAATTGATTTCCCAGAAGAAGAGATCGATTTTCTGGCCGATGGTAAGGTTTCCGCTGATCTGCAAACCATCATAGATAATCTTGCCGCAGTGCGCCGTGAAGCCAACCAAGGCGCCATTATGCGCGAAGGGATGAAGGTGGTGATTGCTGGGCGTCCTAATGCGGGTAAATCGAGCCTACTCAATGCGCTTTCAGGTAAAGAGTCTGCCATCGTTACCGACATTGCCGGTACCACCCGTGATGTTCTGCGTGAGCATATCCATATTGATGGGATGCCGCTGCACATCATCGATACTGCGGGACTACGAGACGCTTCTGATGCGGTAGAAAAAATTGGTATTGAGCGCGCATGGGAAGAGATCCGCCAAGCCGATCGCGTACTGTTTATGGTCGATGGCACCACCACAGAGGCCACCGATCCACAGGACATCTGGCCTGATTTTGTTGACAAACTGCCAGAGAATATTGGGATCACTGTGATCCGTAATAAAGCCGATCAAACTGGTGAGCCCCTTGGGATCTGCCATGTTAATCAACCCACCTTGATCCGCCTATCAGCCAAAACAGGCCAAGGGGTCGATGCCTTGCGTCAGCACCTCAAAGAGTGCATGGGTTTTTCAGGCAATCAGGAAGGTGGCTTTATGGCACGCCGCCGTCATCTCGATGCCCTAGAGCGAGCCGCAGAGCACTTAGCGATTGGCCAGCAACAACTTGAAGGCTATATGGCCGGAGAAATCCTCGCCGAAGAGCTGCGTATAGCCCAGCAACACCTTAACGAAATTACGGGCGAGTTCAGCTCCGATGATCTGCTTGGCCGCATTTTTTCATCATTCTGTATTGGGAAATAGAGTAACGCTATGATTCATATCATTACTGGCAGCACCCTAGGCGGTGCGGAATATGTGGGTGACCACCTGAGTGATTTACTGCAAGAACAAGGCTTTGACACCAAAATTCATAACCAGCCCAACATGAGTGAGATCCCTGCTAAAGGGACTTGGCTGATCATCACCTCAACCCACGGGGCTGGTGAGTACCCGGATAATATCCAGCCCTTTATTCAGGCTCTGCAGAATACACCACCGAATACCTCTGCACTACGTTATGCCGTGGTCGCGATTGGTGATTCAAGCTACGATACTTTCTGCGCGGCAGGTAAACATGCCTATCAGCTGCTGGGGGATATTGGTGCTAAACCTCTGGCCAACTGCTTTACCATCGATGTACAAGAGCACCCAGTGCCTGAAGATGCCGCTGAAGCTTGGCTCAAACGCGTCATCAATCGCTTCTAAATAATGACCTATTCCATGCAGAGCGGCTTAATGCCGCTCTTTTTTTTGGATTGTGGATAAATTTAACGGTAGTGAAAAAATTGATTGATGCTTTTTCAATCAAATCTCATGTGGATAACTATACGATTATCCGGTGATCTTCCTATAGTTATCCATATAACAAGTTTTAGATCCCAAGGTGGCTGTGTATAACATAGGTTTTTGATCCCAGCTAATCCTTGAACAGATCAGTGGTTGATCACACGATCTGATCCTTCTGAATCGCATGATCTTGTTGATCATTTTTCACTTATCCACAAAGATCCTGCTCCTTAATAGTAGATCTAATAAAAAGATCTCTATATAGATCTTTATATATATTTAATGACCCTCCTTGATCGAAAAAACAGGAAAGCGATTTTCTAGCCAACCGAAAGAGGTTAGAATACGCCTCTTTTGTTAACCCATAGTCTCGATGAATACCTGAGGTCGTTCATGCTTTATCACGAAACATTTGACGTCATTGTGGTTGGTGGCGGTCACGCAGGAACGGAAGCCGCTCTCGCTGCAGCACGTACAGGACAGCGTACGTTACTTCTTACCCACAATATTGACACCCTAGGCCAAATGTCCTGTAACCCTGCCATTGGTGGGATCGGTAAAGGTCATTTAGTCAAAGAAGTGGATGCAATGGGCGGTTTGATGGCGCAAGCTATCGATCACGCAGGTATTCAATTTCGTACACTGAACGCTTCAAAAGGGCCAGCCGTGCGTGCAACTCGTGCACAAGCCGATCGTGCTCTGTACAAAGCCTATGTGCGTAATGTGTTAGAAAACACCCCGAATCTCACCCTGTTCCAACAAGCGGTAGATGATGTGATCGTCGAGCATGATCATATTCGTGGTGTTGTGACTCAGATGGGCCTGAAATTTCATGCCAAAGCGGTAGTGTTAACCGTCGGGACTTTCCTTGGCGGTAAGATCCATATCGGCCTTGAAAACTATGCTGGGGGTCGTGCTGGGGATCCACCATCGATCGCTTTGGCGCACCGACTGCGTGAACTGCCATTTCGTGTTGATCGCTTAAAAACCGGCACACCACCACGTATCGATGCCAATAGCGTTGATTTCTCGGTATTGGAAGCGCAGCACGGTGATAATCCGACCCCAGTTTTTTCCTTCATGGGCAAGCGTGAGCACCATCCACGCCAAATTCCGTGTTACATCACGCACACCAATGAGCGCACCCATGATGTGATCCGCGCTAACCTTGATCGCAGCCCTATGTATGCCGGGATCATCGAAGGGATCGGCCCGCGTTACTGTCCATCGATCGAAGATAAAGTGATGCGTTTTGCCGATAAAGACAGTCACCAAATTTTTATTGAGCCAGAGGGTTTAACCACCACTGAACTCTATCCGAACGGCATTTCCACCAGCTTGCCATTTGACGTGCAAGTGCAGATCGTACGTTCAATGAAAGGTTTTGAGAACGCACATATCGTTCGTCCGGGTTACGCGATTGAATACGACTTCTTCGATCCACGTGATTTGAAGCAAACGTATGAAACCAAATATATCCATGGTTTGTTCTTTGCAGGACAAATCAACGGTACTACAGGTTACGAAGAAGCCGCTGCGCAAGGCTTGATGGCGGGTCTGAACGCCAGCTTGTACAGCCAAGACAAAGAAGGCTGGAGTCCACGTCGCGATCAGGCGTACATGGGCGTGTTGATCGACGATCTTTCGACCATGGGCACTAAAGAACCTTACCGTATGTTCACTTCGCGTGCGGAATATCGTCTGCTGCTGCGTGAAGACAACGCTGATCTGCGTTTGACCGAAAAAGCGCGTGAGCTTGGCCTTGTGGATGATGCGCGTTGGGCACGTTTCAACCAAAAAATCGACAACATGGCCAAAGAGCGTCAACGCTTACAAGAAACTTGGATGAATCCAAACTCGGTTGGCGTCGAACAGCTCAATACCCTGCTGAAAACGCCGATGTCGCGTGAAGCCAGTGGTGAAGACTTACTGCGTCGCCCTGAAATGACCTATGAGCTGCTGACCACTTTGCCGGCTTTTGCCCCTGCTTTGGAAGATGCAGAAGCCGCCGAACAGGTAGAGATTCAAGTTAAATACGATGGCTACATTCAGCGCCAGCAAGATGAAATTGAAAAATCGCTGCGCCATGAACATACCAAGCTGCCAGCTGAGCTTGATTATAAGCAAGTCAAAGGTCTTTCAAACGAGGTGGTATTGAAGCTCAATGCGGCTAAACCAGAAACCATTGGAATTGCATCACGTATTTCAGGTATCACGCCTGCGGCGATTTCGATTTTGCTGGTTCACCTGAAAAAACACGGCATGCTGAAAAAGGGAGAAGCGGCGTAATGAATCCGTTACGAGTCAAACTCGACGCCTTGATCAGCAAAACCAGCTTAACGGTGACAGAGCAGCAACGTGAGCAGCTCGTTGGGTATGTGCAGCTGCTCGACAAATGGAACAAAGCTTATAACCTCACTTCCGTGCGGGATCCGATGGAAATGTTGGTGAAACACATTCTTGATAGTTTGGTGGTCAGTCCGCATCTTGTCGGTGAGCGCTTTATTGATGTGGGTTCTGGGCCTGGATTGCCTGGTATTCCGCTTGCGATCATGCACCCAGATAAAGAGTTTGTGCTGATCGATAGTCTTGGTAAACGGATCCGTTTTCTAAAACAGGTGATCCACGATCTCAAGATCAACAATGTGTTACCCGTGCAGAGTCGAGTGGAAGAGTTTGATCCTGAATCCGGTTTTGATGGCGTATTAAGTCGCGCTTTTGCGTCGATGACCGACATGGTCAACTGGTGTCAGCATCTACCAAAACCGAATGCTGGGGTATTTTTAGCCCTCAAAGGAGTACGGCCTGATGATGAAATCACCCTACTCCCTGAGTGGTGTTCTGTGACCGATATCAAAGCTTTGCAAGTTCCTGAGTTGGAAGGTGAGCGTCATCTTGTAATCTTATCGCGCAAGGGATAACAGCGAGGCATACCGTGGGTAAAATCGTAGCAATCGCCAATCAGAAAGGCGGAGTTGGGAAAACAACAACTTGTATCAATCTGGCCGCCTCTATGGCCGCTACCAAACGTAAAGTACTGGTGGTCGATCTTGACCCACAAGGTAATGCCACTATGGCTAGTGGCGTCGATAAATATCAGGTTGACTCCACGGCTTATGAGCTTTTGGTTGAAGATGCGCCGTTTGACCAAGTGGTATGTCGCAAAACCACTGGTCACTATGACTTGATTGCCGCCAATGGCGATGTCACTGCGGCTGAAATCAAACTGATGGAAGTGTTTGCCCGTGAAGTGCGCTTGAAAAACGCACTCGCCTCAGTGCGTGATAACTATGATTTCATCTTTATTGATTGTCCGCCTTCTTTAAACCTTCTTACAATCAACGCCATGGCAGCCGCCGATTCCGTGTTGGTTCCTATGCAATGTGAGTATTTTGCGTTGGAAGGCTTAACCGCGTTAATGGATACGATCAGCAAACTGGCCGCCGTGGTTAACGATAACCTCAAAATTGAAGGTATCTTGCGTACCATGTACGACCCACGTAACCGCTTGGCCAATGAAGTTTCTGATCAATTGAAAAAGCACTTTGGTAGTAAAGTGTATCGTACGGTTATTCCACGTAATGTCCGACTGGCCGAAGCGCCAAGTCATGGTAAACCAGCGATGTATTACGATAAGCAATCGGCCGGGGCTAAGGCCTATTTAGCGTTAGCTGGTGAGATGTTACGTCGCGAAGAGATTCCCGCATAAAACAACAACTATAGGAATTCGTTTACATGACTAAACGTGGTTTAGGAAAAGGGCTGGATGCACTACTCGCGACCAGTTCATTGGCTCGCGAAAAGCAGCAAGTTGCTTCACTCAGTCAGTCGATGTCGGCGGAAGGTGAGTTGGCGGATCTTTCCATCTCTAATCTCAAGCCCGGTATTTATCAGCCACGTAAAGATCTTTCCCCAGAAGCTCTGGAAGAGTTGGCGGCATCCATTCAGTCTCAAGGTATTATCCAGCCGATTGTCGTGCGTCATCTGCCCACCGGAGGATATGAGATCATTGCGGGGGAACGTCGTTGGCGTGCCGCCAAACAAGCGGGGTTAAAGCAAGTGCCCTGTTTGATCAAGCAAGTGGAAGATCGTGGTGCGATCGCCATGGCATTGATCGAGAACATTCAGCGCGAAGATCTGAATGCGATGGAAGAGGCACAAGCGCTAGAGCGTTTACAAAACGAATTTAATCTTACCCATCAGCAGGTTGCGGAAGTGATCGGCAAGTCACGCACGACTGTGACCAATCTGCTGCGTTTGAACCAATTGAGCGATGACGTAAAGCGCTTATTGGAGACCAAACAGTTGGAAATGGGCCATGCTCGTGCTCTTCTGATGTTAGAAGGTGAACAGCAAGTGGAAATTGCGCAGCAAGTGGCGAAGAAGCAACTGACCGTTCGTCAAACTGAGCAACTTGTAAAAAAATGTTTATCTGACCCATCTGACGCAAAAAACGTGTCAGAAGACCTAGAAATACAACAATTGTCACAAAATTTAAGTGAGAAATTAGCAGCAAAAGTCTCTATAGTGAGAACCCCAAACGGTAAATCGAAAGTGACGATTAGTCTTGATGAGCCTCACAAATTAGAGCTACTGATTGCCAAGCTGCAAAACTAAGTGAGATAATTGATTTAAATCAATTGTGGTAAATCACATTGTTTATGCGAAAGTTGTCGGATTGTATGCAAAATTGTAACTTTTTGCGGTGTTTTCATTGCAATCAGTTGATGCCACCGTATAATTTTCGCCAATTTCCCAGTCCGAAAAAGCGGTTCGAGCTGTGGTGATTACTAGAGGTAAGAATACATGGTAGCTGTGCTAGCGAGGCAAGGACGAGAGCTTGCAAAGCGATTGTTATTGATCCAGTTCAGTGCAGTTATGGTTGCGGCAGCTGTGTTTGCAGTGGCGGTAAATGGTGATTGGGGGCTTTCAGCCTTAGTCGGTGGTGGCATTTTTGTCATTGCTAACGCTGTTTTTGCGGGTTGTGCTTTCCTGTTTGCAGGGGCGCGCGCGTTAAAAATGGTCGCCATCTCGTTTTATACGGGTGAAGCGCTGAAAATTCTCATCACTATCGTCCTGTTTTCCGTTGCCTACATGTATATGCAGTTGGAACTTGTTCCACTGAAGCTAACCTATTTGCTGGCTCTAGGTATCAATATCTGTGCGCCAGTGCTATTCATTAACAACAAAAAATAGGATGAGTTATGGCTGCGCCAGGTGAAGCGCTCACACCTTCCAGTTATATCACTCACCACCTTACTAACCTTTCAACTTACAAGTTGGGGCTAGTGGCGGAAGAGTCGAGTTTCTGGAATGTACACATCGATAGCCTGTTCTTCTCTGTTTTAACTGGACTGATATTCCTTGGAGTATTCCGTGCAGTAGCCAGAAAAGCGACAGCGGGTGTTCCGGGTAAGCTGCAGTGTGCTGTTGAGATGGTGGTAGAGTTCGTTGACAAAAACGTCAAAGACACTTTCCATGGTCGCAATCCACTAATTGCTCCTTTGGCACTCACTATCTTTTGTTGGGTATTTTTAATGAACTTGATGGACCTTGTGCCTATCGATTTCTTACCTTACCCAGCACAGCATTGGCTTGGTATCCCTTACCTAAAAGTGGTGCCGTCAGCTGATGTGAATATCACCATGGCTATGGCTCTAGGCGTATTTGCTCTGATGATTTACTACAGCATCAAAGTGAAAGGTCTGGGCGGGTTTGCAAAAGAGTTGGCACTACACCCGTTTAATCACTGGATCATGATTCCGTTCAACCTATTGATTGAAGTTGTTTCGCTGCTGGCGAAACCGCTATCACTCGGTATGCGTCTGTTCGGTAACATGTTTGCAGGTGAAGTAGTGTTTATTCTTTGTGCGGCTATGCTGCCATGGTACCTGCAATGGATGGGATCCCTACCTTGGGCTATCTTCCATATCTTGGTTATTTTGATCCAATCGTTTGTATTTATGATGTTGACCATTGTGTATATGTCAATGGCTCATGAAGATAACGATCATTAATAAATTGAATTTTTAATACCCATTGAATCTTTGGAGAAATTAGATGGAAACTGTATTGAGCTTCTCTGCAATCGCTGTAGCTATTATTGTTGGTCTATGTGCGGTTGGTACTGCGATTGGTTTCGCTGTATTAGGCGGAAAGTTTTTGGAAGGCGCTGCGCGTCAACCTGAAATGGCTCCTATGCTGCAAGTTAAGATGTTCATCATCGCAGGTCTGCTGGACGCGGTTCCAATGATCGGTATCGTAATCGCTCTGCTATTCACATTCGCAAACCCATTCGTTGGTCAGCTAGCTGGTTAATCAAGCTTTGTCCTGACAAATCGATAAGATTTGTCGTTGATTAACACTAAGTCCACTTTAGGGGGTAGCTGTTGTGAATATGAACGCAACTCTGCTAGGTCAAGCAATTTCCTTTGGTATGTTTGTGTGGTTCTGCATGAAATATGTGTGGCCGCCGATTATCAAAGCGATTGAAGATCGTCAGAAGAAAATTGCTGATGGTTTGCAAGCCGCTGAGCGTGCAAAGAAAGATCTAGACCTGGCACAAGCTAATGCTTCAGATCAATTGAAAGAAGCAAAACGCACAGCAACTGAGCTCATTGAGCAAGCGAATAAACGTAAAGCACAAATCATCGACGAAGCACGTGAGGAAGCTCAGGCAGAACGCCAGAAAATCCTGACTCAAGCCGAAGCGGAGATTGAAGCAGAACGTAACCGTGCTCGCGATGAGCTGCGTAAACAGGTTGCAACTCTGGCAATTGCTGGTGCTGAGAAAATTCTTGAGCGTTCAATCGATAAAGATACGCACAAAGATATTCTCGACAACATTACTGCAAAACTTTAACGGAGGGGGCGCATATGTCGGATTTGACTACAATCGCACGCCCCTACGCTAAAGCAGCCTTTGATTTTGCGGTAGAAAAACAGCAACTTGGCCATTGGAGCCAGATGCTTGCTTTCACCGCTGAAGTCGCAAAAAACGAACAAATGCACGAGCTGTTAACCAGCTCGGGCTCAGCTAATAAATTGGCTGAGATTTTTATTGCAGTTTGTGGCGAACAGCTTGATGGTCATGGCCAAAACCTGATTAAGGTAATGGCAGAAAATGGTCGTCTGTTGGCGATTCCTGCGCTTTATGAGCACTTTGCTGTGCTAAAGCAGGAACATGAGAAGAAAGTAGATGTGGAAGTGATTTCCGCTACTGAACTCAGTGAACAACAGCGTTCAGAAATTGGCAGCAAGCTTGAGCAGCGTTTAGAGCGCAAAGTTCAGCTGAATTGCAGTGTAGATGAGACTCTGCTTGGCGGAGTTATTATTCGAGCCGGAGACTTAGTCATCGATAACTCAGCACGCGGACGTTTGAAGCGTCTGAGCGATGCATTGCAGTCTTGATGGGGATTGGAGCATGCAACTTAATTCCACGGAAATTAGCGATCTGATCAAACAACGTATTGAATCTTTCAACGTTGTTAGTGAAGCTCGCAACGAAGGTACTATCGTATCGGTAAGCGACGGTATCATTCGTATTCACGGCCTTGCAGATGTTATGCAAGGTGAAATGATTGAATTACCGGGCAACCGTTATGCACTGGCACTGAACCTTGAGCGTGACTCGGTCGGTGCGGTAGTAATGGGTCCATACGCGGATCTGCGTGAAGGCATGAAAGTAACAGGTACTGGCCGTATTTTGGAAGTTCCTGTTGGTCCTGAGCTGCTAGGTCGTGTAGTTAACACTCTGGGTGAGCCGATTGATGGTAAAGGCCCAATCGGTGCAAAACAGACTTCACCAGTTGAAGTGATCGCACCGGGTGTTATCGATCGTAAGTCGGTTGATCAACCTGTTCAAACTGGTTACAAATCAGTGGACTCGATGATTCCAATCGGCCGTGGCCAGCGTGAGCTGATCATCGGTGACCGTCAAACAGGTAAAACTGCGTTGGCGATTGATGCGATCATCAACCAGAAAAACTCTGGTATTTACTCTATCTATGTTGCTATCGGCCAGAAAGCGTCAACCATTGCGAACGTAGTTCGTAAATTGGAAGAGCACGGCGCACTGAAAAACACCATTGTTGTGGTGGCTTCAGCGTCTGAATCTGCTGCACTGCAATACCTCGCGCCTTACTCAGGCTGTGCGATGGGTGAATACTTCCGCGATCGCGGTGAAGATGCGCTGATTGTATACGATGACCTGTCTAAACAGGCTGTTGCTTACCGTCAAATCTCACTGCTTCTGCGTCGTCCACCAGGCCGTGAAGCTTTCCCTGGCGACGTTTTCTACCTCCACTCTCGTCTACTAGAGCGTGCCGCTCGTGTAAACGAAGAGTACGTAGAGCGTTTCACCAAGGGTGAAGTGAAAGGTAAGACCGGTTCTCTAACCGCTCTGCCAATCATCGAAACTCAAGCTGGTGACGTATCGGCATTCGTACCGACCAACGTAATCTCGATCACTGATGGTCAGATCTTCCTACAAACTGAACTGTTCAACGCGGGCGTACGTCCAGCGGTTGACCCAGGTATCTCAGTTTCTCGTGTAGGTGGTGCAGCGCAAACCAAGATCGTTAAGAAGCTCTCTGGTGGTATCCGTACTGCTCTGGCTGCTTACCGTGAATTGGCGGCGTTTGCTCAGTTCTCTTCGGATCTGGATGAAGCGACCAAGCGTCAGCTGACTCACGGTCAGAAAGTGACTGAACTGATGAAGCAGAAACAGTATGCACCAATGTCTGTCTTTGATCAGGCTCTGGTGATCTTTGCTGCGGAACGTGGCTATCTGACAGACGTAGAACTGAACAAGGTTCTCGACTTCGAAGCTGCTCTACTATCGTATGCTCGTGCTCATTACGCTGAATTGGCAGCGCAAATCGACAAGACGGGTGCTTACAACGATGAGATCGAAGCTCAGCTGAAGAAGCTGGTTGACGATTTCAAAGCAACCCAAACTTGGTAATGAGGTCGGTGGCAGTTTCTGCCACCAACTAACGGAGAGTAACGATGGCCGGCGCAAAAGAGATACGTACTAAGATCGGGAGTGTGAAAAGCACTCAGAAGATTACGAAAGCGATGGAAATGGTGGCTGCTTCAAAAATGCGTCGTTCACAGGACGCTATGGAGTCATCACGCCCTTACGCACAAACAATACGTAAAGTGATCGGTCATGTCGCCAACGCAAGTCTAGAGTATCGTCATCCGTATCTAGAAGAGCGTGAAGCGAAGCGAGTTGGTTACATCATTATTTCTACAGACCGCGGTTTGTGTGGTGGTTTGAACATTAACTTGTTCAAAAAAGCCATCACGGATATGCAAACTTGGAAAGAGAAAGGTGCGCAGATTGAGCTGGCGATTATCGGCTCGAAAGCGACCGCTTTTTTCAACAACAGCGGCGCGAAAGTAGCGGCTCAGGTTTCTGGTTTGGGCGACAGCCCAAGCTTAGAAGATCTGATCGGTTCGGTTGGCGTCATGCTGAAGAAATACGATAAAGGTGAGTTAGACCGCCTCTATCTGGTGTTCAACCAGTTTGTGAACACCATGGTGCAAAAACCAAAGATCGATCAATTGCTACCTTTGCCAAAATCGGACAGCGAAGATATGCAGCGTGATCACATGTGGGACTACATCTACGAGCCTGAACCAAAGCCTCTATTAGATGCGCTTTTACTGCGCTTCATTGAGTCGCAGGTTTATCAAGGTGTTGTAGAAAACCTAGCGTGTGAGCAAGCAGCCCGAATGGTTGCGATGAAAGCTGCTACCGATAACGCGAGCAACCTGATTGATGATTTACAACTTGTGTACAACAAAGCCCGTCAGGCGGCGATTACACAAGAATTGTCGGAAATCGTAGGCGGCGCGGCTGCGGTTTAAGCTTAGGTAAAACAAACAGTTTAGAGGATTAACGATGGCTACAGGTAAGATCGTACAGATCATCGGTGCGGTAGTCGACGTAGAGTTCCCACAGAGCGAAGTACCAAGTGTTTACGATGCTCTGAATGTTGTGGATTCCAAAGAACGTCTGGTTCTGGAAGTTCAACAGCAGCTAGGCGGTGGCGTGATTCGCGCTATCGTTATGGGTAGCTCGGATGGTTTACGTCGTGGAATGACAGTACAAAACACTGGCGCTCCAATTTCAGTACCAGTAGGTACTAAAACCCTAGGTCGTATCATGAACGTGCTTGGTGATGCGATTGACGAACGTGGCGACATTGGCGCAGAAGAGGTGTACTCGATTCACCGTCCTGCTCCAAGCTACGAAGAACAGTCTAGTGCAACTGAACTTTTGGAAACGGGTGTTAAGGTTATCGACCTGATCTGTCCGTTTGCGAAAGGTGGTAAAATCGGTCTGTTCGGTGGTGCGGGTGTAGGTAAGACCGTTAACATGATGGAACTTATCAACAACATCGCGCTACAGCACTCAGGTTTGTCAGTATTTGCTGGGGTAGGTGAGCGTACTCGTGAGGGTAACGACTTCTACCACGAAATGCAGGAAGCGGGCGTTGTAAACGTTGAACAACCAGAACTGTCGAAAGTAGCGATGGTTTACGGTCAGATGAACGAGCCACCAGGCAACCGTCTGCGTGTAGCACTGACTGGTCTGACTATGGCGGAAAAGTTCCGTGATGAAGGCCGTGACGTACTGCTGTTTATCGACAACATCTACCGTTACACCCTAGCGGGAACGGAAGTATCTGCTCTGCTTGGCCGTATGCCTTCAGCGGTAGGTTACCAGCCAACACTGGCTGAAGAGATGGGTGTTCTGCAAGAACGTATCACGTCAACCAAAAAAGGTTCTATCACCTCTGTACAAGCGGTATACGTACCTGCGGATGACTTGACTGACCCATCACCAGCAACCACGTTTGCTCACTTGGATGCAACCGTTGTTCTGAACCGTAACATCGCCGCTATGGGTCTATACCCAGCGATCGACCCACTGGATTCGACTTCACGTCAATTGGATCCACTGGTTGTTGGTCAAGAGCACTACGATGTGGCGCGTGGCGTGCAAGCAACGCTACAACGCTATAAAGAGCTGAAAGACATCATCGCGATTCTAGGTATGGACGAACTGTCTGAAGCGGACAAGCAAGTCGTTGCTCGTGCGCGTAAGATCGAACGTTTCCTGACTCAGCCTTACCACGTAGCAGAAGTCTTTACTGGCGATCCAGGGGTATACGTACCTCTGAAAGAAACCCTGCGTGGTTTCAAAGGTCTGCTGGCAGGTGACTACGATGACATTCCAGAGCAAGCGTTTATGTACTGCGGTACGATTGACGATGCTATCGAGAATGCGAAGAAGCTATAAGGCTGACTAGGAGGCGATATGGCAGCAATAACCTTTCATCTGGACGTAGTGAGCGCAGAGAAAAAACTGTTCTCTGGCTTGGTTGAAACGTTTCAGGTGACCGGTAGCGAAGGTGAGCTGGGTATTTTCCACGGCCATACACCGCTGCTGACCGCTATCAAGCCTGGTATGGTGCGTATTGTGAAACTGCACGGCCACGAAGAGTACATTTATGTCTCAGGTGGTATTGTTGAGGTTCAGCCGGGCACAGCGACTGTGTTGGCCGATACCGCAATCCGTGGAGAAGATCTGGACGCAGCTAAGGCAGAAGAAGCCAAACGTCGTGCGGAAGAGCGTATTCTCAACCAGCATGGCGATATGGACTTTGCACAAGCGGCCAGTGAACTGGCTAAAGCCATCGCACAGCTTCGCGTGATTGAACTGACCAAAAAGCGTCGTTAATCATGCAAATAAGCTGATAAAAAGCCTGACTTATGTCAGGCTTTTTTGTCTCTTGTGCACCGCTTATCGGTAAGAGTGTGTGACGTTATGGGATGTTTTTTGTCCCGTTATTGACTGATCACTAATAAATAAACGTGATTTTCTATGAAAATAATCTCTCTTCTTATTTTCGAGATAATCGGCAATTAACTATTTTCAGTTTGCTGTTTAGAATACGACGCAGAAAAATGACTAGGTAGATAACAAATGAAATTCAGTACGGTAATTCTCGCGGCAGGGAAAGGAACTCGTATGCACTCCAATATGCCGAAGGTGCTGCATACATTGGCGGGTAAGCCTATGGTCAAACACGTCATTGATACGTGTAATAACCTAGGCGCGCAAAATATCCATCTGGTTTATGGCCATGGTGGCGACCAGATGCAGCAAGCTCTGGCGAACGAAAACGTCAACTGGGTTTTGCAAGCGCAGCAACTGGGAACAGGGCACGCCGTAGATCAGGCCTCTCCCCATTTCCAAGATGATGAAAAAATCTTGGTGTTGTACGGGGATGTACCGCTGATTTCTGAAGACACTATTGAAAGTTTACTTGAAGCACAGCCCACCGATGGCATTGCACTACTGACTGTTGTTCTGGAAGACCCAACGGGGTACGGCCGTATTGTGCGTAAACGTGGCCCTGTGGTGGCGATCGTTGAGCAAAAAGATGCCAGTGAAGAGCAAAAGCTGATCAAAGAAGTCAACACAGGGGTGCTGGTGGCGACTGGCCGTGACCTTAAGCGTTGGTTGGCAGGGCTAAACAACAATAACGCGCAAGGCGAATACTACCTGACTGACGTGATTGCGGCAGCGCATGATGAAGGTCGTGCCGTCGAAGCGGTGCATCCTTCACACTCAATCGAAGTGGAAGGGGTAAACGATCGCATTCAATTGGCACGTCTTGAGCGTGCTTTCCAAGCGCGTCAGGCCAAGAAGCTGCTTGAGCAAGGTGTGATGCTGCGCGATCCTGCACGTTTTGATCTGCGCGGAACACTGCAGTGCGGTTCGGATGTGGAAATCGATGTTAACGTGATTATTGAAGGCAATGTATCGATCGGTAATAACGTAGTGATTGGCGCGGGCTCAATTCTCAAAGATTGTGAGATTGATGACAACACGGTGATCCGCCCATACAGCGTAATTGAAGGGGCGACGGTCGGTGAAAACTGTACAGTTGGGCCGTTTACTCGTCTACGTCCCGGAGCAGAGCTACGCGATGATGCGCATGTCGGCAACTTTGTGGAGATGAAAAATGCTCGTCTTGGTGAAGGCTCAAAAGCCAATCACCTGACTTATCTTGGCGATGCTGAGATTGGCAAAGGCGTGAATGTGGGCGCTGGGGTGATCACCTGTAACTACGACGGTGCCAATAAGCACAAAACCGTGATTGGTGATGATGTGTTTGTGGGTTCTGATTGCCAGCTCGTAGCGCCTGTAACCATTGGTAACGGTGCGACCATTGGTGCCGGTACAACCCTGACGAAGAATGTCGCTGAAGGTGAGTTAGTCATCACTCGCGCGCCAGAGCGCAAAATTGCTGGCTGGCAGCGTCCGGCGAAAAAGAAATAATTGAACCGATTGAAAAAAGAGCCGCGAATGCGGCTCTTTTTGTATTGCTCAAAGTTCTGTTTTATTCATCACTGACGACGCGTGAATTATCCGGCGTAGTGAACTGTTCGCGTAATGTACGGTTGGAAAGTACATAGCCTAACCACAAACCACCAGTACAAAGCACAATAGCAATACCCGTTACTGGCTGAGCTTGGCTGGCCATTGCCGCTACCAGAGCACTGGATAAACTGCTGACACTGATCTGTAAGCTGTTTTGTAATCCGGCAGCGGTTGCTGGGCTTTGCTTAGCACTGGATAAAGCACGGTTGACCACTATCGGATACATGGCACCATTAGCCACCGCAATCAAGCAGAATGGAGCCAATATTGGCCAAATTGAGCTGAGCGTCCATTGTGAGGCGACAAAAATCATCGCCGCTGACAGGGTAAACAGCGCAATCAACTGTTTGAGCACCAGTTCATCACCGTATTTCTGAACCGCTTTCTTACCTAGGTAGCCACCCACCATAAATGCAATGGTTTGTGGAATAAAGCTCAGGCCAATGTCCCGTGCTTGATAACCAAGCTGCGCCATGATTTCCGGCATCCCGGTCAGGTAGGCAAAAAACGCCGCCGATGCACAAGCAAACATCATCACATTGCCGAGATAGGTTTTGCTTTTCAGTAAACCTTTAATATCTTGCGCGATAGAAGTGGTTTTTGGCTCAGCAATTTCATTGGTTTGTAAGCCCGTACTTACCACCAACACAATACCCATCAAGGTTAAAGTCAAAAAGATGCTGTGCCAGCCAAAGTAATCTGCCAGCAGCACACCCAATTGCGGTGCCAGTGCTGGAGAGAGCGCCACCAGTGGCATGATGGTCGCAAACAGCTGTTGGCTGACTGAGCTTGGGTAACGCTTGATCACCATTGCCTGCCAAATCACCGCAGGCGCGCACACCCCAATCGCTTGGATAAAACGCAGCAGTAGCAGTTGCCATACCGTTGAGCTAAACGCGAGTCCGGCAGAGGCGAGGGTAAAAACGAGTAAGCCAGCAATCAGCGTATTACGATGGCCAAATTTGTCGGAAGCTAAGCCCCACAGTAACTGGCCAAGCGCCATCCCCACTAAGAACACCGTCAGTGATAGAGCGATCTGTTCAGGGCCGGTCGCAAAAGCGGTTTCCATCATTTTAAACGCAGGCAGATACATGTCGGTGGCAATAAAACCGAGCATGGAGAGTGCCGAAAGGTAAACCAACTGGAAGAAAGATACTTTCATTTTTTCATGTCCATCAAAATTATTCACACATGTTTTTTTCAGTATCCGTTGGCGCCAACCAGGATTTTTCTGTAGTTACATTCTAGTTTTGTCTTGTGATGAAGAGAAACGGCAAATTTTTCGGTTATCATGCAAAAAAATTGATAGATAGGTGAGTGATGTTTTCCAAATCCTCTTTGGAGATGTTGGACGCCGTAGCGCGTTTAGGCAGTTTTACTGCGGCGGCAGAGGTGCTGCACAAAGTGCCTTCGGCGATCAGCTACAGTGTGCGCCAAATAGAGAGTGAGCTGGGTGTGGTGCTGTTTCGCCGTTTACCACGTAAGGTCGAGCTAACCCCGGCTGGTGAGTTGTTTATGCTTGAGGCAAGGCAGTTACTGCGCCAGATGGAGGAGATCCGCGCGCAAACCAAACGCGCTGCGCATGGTTGGCGTAAAACCTTGAAGGTGACACTCGATAACGTAGTCAAGCTGGACAAGATGAAGCCGATGGTGGAAGCCTTCTATCAAACCTTTGATTTCGCCGAGCTACAGATCAACATGGAAGTGTTCAACGGCTCGTGGGAAGCGATTGCACAAGGCCGCGCCGATATTGTGATTGGCGCAACCGCAGCAGTACCAGTGGGCGGCGATTTTGAAGTACGCGATATGGGCATTCTTGACTGGGCATTTGTGATGTCACCCAATCACCCCTGCGTGCGCGAGCAGAATTTGAGTGAAGGGTTTATCAGCCAGTTTTTAGCCATCTGTTTGGACGATACCTCAAGCGTATTGCCCAAACGCCATACCGAACACTACCCTAAACAGCGTCGTTTGCTACTGCCAAACTGGTACAGCGCGATTGAAAGTTTAAAAAGTGGACTCGGGGTCGGCTATATGCCAAGGCATATGGCGCAGCCGCTACTGGCCAGCGGTCAGTTGGTGGAGAAGGTACTGCCCGATGAAAAACTGCTTAGCCACTGCTGCCTAGTGTGGCGCAAAGACGATAATCATAAATTGATTGAGTGGATGGTGAATTATCTGGGCAGTAGCGATCAACTTTACAGTGATTGGCTACAAGCTAAATAACATTATAAGAAGAGCCAGCGTTGCTGGCTCTTAAACGACGCTTCAGTGATAGGCAAAACGGAAGGGTTATGGGCGCTCAAAAATGGTCGCAATACCCTGACCTAAGCCGATACACATGGTAGCAAGGCCATATTTCGCATCTTTGGCTTCCATCAAATTGATCAGCGTGGTTGAGATACGTGTACCCGAGCAACCCAGTGGATGACCGAGCGCAATCGCGCCGCCATTGAGGTTGACCTTGTCATCCATCATCTCCAGTAAGCCTAAGTCTTTAGCGCAAGGTAGAGATTGTGCGGCAAACGCTTCGTTCAATTCCACCACATCCATATCCTGCATGGTTAAGCCCGCACGTTGCAGCGCTTTATGGGTCGCAGGTACAGGGCCATAACCCATGATGGAAGGATCGCAACCGGCCACGGCCATCGCTTTAATGCGGGCGCGAATGGTTAAACCGAGCGCTTTGGCTTTTTGCTCACTCATCACCAACATCGCTGAAGCACCATCCGAAAGGGCTGAAGAGGTTCCTGCAGTCACAGTTCCGTTGGCCGGATCGAACACGGGACGCAGTTCAGCTAATCCCGCCACTGTGGTTTCCGGGCGGATCACTTCATCGTAATCGAGGGTAAACAGCGTGCCATCGGCAGCATGCCCCTCGGTGGGCAGAATCTCGTTTTTAAAGCGACCTTCTAATGTTGCTGCATGAGCACGCGCATGGGAGCGCGCAGCGAACTCATCTTGCTGCTGACGGCTAATACCATGCAGCTTCCCAAGCATCTCTGCGGTCAGTCCCATCATTCCCGCTGCTTTGGCCACGTTCTTAGACAGGCCAGGATGGAAATCAACGCCGTGAGTCATTGGCACGTGGCCCATGTGCTCAACGCCGCCCACTAAACAGATCTCTGCATCGCCAACCATGATTGCGCGCGCCGCATCATGCAGTGCTTGCATGGACGATCCACACAAACGGTTGACGGTGACCGCGCCAATCTCAATTGGCAGACCCGCAAGCAGCGCTGCGTTACGCGCAACGTTAAAGCCTTGTTCAAGGGTTTGCTGCACACAGCCCCAATAAATGTCTTCAATCTCTTTTGGATTGACCTGTGGGTTGCGCGCCAGAATGCCTTTCATCAAATGTGCTGAAAGATCTTCCGCACGTTGGTGGCGAAACGCACCGCCTTTGGAGCGTCCCATCGGAGTACGTAGGCAATCAACAATCACTACTGTATTCATTTTGTTATTCCTTTTCTAAACCGATTTACAGGGCACTGACTTGCTGAGCGCTGTAGAAAGATGTTCCTTGTTGCGCCATGTTCTTCAGCAGTTGCGGTACTTGATAGAGCGCGCCGAGGTCAGCGTATTTTTCCGCCATAGCCACATAGTTGGCGATGCCTATGGTATCTAAGTAACGGAATACACCACCACGGAACGGAGGGAAGCCAAGACCGTACACCAACGCCATGTCAGCTTCTTGCGCGGAGGCGATGATCCCTTCTTCAAGACAGAGCACCACTTCATTAATCATCGGAATCATAGTGCGTTCAATAAGGGTTTGTGGGTCAAAGCTTTGTGGTGCGCCGCATACAGGCGCAAGAATGGCGAGCACGTCATCGCTGAAGGCTTTTTTCGGTTTGCCTTTTTTATCAACGGTGTACTGATAGAAGCCGCTGCCATTTTTCTGGCCAAATTTTTTCGCTTCGTACAGGGCATCAATCGCTTCTCGGCCGCTTTTCGCCATGCGAGTTGGGAAGCCTTCCGCCATCACTGCCTGAGCATGGTGTGCAGTATCAATGCCGACCACATCAAGCAAATACGCCGGGCCCATTGGCCAGCCGAATTGACGCTCCATCACTTTGTCGATTTCGGTGAAGTTTGCACCATCACGCATCAGTAGGCTAAAGCCTGCAAAGTAAGGGAAGAGTACGCGGTTAACGAAGAATCCTGGGCAATCATTGACCACAATCGGTGATTTGCCCATTTTCGCCGCATAAGCAACCACTCGGTTGATGGTGTCTTCTGAGGTGTGTTCACCACGGATGATTTCCACCAAAGGCATGCGATGCACAGGGTTAAAGAAGTGCATACCGCAGAAGTTCTGTGGGCGCTTGAGTGATTTGGCGAGCAGGTTAATGGGAATGGTCGAGGTGTTGGAGGTCAGAATTGTTTCTGTATCGACCAATCCTTCCACTTCGCTCAGTACCGCGGCTTTTACTTTCGGATTTTCCACCACGGCCTCAACAATCACATCCGCCTGATCAATCCCAGCGTAATGCAGAGAAGGGGTGATGGAAGCCAGAATGCCAGCCATTTTGAAACCATCGATCTTGCCGCGCTCTAACTGTTTGTTGAGGAGCTTGGCCGCTTCGGTCATGCCCAGTTCTAAAGAGTGCGGTGCGATGTCTTTCATCAGCACAGGTACGCCTTTGAGAGCCGATTGATAGGCGATGCCGCCGCCCATAATGCCCGCGCCGAGCACGGCGGCGTGTTGGGTGTCTTGGCTTGCCGCTTTCGCGGATTGTTTGGCTAGACCTTTGATGTATTGATCATTGAGGAAAATACCAACCAGCGCTTGTGCCTCGGTAGATTTTGCGAGCTTGATGAAGTGTTTGCGCTCGATATCCAGCGCAGCATCGCGTGGTAAACGCGCCGCTTCTTCAATGGTCACGACAGATGTCATCGGTGCTGGATAGTGTTTGCCTGCCACTTGCGCCACCATGCCTTTTGCCATGGTAAAGCTCATCATGGCTTCCAGCTTGCTTAGAGTCAGCGCTGAGGTTTTCTGCTGACGGCGTTTTTGCCAATCCAGTTTTTCTTCAATCGCTTGAGTCAAAGTGGTGATTGCGGAATCGATCAGTTTGTCGCTATCGACAATCGCATCCAGTAATCCCACTTTTAACGCTTCTTCCGCGCGGCACGCTTTACCTTGGGTGATGATTTCCATCGCGCTATCAGCGCCAATCAAACGTGGCAGACGCACGGTGCCGCCAAATCCCGGCATGATGCCCAGTTTGGTTTCAGGCAAGCCAATGCTGGTGGTGGCATCACCAATCCGAAAATCGGTGGCGAGTACACATTCACAGCCGCCGCCAAGTGTATGGCCTTTTAACGCTGATAAGGTGGGGAAAGGTAAATCTTCCAACTTGTTAAAAATGCGATTGGCAAACTGCAACCACTCATCCAATTCTGCTTCCGGCTTGGCAAATAGCCCGAGAAATTCGGTGATATCAGCGCCGACGATAAAAGCCTCTTTATCTGAGCTGAGTAGGAGGCCTTTGACGCTGGAATCGGCAGCGAGCGCATCTAACGCTTTATCGAGGGATTCCAGTGTGTGTAAATCCAGTTTGTTAACGGAAGCAGGAGCACAGAAAGAGAGCTCGGCAATTCCATTAGCGAGTTGCTTTACCTGTAGGGTTTTGGCTTGGTAAATCATTGTCTATCTCCGTGACATACAATCAGTGATTGTGTGAGAGAGCGGTTGTCATTTTTATGTTCTGGTTTGACCAGTTGCCTAAGTTTGAACCTGAGATTAGCTAATTTCAATACATTTTTTAAACAAGTGTTTAACATTGTGCGTTAAGTCGAGTCGAGCTTATGGTGAGGCCGTGTTACACTGGGCGCCTTTTTTATTGAGACCTGAGTTATGAATCTTCATCCCTACCTCATTCCCATGGCTTCTGTTCGGTTTGAAGAAGAGATTAAAAAGAGTCTGTTTATTACCTATTTGGCACATACGCCAGATCTTGCCAGTGCCAAAGCGTTTGTTGATGAGATTAAGCAGCGTCATGCGGATGCGAGACACAACTGCTGGGCGTTTGTGGCTGGGCGACCTGAAAACTCCATGCTGTGGGGATTGAGTGATGATGGTGAGCCATCCGGTACTGCGGGAAAACCCATCTTGGCTCAGCTCACGGGGTCTCATATCGGCGAAATTACGGCGGTAGTGACTCGTTATTATGGCGGTGTTCTATTGGGAACCGGTGGCTTAGTGAAAGCGTATGGTGGCGGTGTTCAACAAGCGCTCAAGCGACTTCAAACTATTGAGAAAAAAATCACCACATCTGTGCACCTGACGCTAGACTACGCCATGATTCCATTACTCCATTCCATAATGGCGCAATTTTCTGCGACGGAAATGGAGGCTCACTATAATGAACAAGTCGAAATGGTGGTGGAATTAGAGGCATTGCAATCAGATGCTTTCACACAAGCCTTGATCAATAAAAGTGGCGCGAAAATACAGGTGAGTCGCTCACCACAACATAGTCAGAATTAGCGAGTCAGCTCGAACCATAATGCAATTTCGTTCAATTATCCGTATTGTCGGGCTTTTGCTCGCTCTATTTAGCGTTTCTATGCTTGCGCCTGCGTTGGTGGCTTTGATCTACCGCGATGGGGCAGGTGTGCCGTTTGTCTCAACCTTTTTTGTATTACTGCTGTGTGGCGGCTTATTCTGGTTTCCGAACCGCCATCATAAACATGAACTCAAGGCACGGGATGGTTTTTTAATCGTCGTATTGTTCTGGACAGTAATCGGCAGCGCTGGCGCATTGCCTTTTTTGCTCGCAGCCGACCCCAACATTTCAGTCACCGATGCGTTTTTCGAATCCTTTTCGGCGTTAACGACCACGGGGGCGACCGTGATTGTTGGCTTAGACGAACTCCCCAAAGCCATCCTTTTCTATCGCCAATTTTTGCAATGGTTTGGTGGAATGGGGATCATCGTACTTGCCGTCGCGATTTTACCTGTACTTGGCATCGGTGGTATGCAGCTTTATCGAGCGGAAATTCCCGGACCAGTCAAAGATACCAAAGTGACTCCAAGGATTGCAGAAACCGCCAAAGCGCTTTGGTATATCTATTTAAGCTTAACCATCGCTTGCGCCAGCGCTTTCTGGTTAGCGGGAATGAGTTTATTTGATGCGATTTGCCATAGCTTCTCGACCATCGCCATCGGCGGTTTCTCAACTCACGATGCCAGTATGGGGTATTTCGACAGTTATGCGATAAACCTCATCACCGTCGTTTTCTTACTGATCTCATCATGTAACTTCACTTTACATTATGCTGCTTTCGCAACGGGCGGTGTACACCCTAAGTACTATTGGCGCGATCCTGAGTTTCGTGCATTTTTCGTCATCCAAGTTCTGCTGTTTGTGATCTGCTTTTCTGTGTTACTGAAACACCACTCTTACGACAGCTTTTATCAAGCCTTTGACCAAGCGCTGTTCCAAACCGTATCCATCTCAACCACAGCGGGTTTTACCACCACAGGTTTTTCGGACTGGCCACTCTTTTTACCTGTGTTATTGCTCTTCTCCTCTTTTATAGGAGGATGCGCAGGCTCAACGGGTGGCGGCATGAAAGTGATCCGTGTGTTGCTACTGACCCTACAAGGGGCTCGGGAAATGAAGCGCTTAGTTCACCCTCGCGCCATCTACCCGATCAAACTTGGCGGCAGAGCACTCTCACAGCGCGTCGTGGATGCGGTATGGGGCTTCTTCTCTGCTTATGCACTGGTGTTTGTCGTGTGTATGCTTGCACTCATCGCCACGGGAATGGATGAGCTCAGCGCATTTTCTGCTGTCGCCGCCACACTGAATAACTTGGGGCCTGGCCTTGGGGAAGTTGCCGTACACTTTGCGGATGTGAATGACAAAGCTAAGTGGATTTTGATTGCGTCCATGCTGTTTGGACGCTTAGAAATATTTACTCTATTGATTCTGCTTACGCCGACATTCTGGCGTAGTTAGTGATAATACTAAGGAGAGAGCTGTGAAAGCGTTACTGTTGTACTCAAGCCAAGAAGGCCAAACGCGGAAAATTATCGAACGTATCGCTCAGCAGATGCCGGAGTACGATTGCGACATCCAAGATCTGCATCAGGTCCATGAGATAGCGTTGGCGGATTATGAAAAAATCTTGATTGGTGCATCGATTCGTTACGGCCGCCTCAATGAAAAGCTCTATCAATTTATTCAACGTCATGTCACGACGCTGACCAATAGCAAAGCCGCTTTCTTCTGCGTCAATCTCACCGCGAGAAAAGAAGATCAAGGAAAAGATACGCCAGAAGGGAGTGTCTATATTCAAACCTTCCTGAAAAAGTCACCGTGGCAACCAGAGCGTATTGCCGTATTTGCTGGGGCACTGTATTACCCGCGTTACCGTTGGTTCGACAAAATGATGATACGTTTGATCATGACCTTGACGGGGGGAGAAACGGATACCAGTAAAGAAGTGGAGTACACCAATTGGGAAAAAGTCTCTCAATTTGGTGAACAATTCCGCAATTGGTAGAGAAAACCATCACTTTCAGGCCTTGGTGACTCTTTTTTCATCGAACAGTGAAAAACAGCGAAAAAAAACCAAAAAAACACTTGTCAGTGTGAAGCAGATCTCTATAATGCGCCCTCACTGACACGGCAGACGCAGTAAGCGTTAGTAGTGATTCAGTTCGGTGTTTTAGGTGGCGAAATCGCCAACGAAAATAAACTGAAAAAAGTGTTTGACACAACAGTTTATCTCGCTAAAATGGCCGCCTCTTCTGAAGCAGACCGCCAAGAAGAGCGCTCTTTAACAATATAAACCAATCAATCTGTGTGGGCACTCGTTGATGATAATCAAAAAAGATTTATCAATGAACTGAGTGACCATTTGAATGAGCAATCATTCAGCACAGTCAATTCACTATCGAAAGATAGTATCAGTATTCATTGAGCCGAAGCGAAAGCTTCAAAAAACTTTTAATTGAAGAGTT
>OARB01000019.1_pt1 | contig 72137 bp, 61 predicted proteins | sample 1475561 | NCBI WGS metagenome assembly OARB01 (sample SAMEA3360673, study PRJEB22359) | human gut metagenome | biome: ENVO:urban biome; feature: ENVO:human-associated habitat; material: ENVO:feces | place: Bangladesh | collected 2011
GCCCCCTTTTAGGGGGCTTATATTAAAACCGCCTTCTAAGAAGGCGGATTTTTATAGCTTTTTTCGAGACGTCATCAAATCGCAGCAAAACAGACATCTTCTCGTCAAATCACAAAGTTAACGTTGACAGGCGGCAGTAAAGGATGACCAGCCACACGGCTTATCATCGCTGTTGTGAGACTTTTCTCGTCCCAATTTAACTTCTGTGAATTTAATTTCTGCGAAGGTTTTGGCGTCCTCTTGGACGCCATTTTTTATGCCTGCTAAGCCTTGTATTTAGTCGGCTTGCAAGACAAGACGAGCATTATGCGGTTGTACGGGTCGATTATTGTGTCCCATCACGGCACTAAGCTGCTGCTCTTGTTGATTCGACAAATGTGCTGGCTCTTTTAACACAATCCAACGTACACCTTCACTGCAAGGCGGCGTAGTCAATGAACCATTGAAACGATAGTAGTGCTTCGATTCTGGGATCCAATCAGCCAAAGGGATCCCTTGCGTGAGCTGAGTCGAATTCCCTTTGGTCGGCATATCCGCCGTGAGAACCTTAAGCAGCGGATTTTCCGACCCCACTTGGTACATCACCGCAACAACCGCCAGATTGCCTTGCTCGTCGGCATGAACAAAATGCGCTTCCAGTGGGAATTGTTTTCCTTTTAGCAAATTTTCAGAAGGGGTATGAAAATGAAACTGCTTAAGCTGAAACGTTTTGCCATCGATCTGCAGTGGGTTATTACCACGGACTATCGCTTGTAAAGTGTGCCCGTTATTGAGCAGCCCAACCACTTGCCCTTGATAATTGAGCGTGAAAGGCTGTAGATCCGCTTCTACGCTTTGCGCGACATCAATCGGGCTTTGATTTTTACCCTCTGCGCAAAGAGGGGCAACTTTGCCCCAATGCTCCGGAGCATGCTCTCCTTCATACCCCCACTCGGAAGCCTGTACGCCGAAGCTCATACTGGCTACCATCGCTAATACCCACGTTGTCTTTTTCATAGTCCCTCACTTAACTGGTTGATTGAATCATGGTTTAGGTTTGACATGATGCAGAATAGTATTGGTAGACAAAATGAATATGTTCGGAATATAAGATTCTAGAAACTCATCACGGCCGAATGTAATCGACAACTTACTCAAATAAGATTGACTGGCACTCACTCAAAAACTCTTTACAATGTCGCCTCCTGTTATGACCCAAAGAAGAGTAATGCCATGGAGCGTGACTACACTTATCAATGCCTGCGTGCAATGGATAAACAAGAGCTAACCGAATTCAGTTTGCGCATTTTGCACCGTTTGATCAGCGAAGAGACTTTACGCGAGTTGTACCGCTTTGATGATGAAGAATTTGAAGGCGAAGAAAAAGCACACATGGCACATATTGATGCAATGGTGAAAATGCACGCGATCGCTTTAGGCCAGCTACCTGCGATGTTTGAAGGCTCAGATCAAGCGATGCAAAATACCCAGCGCATGACACGCCTTTTGATGTGGCACTTTTATGCCATTGCCTTTCATTTAGAGCAGAGTGTGGATTTAGAAACCCATTGTGCGGAAGTAGAAAAACTGATCGCGACACAACCAGAAAACGCTCTGGCATGGTCAACCCAGTTGACCGAACTCTTGTATCGTTACGCGGAATTGTAAGTCTATCGATAAAAAGTGGCAGATCTTTTACTGCCACTGGATGAGAGAGTATCTATAAAGCCAACCGTGAGGAGCGAGCCCTTAACCAGTCAGGTTATTTGGCGAGATGGGTGTACTCGATGATCACCTGATTTCCTTCGACATAAACACGTTTAATATCCCCATCGACGGTAACGCGGTTTTGCAGATGCACAAGCTTTTCACCAGAGCGAGTTTTGCGTTTTAGCGTAGGTAATACGTTGTGCGGCTCAACATGGAGGTGCTGGCAAAAACGACTGACGAAAGACATAGACAGCGGCGCATCACCACGCAGTAGCTCCGAAAACTCTCCCTGACTCACACCAAGGCGCTTAGTCATCTCCATCTGAGTCATGTGCATTTTGGCTTTCTTAGTCATCCAGACGTCGTACAGTGCCTTACGGTCTTCTTGGTTCAGTTCCATTTCTGCCTCTCCTCGTCGTTGTTGCGAATGGCCGATACCATGCCAGAATTTTTAGAGCAACGTGTCAATCTGGTGTGAGTTTGCGATGTGTGTTGATCATCGAACCACAAACTGAGATCAAAATCCCAGTTTGTAGTGAGAATACTATCGATAAGGGTAATTGACCAAAGACTGCGATCAAAACCAACCAGAGAAGAGCAGCTTGAACCAATCCATCAGACGTTTAAAGATCCCGCCCTGTTCGACAGATTCTTGGCTAACCAATTTGGCCTCGCCGACCTTTTCTTCATCAATGTAGTAGAAAATCGAGCCTACTACATCACCTTTGGCGATCGGCGCTTCGAGGTTTTGATCCAATTGGATCACAGCATTGAGTTTTTTCACGTCGCTGCGCGGCAGTGTTAAGTAGACAGTATCAGCACTGCCCAACGCCACTTCGTTTTTATCTCCATACCAGAGACGCTGATTCTGGATCACCGTGTCTTTTTGATGTGGTGTCACCGTTTCGTAAAAACGGAAACCATAACTGAGCAGTTGTTTACTTTCTGCCTCACGACTCTTCACGCTTTTTGACCCCATCACCACTGAAATGAGGCGCATCTCGCCACTGGTGGCCGAGCTGGCTAAGCTATATCCCGCACCACTGGTGTAACCTGTTTTCATGCCGTCAACATTCATACTGCGATCGCGCAGCAGACCATTACGGTTGTGTTGAGTGATGCCGTTGTAAGTAAATGAAAGCTCACTGTACAGCGGGTAGATTTCCGGTAGATCGCGAATAATCGCACGGCCCAGTAACGCAATGTCATAGGGTGTGCTGTACAGAGCGGGATTATCCAGCCCGTGAGGGTTAGCAAACGAGCTATTGTTCATCCCCAATTGCTGCGCCCACGAGTTCATTAGACTCACAAACGCCCCTTCCGATCCAGCGACATGCTCGGCAATCGCCACACTGGCATCATTCCCTGATTGCACGATCAAGCCGCGGTAAAGATCCATCAAATTGACGTAAGTGCCCACTTCAATGAACATTTTTGATGAATCTGGAAATTTCTTGGCCCATGCGTTATTGCTGATCCGCACTTGGTCATCCGCATGGATATTGCCACGCTTCATCTCTTGTCCTGCGACGTACGAGGTCATGAGTTTGGTTAAGCTGGCCGGATTGAGTTTTTGATGTGCGTTGTGTTCGACCAGAACTTTACCTGTATGGAAATCGATTAGAACATAACCGTTAGCGGCCAATTGTGGCGGCTCGGGTACGACGGTCAAAGCGGAAAAACCTAACGTTGGCACAAATGCCATACAAGCCATTGAAAACCTGACGAGAAACTTGGTGCTGGTCATAACGTGTCCCCCAATAAAATACTAAGCAAGCAGTATAACCAACTGCGACTTTAGCACAGCTTCTCTTTACTAACTCTTACAGTTGCAGGCCGAGTACTTACATTGTGTTACAGATCCCAACCGGCTTAGCGCACCACACTCAGCCGGTCAGTCATGAAGAATGCCTATCTGAGGCTCATTTCTGCAATGAAAGCATCCAAATGAGTGCGCATGGTATGCGGGTTCATCAATACCACTTTTTCTCCCGGCAAATGCAAGCAGTGTCCCTCAGGGTCGTAATGGGTACGCGTTAGTGATTCAACCCAGTTACTGTTTAAGGTTTGCCCCTTACGCGCAAGAAAGTGGCTACGATGATACAGAGTGTGAGTCACCATCTTCTCGACATAATCTGGATGTTGGCAGAGATCCATCTCTAGAGCGAACGCGTCATGAGCCGATTTTACACTCGGGGGGTAGAGACGAAATGCCACGCTCGGACCATGATTTTGTTCTGCAATCAGTTTGCAGTGCGCCAGTGTCGCCAACTGCGCACGCAGATAACTGGCATTTTGTAAGCCATGCGCGAGGATGGTTTGATAGCCATCAATCCCCATCATTTGCAATGCTGAATAGGCGGCAAACACCCCAACTGCACTGCGTGAGCATTCTATCGTGGCTTGTAAATGCGTTTCTTGTTGCCGCGCAGTTTCAAAATAGGAGAAATAACTGGGATCAGATTTGAGTGCCTGTAAATCATGCCTATTTTTTATCATCACCAAACTGGAGGTGTAGGGTACATAACCCCATTTCTGGAAATCCACGGTAAATGAATCCGCCCACTGCAGCGCACGAATTTTAGGTAGCCATTCGGTGATGGCCGATAAGGTCGCAGCATTAATCGCCAACGGGTTACGCTGTAAATCGTAACTTGCGAAAAACAGCAAACTCCACCCTACCGCTGCATCAACATGGATATGCGGTTTACGACGCACTCCGTATTGATGGCAGAGCGATTCACGGATGTCATACACCGCTTTGATATCATCCAGCGCAAACGTATCGGTCGTACCAAACGTGAGCATGATGGTTGGCACAACTTGCTCCTGCTCAAAGCAGCGACTGAGTTGGCGATGCAGATCAATCAAGTCAATTTCGTTATTGTCATTGACTCGGACACGGATCACCTGTGATTGCACACTGATCCCGAGCAGCGCCAAGTTTGTCATGTTCGAGTAGTGTCCTGCCTCCGAATTCAGCATCCGCAAGGAACCTGTCGAGATACCTTGAGAAATGGAACTGGGTAATGCTTTGCGCAGCCCAAGCAGGTATCCGTATAAATTACAAAACGTCCCCCCTTGGGTAAAAATTCCAGTCGCCTGCTCGGTAGAATAGCCCGCCAGTGAAGCAATTTGCCGTACCACCAACTTTTCTAACTCTGCCGCCATACCCGAATATTCGCCGTACACCAAATTGGGATTGGCAATCATCGCCAGTAATGCGCCGTGAATAGCGGGATCACTCGGGGTTGAAATCACATTCTCGACCGAGCGAGGATCGTCCCAATTTTTCGAATGCTGAGCGGCATAAAGAGCCACTTCATCAAATGGCTTGCCTTGGTAACGTGAAAAAGGGGGCACTTCCTCTCGAGTAGTCAGTTGTTTAAACAGATGATGATCGTAAACGGGTGACTCTCGACGCGACTGCAAAAGCGGTTGGATTTCCAACGAACGATACAGCGGCCACAATGCCGGATCGCGGGAAAAAAACTTCGCTTTTACGGCGAAGTAATGTTGCTCGAAACGCGGATTGAGCTGGTTGGCAGACAGCGCCAACCAGCGATCAGATAACACATGACTCATGATTGAACACCTTAATTAACGCAGTTTAAATTTGCCTACTAGCTGTTCTAATTCATGATTCGAGTGAGAAAGCGATTCTGTCGCGCCTACGGTCTGTCTTCCGCTGACCACAAGAGACTCGACTATCTCACGGATTGAGAGCATGTTACGGCTAAGCTCTGCGGCCACCGTACTTTGCTGCTCTGTCGCCGCCGCAATTTGTGTGCTGAGATCATCAATGTCGCTCACCGATGCACTCATCATATTCAGGCTGCCTGACACTTCAGAGGTTTTATCCGCCGTCGTTTGACACTGCTGCTTAGTACGCTCCATTGCACCCACGACGCTGTCGGTACCTTCCAGCAATTTCGTCAACATATCGGAGATTTCCGTGGTGCTATTTTGCGTTCTTGCCGCTAAGGCACGCACTTCATCGGCCACCACCGCAAAACCGCGACCTTGTTCACCCGCTCGCGCCGCTTCAATGGCAGCGTTTAAAGCCAGCAGGTTCGTTTGTTCTGAGATTGCGCCAATCACACTCAACACTTCGCTGATTTTGTTTGCATCACGATTCATGTTAGAGATGCTTTCGGACATATTTTCCACATCGTTGACCAAAGAAGTCACCGTAGATACGGCATTATTCACAATCACCAAAGATTGCTGCGCTTCTTTGCTCGCGGCTTCTGTGATCTGATTTGATTGCGTGACGCTTTCCGCAACCGTGCGCGCACTCTCACTCATTTGCGTGATCGCAGTAACCACCTGATCGGTTTCGGAAGAGTGAGAAATCAACATCTGTTCGTTCTCTTTCGCCGTCTGGCTTAACTGCTCAATGCTGCTTGATATGATCTGTGTTGCATCGGAAATCTGCAGCATCATGTTTTGTAAATTACCTGAAAAACGGTTGAAGCCTTCACTGATCTGCGCCAAGTCATCATTACCATTCACTTCTAAGCGACGAGTTAAATCCCCGCTGCCTTGAGCCAAATCCAAAACCGCGACTTTCAAACGCAGCAAAGGTTTATAGATTTGATTGATAATGAAGATAATCACCCCAACACTGATCCCGATAAGTACTATCCCAGTTGTGATCGCATTCGCTACGGCGACATCGACATCCGCTAATGCGGTGGCTTTATCAACAAACACCATCAAGGTCCAGTACATATCATCGGTTAGATTGACACGTTTGTAGTAACCATCAAATTCAATCCCTAGGTACGGGAACGAAAGATGTCCACTCTCTTGACGGTGAAACCCAGCTTCCATTTCGCGAAACGATGGGCTGACTTGGGAAGGGGTGCGGCCAATATCGTTGGGATCATCACTGGCAAAAAACACCGCATTTTTATCGGTCAGTGTCGCTGCGCCTCCGGCAAAACGCATGTTACTCACTTGAGTGATGATGTCATCAAGCTGGAAGTCACCCAGCAAAGCCCCCACAAATTGGCCTTGATGAAGAATCGGGCTAACCGCACTGATCACTTTTTTGCCAGTGACTTGATCTTGATAAATCTCAGTCAAAAATGGGCTACGACGACTTTTGGCCTGTTGATACCAGTCACGGTCAGTAAATTTAAACCGATTTGTCGTCACTCCCCCCTCTTTGTCCATCGACATATAAGAGCGACCATCTTCGTAGGCCGCAATCACATTGGTGATCTGCGCCGCTTCCGCCAAAAGTCGTACTTTATTGAGGTTATCGGTATCCGATAACTCTGGAGTAAACAAGTTCGCACCACGAGATACGGCCTCGTAACGACTTTTCACCCAAAACTCGAGTTCTGACACATGGTAATTGAGCTTGTTTTGCGTTTCGGTCGTTAATGAATCAATCATCTCTCGTTTGAGAGAGAGCATATTAATCGTACCTAACACCATCAGCGATATGGTCACTAAAATGACCACACTGGCGTATATTCTTCCTTTGAATCCTAGAGTCATGACTCCCCCTGCCGTTTTCATGCATGTGATTGCGGTTCCTCTTCAGGTGGGGTCGAGTCTTAGAGTAATAGAATGAAATGACACGAGAGCCACCTAGCCAACCTTTAAAAGTTGGTTCATAGATTCAAGATATGCAAGCTCTATCACAGAAATATCCAGCGCTTTGGAGGACAAAATTAAATTAAAACCATGAATATCAATAATATTATCATTCGTGAATTTTATGCGATGAGGGTATCTGAAGGTGTCAGTTCACCTTTGTTGAGTGCCAAAGATAACTCTCAACAAAGGTTCTCATAAACCTCATGGTAGACGGGCTATGTGACTAGAGCGAGCTAAGGTTGCCAACAAGGTGATACCAGCGCACATCAGAAGCACGACACCTAAACGTTGTACTAAACCCGTGAGCGCCAAACCACTACCAATCAAAAGATAATAGAGCAGGCCAAACAGCGCTCCAGCACTCCCTGCTTGCGATTTATACTCCACCAGTGCAGTGCTCAAGATATTCGGAATCGCCATACCATAAGCGATCACAACCAATATCATTGCGGCCACAAAACCGATCGAATCAAGCGTCAAAGATACGCCTATAGTTCCCATGATTAATAACAGTGCTGCCAGTAAAAGCAGCGCACGCTGTGGCACCTGTTTAGCAAGCAACGTTTTGTTAAGAAAGCTCCCGATTAAGCTACCGAGGCCAAGTGCAATACCACTATAGCCAAACTGTTCCGCATCTAACCCCAAATCGCTAAAGATAAAGGCACCAAGCTGGTAATAAGAAAATAAGGCCACGTTGTATAACGCCACTAGCAGTGCTGAAAGCAGCACTTGTCTATCTTTAAACATTCGAGCCACTAAACAACCCAATGCGATCTTCGGCTTGACCTGTTGCGTTTCGGGAAGCTGACACAAGTTATAAACGAACAGCACCAGAGCTATAAAAAATAGCGCCAGAAAAACTAATTGATGCCCACCTGCAAACGCTAACTGCCCACCAAGCAACATCCCTAGCACTGGGCTTATAGATATACCTATCCCCATTAAACTAAAAACTTTTCTCAGTTCATGACCACTGAACACATCGCGTAAAATAGTTTGCGTTACCACGGAACCGACAGCGATACCAAAGGCGCTGAATACTCGTGCTAACATCAAGATAGTGAAACTGTCTGTCTGCATTGCGATAAATGTAGCGCTCCCGTAAATCAGTAGGCCCACCAACATAGTAGGCCGACGCCCCCATTTATCCGCGAGTACTCCCCATATCACCACTCCCAATGCAAAAGCCAAAAAATAGACCGACAAGGTTTGAGCGGCTTGGGCATCACTCACCGAAAATGACCGCGCAATAGAGCCCAACACCGGGCTATAGATGGTTTCGACGATTTGTGGAAACATCAACATAATCACCATCAACCAGAGAGAAGGCTTCGTCTTCATATCAAGCCCTCATTCATGAATTTACTTGGCGCGCAGTATAAAGAGGACTACTCTCTCCCCATTAACAACATAAATACCAAAAACATCAAAAATCGGACAAGATGGCCATTATTGATCAACAGACCTCATTCGACCCAGATCGCTTACCCGCTTGCGTAGTGGGCATTGCCGCTGACATAGGCAATCACGATTCTGGGCTACATCAGCACCAGAAAGGTCAATTGCTGTTTGCTCCTCAAGGCTGCATTCGCTTCGCTCTAGACGATTCAATCTGTATTCTGCCGCCGACCAAAGCGGTGTGGATACCGTCCGGCACTCGACATCGCGCCATCATGACCAATGTCGTTGCTTATCGTTCAATCTACTTTGATTGCCATGCCTTTAAGTGCCCAGACCACATCACCATGATTGAAGTGAACGCTTTACTCAAAGCGCTGATTGATAAGATGGCACTATGGTCATGGGATACCCCACAAGAGAGCATGAACAATACCACCACCTTATTTTGGGAAGAGTTCTATGCGGCTCAACGCCAGACATTCCACCTCCCATTGCCAACAAATCGTCGATTTAAGGTATTCCGAAAACAGTTAATGCAAGCGACGTTTTTCGCACCCGACCTTGTGTCACTAGCCAACTCAGTGGGAGCGAGTAGCAAAACCGTGACTCGGTTATTTAAAGCCGAAACAGGGATGTCATATCAAGAGTGGAAACAACAATGGCGTTTATTAAAAGCGATTGAACTGCTTTCAAAAGAGACACCCGTGAATCAGGTATCGGATTGGCTTGGTTTTTCATCGGATAGTGCCTTCATCGCCTTTTTTAAAAAACAGACTGGCCAGACACCCTTAAGCTTTATAAAAATAAGGCGTTAGCCGATTGAACTCTGCTAACGCCTTAAATTATGAAAGCATTCTGTTGTTATGCTGAAGGATTACGCTTCATCCATATCGCAATCGGTACAACTTTGCAGCGCGATTTCGTGTTCAAACACAATTGCGCCATTACCTTCTGCCACAAGTTCTGCGATTTCATCCGCGACTTCTTGCTCATCTTCCGCTTCTACTTGATTTGCCAGTTCTTCTTCTGAGTAACCGTAGAAGTTCAGTAATAAGTAATCGCGCGCTTCTTCTTTAGTACAAGTCACGTTCACGGAAAGATCTGGCTCAACGTTGTCTTGTGCAATCAGCTCTGCCACTTGTGCTAATACATCCTCTTTCATCGCCGCCGTTAACCAGCCTAAATCCGTACTAACGGTGGTTTTTTTACAGTCAAAACAAGGCAGTTGATGAAAGTAATATTGAAAATTGGTCATAGGTCATGTCTTCTTTCAGAGTAAGTAGCAAGATTATGCGCGATTTCTCGCAAATTACTATCTTAATCATGAGGAAAGAATCTCTGAGTGTGTGCGTAAAAAATCGCTCAACACTGCTTGACCTGTCTATAGCTCTACAGTTCATACTAGCCGCATATTCTGCCTTTTGAGCTCAGATAAAGCATGTATTTAATTTCAGAATTAGCGGTTAAGGCGGGGCTCTCTCGAACCACACTGCTTTACTACGAGAAGTTAGGGTTGATTCGGGGACAACGTCTTGATAATGGCTATCGCTATTACAACGAGAGTGATCTGCAGCAACTGTTTCTTATCCAACAGCTTCAGAGTGCGGGGCTCTCATTAAAAGAGTGTGAAGAGTGCTTACAGGCGAAACTAGACCGAACCCTATTGGAAAGACGTTTAAGCCAACTCGATGATGAAATTGAGAAAAAGGTTCGTGCTCGAGAATTGCTTTTAGCCTTGCTCGGCGAACGTCCACAAAGAGAGTTACACCACTCTCTCAGTAAACATGCGCCAAACGCTTACTTAAGTTGGCTAAACACGCAAGGTTACAGTGAAAAAGAGGCGCTCCGATTAAAATGGTTATCGAAAGATATGAATGAACACGACATCTATATGCAAGATTTCATGACGGTTTTTGCCTCTTTGCAACACTGGGGCCCCGGTAGTGAGCAAGATAGCTTAAAAGCCATTTCCTTGATGTCGATGCAAAACATGCAGCACATCCTCGACATCGGCTGCGAAACGGGCCTTTCGACACTCCTGCTGGCTGAAAACAGTTCGGCGCACATTACTGCCGTCGATAATGAACCCATCGCGATTGAGCAACTTGAGAAGCAACGCCAGCACTCACCATGGAAAGAGCAGATATCCCCGGTATTGGGTTCCATGACAGCGCTCCCCTTTGCAGCGAAAAGCTTTGATGCAATCTGGGCAGAAGGCTGTGTCTACATCATGGGTATGGAGAACGCACTCAAGCAGTGGAAACCTTTTTTAGCCGATAACGCTATCTTGATGGTCAGTGATTTGGTCTGGCTCACTGAGAATCCAAAACCGGAAGCTCAAGAATTTTGGCAATCCGAATACCCAGATATCCAATCGATACCTTCTCGAATCAAGCTTTTCAAAAAACTGGGGTATGAGGTGATGGAGCATTTCTCATTAGGCATCGATGCATGGCAAAACTACTGGTTACCGCTGCAAAACCGCGTCCAAGAGTTAAAACTTCGGCTGACAAACTCCCAAGCCTTGTCTGACATAGAAAAGGAGATTGCTATCTATGAACGAAGTGCTGCCAAAGATTTTACTTATCAGTACTTTGTTTTGAAACTTAATCACTAGAGACTTAAGAATGAATTTTTCTTTATACAAATCACAGCAAAAACCAGAGATTATCAACCTGTTCCAAAACACCTTTTCTGATTCTGAAGGGTCAGAAGAAGGCACTGTGATCGGAACGCTGGTCTCCGATTTTCTCAGCCAACCCCTTCAAGAAGATGATCTTTTCGTGTTTGTCGCATGTGATGACCACCAACGCGTTGTCGGCAGCATCCTTTTCTCCAAGCTCTCATTTCCTAATGAGGAAAACGTGTTTCTTCTCGCGCCAGTAGCGGTGGCAACGAAATGGCACGGTCAAGGCATTGGACAAGCTCTGATCCGTTTTGGATTAGAGGCGTTAAAAACAAAAGGTGTCAGTATTGTTATGACCTACGGCGATATTCGCTTTTACTCCAAAGTCGGATTTACTGCGATTAATGAAGAGAGGATTCAAGCACCATTGACTTTGTCCTATCCTGAAGGTTGGCTTGCTCAATCGTTAACAGGGAAAGCGATCACCCCGATCAGCGGTAAACCCACATGCTTAGAGGCGATAGCAAATCCTATTTACTGGTAGGCTTAAATTAGGGAAAGCTCTTGGGTTTTATTTGATATTCATCACTTGACCTTCCCCTAGGGTAAAACTTTAAAGTGCGACTAAGTTTTTCATTCAAGGCACACAATGCGTTTTTCTTCTGTTCGCATCTTCTGGATCGCTCTTATCAGCCTGTTTGCCATGCTGAGTTCCAGTATTGCTTCAAGCGCGCCTTTAATGACTTGGCCAATGATCAGTGCCTCCACTTACCAATCCGAAGCTGAAGCGCCTTCCGGTTGCGTGATGATGGATGCAAGCAAAATGTCTCCCACCATGCAGATGAACCATACCTCAATGGAGATAAGTTCAAACCATTGCACGAGTGATAGTCCCACTATACATAATTGTTGTAGCGCCGCATGCGTGAGTGTGTTGGCGCTTTTATCGCAAACCACCTATAGCCTACCTACAGAATACCAACTGGCTTTGATTCCCTATGAATCCACAAAATCCGTGATTCAAAGGCAGCAATCCCTCTATCGACCGCCAATCGCTTAACTCAATCAACAACTCTGCTTGTCACTGCTCCCCTGTGAAACGTGATGTGTATTTTCACGCCATAATTTAAACAACTGATCAAAACAAAACCCGAACAAGGAACCTAACCATGATAAAAAAAACACTGCTTGTGATAGCACTGACTTTTACTGTCACCACAGCATTTGCGCACTCGATGGATCACTCAAAAATGGATCACGGGGCGATGCCGATGGATCATTCTCAAATGATGGGTATGGAAGGCATGTCTGATGTAGGCATGCCCGCACCGGGGGCGAAAGCAAACAAAGTGGTGCACGTCATTTTGAGTGATGACATGAAGATCACATTCAAAAAAGACGTCACCATTGAGCCTAACGATGTGGTTCAGTTTGTGGTGATGAACACAGGCAAAATCGATCACGAATTTTCGATTGGCTCCGCCGTGGAGCAACTGAAACACCGTGAAATGATGCGTCAAATGGGTAACCATGAACACGACAGCGGCAGCACAGTCACCGTAAAACCCGGCAAAACCAAAGAGCTGCTGTGGCATTTCCAAGGTGATAACAAGGTGGAATTTGCTTGTAACATCCCCGGCCACGCTGAAGCGGGAATGGTGAAAAGCATCGAGTTATAACCGATTGATCTCAATCTATATCGGTGGTGATTAATCCACTATTGGCAGCAAAGGAGAGTATAAAAACAGACTTTGCTGCCAACTTCCCTCCTCTTTCCTATTTGTTGACACTCGGATTACAAATCCAATTGCAAAATCATTACTATGCCTGAAATTGGGTTACCCCAGCACTGGCGCAACAACAGGAGAAGAAAATGGATCGTCATCCCTGCATCAAACATTGGAGTGAACTACAGGAAAAGGAGCCTCGTTACTACTCTGGTAGCCAAGAGCCGCTGTCTATTGGCTGCGCGCTTGGTCACTATTTTGGCTTCGCGCGGATCGGCATTCACCATGAAATTGTCGAGCCCGGACATCGCACCAGTTGGCCTCACGCGGAAAAAACGGAAGATGAATTTGTGCATGTATTGGAAGGCACACCCGATGTCTGGCTGGATGGCGTCCTCTATCGACTACAGCCGGGCGACTCGGTTGGCTTCAAAGCGGGGGATGGTCTCGCACATACCTTTATCAACAATACCGACCAGATCGTCCGCTTGTTGTGTATCGGAGACACCGAACGAGAAGATAACCGCATTCACTACGCCGTTCATCCCGAACGTAATGCTCGCCTTGGCAAGCTCAACTGGCATGATGTGCCCGATCGCGAGCTGGGTGATCACGATGGTTTACCGGACAGGCTTCGTGCTAACAACGGGCCGTTCTAAGCGATCACGGCGTTTGATCAGCAGATTTGTTGACACCCAAATTACAAATCTTGTGATGAAGCGGCTACTATTGGCATGAACCCAATTCTAAGTATTTAAATCATGACGTTGCTGCTGACTCACCGCTGGTTAAGCCTCTTACTGTGTAGCTTATGGGCAGTGCCCACACTGGCCAATATTGACCTGCCTGAAACTCAGCGCTGGTCGATTTTTTATCGCGCAGCACTTGAGCAGCAAAGCACGCCACTGGTGGCGAGCCAAACCCTCAATCAATACCCGTTTGCGCTACTCAGCAGTCACAGTCAATATCCTGATTTTACTCAATATACCTGGCAAGACATCGCAGATTTAGCCGCCACGGCCAAGCAGTGCCAGCCGCGAAACTCCTCTTCGCCGTATTTGGCGAAAGCGGTCGAATTTGAGTTGGCGTTATGTCGCCAAACGCCGCTCGGCGCAGAGTGGTTTCAACGTGTTGCGTGGCAACATCCGGCGGGAGGCAGCTACGCAGATCGCTATATTGAACACTTACCGGATTCAGAACAGGCAAGCTTTGCTTCGACGCATCCAACACGTTTTACTTTGGCGAGCCGCTATCATCCGTTGCATACCTTGTGGCAACGACCGGGCGCTGCGGGGGTAGATGCACTGCTCAACGGTTTTCGCCTTTATCTTGCGCCAAATGATGAACTGTGGCTAAGCAGCGAAGCGGGCTGGCATGTGCTTTCGAGCGTGCAGTGGCGCGCACTCACCGCACCACTGCCATTCACGCTTGAGCCTTATCAAGCGCACAAGCCTTGCGATGAGCGTTACAGCAACCTCTGCTTTAATCAGCGAGTCAGCAGTCATGCGTTACTGTATAGCGGTTTGGTGATCGGCGTGTTGCTTGCGTTTGGCGCTGCGCTGCGTTCACTTTGGCTGCGCTATCAAGAAGGGCGCGAGCGGCGCTTTATTTTGCAACTGCTGACTCACGAACTGCGCACGCCCATCACCAGTTTAGGGTTTACCGTCGAATCACTACGCAGCCAATTTGATGAGTTATCCCCCAAGGCGCAAGAGAGCTTATGGCGATTAATGGCCGATCATCAGCGGCTAGCACAACTGAGCGAAACCAGTCGCCACTACTTGAGCCCAAGCCACGACACCATGGCGCGCCATCCAGCGCAGTTGAGTGACTTCATCGAGCATTGTATCGAGGGCTTTGAGGTTGAGCTTCATCTCAAACACGACTCAATACTGGCACTACCTTATTACTGGCTTGGGCTGTGCGTCACCAACTTACTCAGCAATGCCAAGCAGCATGGCGTGCCGCCCATTCGCCTGACGGTGAGTGTGGTTGCACAAACGCTGCGCATTGAAGTGGAAGATTGCGGTGAATTTCCCTCTTTCTACCAACGTCTGTGCAAACGACTTTCGAGGCATCAAGACACTCACTCTCGCCCAAACACAGATAACATGGGCGTTGGCTTACAGTTGGTGCGAAAACTCATCACCCAAATGGGCGGCAAACTGGTTATCCGTCGTCATCCAACCCGTTGTATTTTGGAGCTGCCGCTATGAAGCGTATTTTGCTGATTGAAGATGACACCTTACTCGGCCAAGGTCTGCGCGATTATCTGCATGACCATGGTTATGCATGCGAGTGGGTAACGCAGAGCCAACAGGTCGAAAAGCACTGGTTCAGTACCGATCTGGTGATTTTGGATCGGCAATTGCACGATGGTGACAGCCTGAAACATCTGCCGCACTGGTTGATGCTTAAAGCCCTGCCAGTGATCGTACTGACCGCCAAAATTGAAGTGGAGCAACGGATTGAAGGGCTCAAAGCGGGGGCGAAAGATTATGTGCTCAAGCCCTTTTCCCACCAAGAGTTGCTGGCACGCATCGAAGCGCAACTGCGCCCGCTCGGCAGTAGCGTACTCAGCTACGCGGATATTGTGGTCGATGTGGCTAATCGATCTGTGCTGCATAACCAAACGCCGGTTGAGCTCAAACCGAAAGAGTTTCAACTGCTGCTGATGCTATTGCAAAATCCGGGGCGCGTTTATCACCGTGATGAGCTGCTCAATCTTATTTGGGGTTATCAATATTTCCCGACCACACGCACCGTGGATAACCACATTTTGCATTTGCGGCAAAAACTGCCACAACTGGATATCGAGACCCTGCGCGGCGTCGGTTATCGCCTCAAAGGAGCCTCCGTATGATCTGCGCCTCTTTTCGCAATCACATTGCGCGACTTGGCATACTCAGCGCATTACTAAGCGGCGCCGCGATAGCGGAAACGCCGCCAAGCCCCACCCATGCTTGGTTTCGCACCACACCGCTGCAAAGCAGTTACCAGCTATTGGTTGAGGGGCATCCCACGCAAGCGTGGCACGAGCTCATCCACACACTGTCTACCACGCCCGTAGCCGAGCCTTTTTGGCAACCAATTAAAGAGGCCATCCTCAGTCAAACCCAATGTGGACAAGCACTGCCAAGTGCATCGCTTAACGATCTTGCGATTGCGGTGACTTTTATTCATAAGTTCAATCAGACCTTTCAAGGCTACCAAGTGAGGCTGAGCGCCGAAAACCTCAGCCAGCCGCTGGCGGTGCGTCTGGCATCTTCGCAAGGTGCAACCTTGTTAGCAGCAGAGCTTGCGCCTGCCGATTACGCCGAAGTGGAAAGTCGCGATCTTCTCTCGCCGTATGCCGCAGGTGTCTATTGGCTCACGCTGGGCGAGCAGCGCATGGCGCTGCTGATTTCGGCCCCTTCCAGCACACCGTGGATTGAACAATCCAGCGCGGCCGATCTCACTATCCGCTTCCCCGCCACGCCTTCGGGCTGCGCATCGTCACTGGCTCGTTGGCAATTTTTTGATCAAAACTTTACCCTGCTGCACTCACAAACCGTCAACCGTGATCAGCATCCTGCCCCACCCATAGCCCCTTCTCAAGCGCGCTGGCGTAGCCTCAGCGTTATCCAAAGTGAATACCAAGGCACCATTCGCGTGGAGCAAATGCAGCGCCTGACGATACCCATTGACTAAGTTCAGGCAAAAGAGGGAAAGACATACTGGTGACAAAACCTATCGATGGACGAGGTTAAATATCTGGGTTACACGATAGGAGACCGATATGAAATTAACCTTTTCCTCACTGGGGCTACTGCTGCTGGTGAGCGCGCCGAGCTTTGCGTTGACCTTAAAACAGGGCGATCAGCACTGGCAGATTGACCCCGACACACTGGCCATCATCCTCAAGCAAGACTCACAAACTTTCGCTATCAACCAAGGCTGCCTACAGATTGACGGGCAGACACAACAGGCAACGCAATTAACCCAAAGCGCCGAGCAAGCGACATGGACACTTAAGCCAAGTGGCGTGCAAGTGTCTGCACAGTTACAACAAGGGTTGAACATCGATTTTCGCTGGCCAAGTGCTCATGAGATTGAACGCCAAGCTCCTAAAGCACTGCGCTGGTTTGATCTCAGTGAAGCATCGACCCAAACGCTTTTACTGCCGTTTGACGAAGGAATGCGAGTGCCAACCGATAACCCGACTTGGACACGTTATTTGATAGACAATCATTCGGGTGCCAATACCACGCAAGATCTCAAAATGCCGTTCTGGAGCGCGCAGCAGGGCGAACACTTCATCAGCTATCAACTGCTCAACGCCACCAATAACCAGCTGCACTTTAGTGAGCAGCAAAATAAGCTGGACTTACAAGCGGAGCACTGGTTTACCCCGCTGAACCAAAGTGAGCCTTTTAGCGTGCGCATCACCGTGGGCGATGAGATGCTGGCCGGAGCCAAAGCGTATCGCGACTGGCGCGAAGCGGCGGGGCTGCGTGTTTCACTTGCGGAAAAACGCAAGGCAAATCCGCAGATCGAAAAAATGATTGGCGCAAGCCACGTCTATCTATTCGGGCGTGATTTAATCGCAGTGCAAGATGTGGTGGATTGGTGGGGGCTGCGCGATTGGTTTTGGCGCTCTGAGTTTACCCCTTCACCAGAATTACAAAAGGAACTGGCGAGCCTAAAAAAAGGCCAAGACTGGCTTAATCAGTATCAGAAAAAATTGCTGGTCGGTGAGATAAACCAAGCCTTGAACCAGAAGTTCAACGCCAATCAGGCGTCCATTCAAGCGCAGTACCAAGCCGCGCAGCAGCGCAAAGCGTGGCTGACTGAACACGCTGGCGCATACCTCAAACCGAGCGATCAATGGGGACAAGGGTTAGCGCAACCCATGATCAGCACCCTACAGCAAGCGGGATTAAGCAAACTCTGGCTAGGTCTCGATAACTGGATGCCAGCTTTTTATCAGCCGCAAGTGGTCGATAGCGCCAAACAAGCCGGCTATCTGATTGGCGTGTATGACTCATACAACACCGCGATTGAAAAAGGCATCAACGACAGTTGGCTGACCGCGCAGCTGCCGGATCGCATGCGCGAAAACTGCGCGATTGAAAAAGCCGATGGCACGTTGCAACTGGGCTTTCGCGGTAACGGCTTTTATCTCAATCCCGCCTGTGAACTCGGTTACGTTAAACAGCGCGTGCAAGATATTCTCCATTTCGGGCACTTTAACAGCCTGTTTCTCGATGTGGATGGCACCGCCATGGCGCGGGAAGATTACCGCTCGCGCAGCAACGAAACCGCGATGCTAGCCGCCTTTAACACCCGAATGCAGGATATTGCAAACACGCCGAAGCTGATTTTGGGATCGGAAGATGGCAATGCCCTAACCACTCAAGGGCTGGTGTTTGCTCATGGTATGGAAACAGTCGGCTTTGGCTGGACAGACCAAGCGATGAAGAGTGACAAGCAGTCACCCTATTATTTGGGGAACTGGTATCCCGATGAAAAGCCGGATTTTTTCTTTAAATCAGCGCAAGTCAAAGAGCCTTATCGCAGCTTACTGTTTGCCCCTGAGTATAAAGTGCCGCTCTATCAAGCGGTGTTTCATGACGAGCTGATCAGTAGCCACCACTGGCACAGCGACAGTTTGAAGTTTTCGAATGTCAAAGCCGTGCGTGATTTGCGTGCCATGCTGTTTAACACTCCGGCGATGGTGCATTTAAGCCGCGATGAAACGCGTAAAAACTCCGCGCGTATCGAGCAGCTCAAGCACTATCAACAAGGGTTTTTGCCCTTGCATGAGCAGTTGTGGGATAAAGCCTTGGTCGATTTTCGCTGGCTGGATAAGCAAGGCCAAGTGCAACAAACGCGCTTTAGTGATGGCTCGATTCTCAGTGCGAATTTTAGCGCGCAGCCGTTTAAGCTCGCAGGAGGAGAAGTGATCGCGCCGCACAGCCTATTGGCTCAATTGGCGAATGGGCAAACCCATCAATGGCAACCTAAATAGAAATCGGACAAATAACAATCAAGTGAATAACCATCGCGTGCGAAAACCGCGCGATTGGGTAGTTCAATCAAGGCTGTGACCTTATGGGGTCACAGCCTTGTGCTGAAGCAATGAAAAGCTAGCTCAATGGGTTATGCGGCTCGGCATCATATTGGATGACCGCTTGCTTGAGTGCCGCCAGCGCGTATCGAGCAGCTCAAGCACTATCAACAAGGGTTTTTGCCCTTGCATGAGCAGTTGTGGGATAAAGCCTTGGTCGATTTTCGCTGGCTGGATAAGCAAGGCCAAGTGCAACAAACGCGCTTTAGTGATGGCTCGATTCTCAGTGCGAATTTTAGCGCGCAGCCGTTTAAGCTCGCAGGAGGAGAAGTGATCGCGCCGCACAGCCTATTGGCTCAATTGGCGAATGGGCAAACCCATCAATGGCAACCTAAATAGAAATCGGACAAATAACAATCAAGTGAATAACCATCGCGTGCGAAAACCGCGCGATTGGGTAGTTCAATCAAGGCTGTGACCTTATGGGGTCACAGCCTTGTGCTGAAGCAATGAAAAGCTAGCTCAATGGGTTATGCGGCTCGGCATCATATTGGATGACCGCTTGCTTGAGTGCCGCCAAATCCAATGCGCATAAGTACGATTTGAGCGCCGTAAATTTTTCCGGCGGCCAGTCGTACACTTTCAACGCAAGCAGCTCGTCAATCACCTTTGCGTCAAAACGGTACTTCACCAACTGGGCTGGCGATCCCGCCACAATGCTGTAAGGCGCCACATCTTTGGTCACGACACTATTGGCCGCCACAATCGCGCCTTCACCAATCTTGACACCCGGCATGATCATGGCGCGCATCCCTAACCATGCGCCATCACCAATCTCGGTATTCCCTTTTCCTACGTAGGCTTGTTCAATCACATCCATAAAAGGATACAGGCAGAACCAATCGGCTCTATGGGTATGATTACCGCCCATTAAAATCACGACTTCCGCCCCGATACAAACGTAGTCACCAATCACCAGTTGATCGATTTCCCATAACGGGTCCCAACGTTGGCTAATCTCATCGCCATGTAAATAGCGCACAACCGACGCTTCAAAACCGGCATCCCAGCAATCGCTGTAATAGCTGTGTTTACCTTTGATAATGATGTTTGGATTTTTCACTACTTCATGCAGCAGTTGGACTTTTGACCAATGCTTTTGACTCATATTCCACCTCAAATTCGTGGTGTGCAGACGCTTTCTACTTGCTCTCAAGTAGACCTATTCAGAAAAAATGATACGAATAAGCAAAGTCAATGAATTCGGGGCTGTTTTAATAACGGGATGAGTTTCATGCAAGATCCAAAAATAAGCGGCGGCTAAAGATACCACAGCCTAGGCACACACCCAAAACCAGAGATAAATCACTATTTGTAGCCATACAAATAACCGACAACAAGCTGTACAAATTTTCAACTGTGCCACAATTTTTTGACTTTCAGCCCTACACAGCTTGAAGGTGATCAATGATTCTTCACACTTAACATTCACAGTATCAATGTGAGCTTTATGATGCTTCAAAATACCGTAAATAAGAGAGGCATCTTATGAAATCATCGTATGTTGTTCTTTGTGCCACATTCGCGGCAGCAAGTTTTACTAGCAGCGTACAAGCAGAAGCCATTTTGCATGCTTTTAACTGGAAATATGCAGATGTCACTGCGAATGCAGCACAGATCGCCGCCGCAGGTTATAAAAAAGTGCTGATCTCACCAGCATTGAAATCCAGCGGCAATGAATGGTGGGCTCGTTACCAACCTCAAGATCTGCGAGTCATTGACTCACCTCTTGGCAACAAAACCGACTTACAAACACTGATCAAAACGCTGCAAGATTACGGTGTTGAAGTATATTCGGATGTGGTGTTTAACCATATGGCAAACGAAAGTTGGAAGCGTAGTGATCTCAATTATCCGGGCAGCGAAGTACTAGCCAGCTACACTAACCAAGCTTATTACTATCAACAACAGAAACTGTTCGGTGATTTGTCGCACAATCTCTTCTCACAAAATGATTTCCATCCTGAAGGTTGTATTACTGATTGGGGCAACCCCGGTCATGTTCAGTATTGGAGGCTATGCGGTGGCGCAGGTGATCGCGGTCTACCAGACTTGGATGCCAACGCTTGGGTCATCAATCAACAGCGAGCCTATTTACAAGCGCTTAAGCAAATGGGTATCAGAGGATTTCGAATTGATGCGGTTAAGCACATGAGTCAATACCACATTGACCAAGTCTTCACACCAGAGATTATTTCGGGCATGCATGTGTTTGGCGAAGTGATCACAAGTGGGGGTCAAGGTGATGGCAGTTATGATGCCTTCCTAGCTCCTTATCTGAATAACACCACACACGCCGCATACGACTTTCCTCTATTTGCCTCCATTCGTGCCGCATTTTCTTATCAAGGTTCGATGAGTCAATTGCATGATCCACAAGCCTATGGACAAGCATTACCAAACGCCCGCGCCATCACGTTTGCGATTACCCATGATATTCCCACTAATGATGGATTCCGTTATCAGATCCTCAACCCGCAAGATGAGCAACTCGCTTACGCTTATCTACTCGGGAAAGATGGTGGAACACCGCTGATTTATAGTGATGATCTGGCTGATCACGAAGATAAAGATAATGGTCGTTGGGCGAATGTTTGGAATCAACCATCAATGCAACATATGCTGCGCTTCCATAACGCAATGCAAGGTAAACCTATGACGGTTATGTATAGCGACTCATGTTTGATGCTCTTCAAACGGGGTAAGGAAGGTGTCGTAGGTATTAATAAATGTGGTGAGTCAAAAAATGTCACCATAGATACTTATCAGCATGAATTTAACTGGTATCAGACCTATCAAGATACTTTAAGTGACGACCGTTTTAGCGTGAGCAGTCGCTACCATACGTTAACTATCCCAGCACGTGTTGCGCGCATGTGGATGCTGTAACACCATCAAGAGTGATCTCTGATCACTCTTTTTCATTCCGTTATTTCTCCCAATACTCATCGTTAGTTACCTTGACTGCTAGCTTTACCTAAATTTACTCAGACAAACTGTTCACAATCTAAGCTAATCGCGCATAATAGCCATGACCTTATGAAACCTGTGGAAATGGATTATGAATAACACAAAAACCTATTCGAAAACCTCGATTGCTCTGCACTGGATAGTTGGTCTGGCCTTTATTGGCGTATTTATCATCGGAGCCTATCTATCCGACTTACCGCGTGGGCCAGAAAAAATGGAACTAGTGGCGCTGCATAAATCCTTTGGCGTGCTGATCTTGCTGATCGCGCTCGCGCGGGTCTTTTGGCGAATCAAAGAAGGGGCGATTCCGCCAGCCTCTGTGATGCCAGCTTGGCAAGAAAAAGTCGCGAAAGCGGTTCATGGTTTATTGTTGCTCGCCACACTGGCGATGCCACTTTCTGGGATCGCGATGAATATCGGCGGAGGGCGTGCACTGGAAGTGTTTGGTTATACGCTGGTTGCGGCAGGTGAAAAAGTGGTTTGGTTGCAAGAGCTTGGCGCAGCCGTTCACAAAACTGCGCCTCCCATTATTATCGCTATCGTGCTGCTGCACATCGCGGCGGTGCTTAAGCATCATCTGATTGATAAAGATGCCACTATGGCTCGTATGTTAGGCCGTGGTTAATATCCTAGCCTCTCATGTTGTCCATTGTGCCTAGCGGAAATTATTAGGTGCAAGCATAGAAAAAGCCACCAACGCATGGTGGCTTTTGATCATTCATCCTTACAAAAAGGCTTTATAAGGCAGTTCTGGCTCATTTTTGAAGATATCTTGGAAGCCACGGAAATGCTGGTAATGCATGCGTCCTTTATCAGTTGGGTAGGTGTATTTACCGCCAACTTGCCAGAAGAACGGCGCAAATTGGTACTGTAAGCGATCTTTTTTCATATTCCACAGCACTTCGATTTCACGCGGATCATTTTGGAAGTTCGCCCAGATATCGTGGTGGAATGGCACGACAACTTGGCAATCGAGCGATTCTGCAGCGCGCAATACATCCGAAGAGGTCATTTTATCGGTCACTCCGCGTGGGTTCTCACCGTACGACAGCAACGCCACATCAATCTGGTAATCGTTACCGTGTTTCGCATAGTAGTTTGAGTAGTGTGAATCACCGGAGTGGTACACAGAGCCACCCGAGGTTTCAATCAAGTAGTTGACGGCTCGCTCATCCATACCATCCAAAATCGCTTTGTCGTAAGACGATACGCCTTTGGGCAAGGTCACTAACGCGGTGCGATCGAACGAATCCAACACGCGAATCTTAACATCGCCGATTTCAAGCACATCACCGACTTTTGCCACAATGCAGCGCTCCTGCGGTACACCCCATCCTAGCCATAAATCAACACAGGCTTGTGGGCCAATGAATTTTACGTGCTCGCCGCAGTTTTGCAGCACCGCTGCAGCAACGTTAACGTCAATGTGGTCAGCGTGATCGTGTGAAGCCAGCACCGCATCAATCTCTTTAATCGCAAACGGATCGAGTGGGAAAATCGAGGTTCGCAAGTTCGGTTGCAACGCTTCCACACCGCCCATACGCATCATCTGATGCTGGGTATTCATCAAGCGGTTTTTCTGCGTTTTTTTACCGGTTCCGCACCAAAAGTCGATGGAAAGGTTGGTGTTGCCAGCACTCTTTAGCCAAATCCCCGTACAGCCTAGCCACCACATCGAAAAAGTATTTGGCTCCACAACCGTTTGTTCAATCTCTTCATTTAGCCAAGTTCCCCACTCAGGGAACGTACTCAAAATCCAGGATTCGCGAGTGATTTCATTCACTTTACTCATAACAACACCTCTTGTTTCACAACGTTAAGATAAATTTTGGATGTAGGGAACCAAGCGCCGAAATCCTGAAGATTGGCACTGGCCAGTTGGGTTAGTTTTTTTAATTTGGTAAAAGTGAGTGAAACGCTACACTAAAATCACTTGCGTCCCTTGTGCCTCAATGGCTTTCACCACTTCAGCATTCGCATTTTTACCGGTGATGACGATGTCAATTTTGCTGGTAGAGCAAAACAGCATGCCAGTACGCTGCCCGACTTTTGAGCTGTCCACCACTACGACTAGCTTATCGATCTGCTCTAGCATCTGCTGTTCAGCAACCGCTGTGAGCATATCGGTTTTGTACAATCCCGCTTCGGTTAGCCCTTTGCCAGAGGTAAACATCCAGTTTCCCGCATAACCGCCAAGAGAATCTGGCGCGGGGTTGAGGAAAATACTTTGCGCTCGATTGTATTGTCCGCCAATGATGATCACATCATCGTGATCTTCATTGATCAGATAGCTCGCCAACGGAAAATAGTTGGTCACTATCTGTACGTTTTCGCCACACAACTGCTGGCCCAGCAAAAAGGCGGTCGAACCACAGTTGATCACCACACTATCGCCTGGTTGGCAGAGTTCAGCCGCTTTCAAGGCAATTAGCGATTTCTCTTCATAATGCTCTGTGCTGTTGATATTGAGCGGTGACCATTTTCTTTTTTGATTTTCAATGCGCTCTGCCCCATTACGCACTTTGCGCAGTTTACCTAGCTCATCAAGCTTGGCGATATCGCGCCGCGCCGTGGCTGGTGAGACATTAAAGCGCTCAATAATGTGCGAAACGTTAATCGCTTGATTCTCTTCAAGCAGAGACAAAATACCGTTATGTCGTTGGACTTCATTCATACCATCACCTAACTGAGAAAAAACTCACCGAATGTCGACTTAGTGATTATTTGGTGATTAATCTTGATTGGTTTTGATTCTATTAATCATCGTAAATCTTGTCAAACTTTCTGCACATAGAAATCATACATTTATCACAATTAAATTTAAGTTATTGATTTTTAATCAAATAACAAAAGCCAAGGTGATCTACCTATCATTTATGTGGTTTTCTTTTGGGCAAAATTGATAAAAATCAAAATAATCACAAATGAGCATTGAATGATTACTTTTGATTGTTAAAGTCTATTCCGTGAGCAAAAGGAGCGATTTTACGCACCACCAAAAATCACTCTTCCTACATCAAAACAACTAAGGGTAGAGATATGGAGTTCTTGTACGACGTTTTCTATATTTTTTACAGCCAAGTAATGACCAAAGCCCCTTTGCTGCTAGGGCTAGTCACCTTAATCGGCTATTGGCTGCTAAGACGCGATGCGACAACCATCATTAAAGGTTCAATCAAAACCATTGTCGGTTTTATGCTGGTACAAGTGGGCGCAGGCACACTGGTCGCTGGCTTTAAACCTGTGATTGAAAAGCTGTCGCAATACCACGGTTTAACCGGATCAGTGATTGACCCCTACACCTCGATGATGGCCACCATGGAAACCATGGGCGACAACTATTCATGGGTCGGGTACGCCGTGCTGCTAGCACTGGCGATCAACATTCTGTTGGTGCTGTTTCGCCGCTACACCGGCATTCGTACCATCATGCTGACTGGACACATCATGTTCCAGCAAGCGGGTTTGATTGCGGTGTTCTACTTTGTGCTCGGCGCTGGCATGTGGGAAACCATCATTTATTCGGCGGTATTGATGGCGCTCTACTGGGGCATCTCTTCTAACATCATGTTCAAACCGACCGAAGAAGTCACTGGCGGCGCGGGTTTCTCCATCGGCCACCAACAGCAAGTCGCTTCATGGATCGCCACCAAAATCGCTCCCAAACTGGGGGATAAAAAAGACAGTGTTGATCACCTGCAACTGCCTAAATGGCTGCATATTTTCCACGACAGCATCGCTGCCACCGCGATTGTGATGACGGTGTTCTTCGGCATCATTCTGCTCTCTTTCGGTCTGGATAATCTGCAAGAGATGGCGGGCTCCACCCACTGGACTATCTACATCCTCGAAACGGGCCTTAAGTTTGCCGTCGCGATCCAAGTGATTGTGGCCGGTGTACGTATGTTTGTCGCCGAGCTGTCTGAAGCGTTTAAAGGCATCTCCGAGCGCGTTATTCCTAATGCTGTGCTCGCGATTGACTGTGCGGCGATCTACGCCTTCTCTCCCAATGCCATGGTGTTTGGCTTTATGTGGGGCGCACTCGGCCAATTTGCAGCAGTCTTAGCCATGCTGGCGTTTAATGCGCCAATCATGATCACCCCCGGCTTCATTCCTATGTTCTTCTCCAACGCAACGATTGGCGTCTTTGCGAACCATTTCGGCGGTTGGAAAGCGGTGATGAAGATCTGTTTTGTGATGGGCATTATCGAAGTGCTCGGCTCTGCATGGGCAATTCACCTCTTCACCCAACAAGGCACCGAATTCAGCGGCTGGATGGGCATGGCCGACTGGGCTTTGGTCTTCCCACCGATTATGCAAGGTTTGTCCGCCTCGAAACTCTTCTTCTTCGTACTGGTTGCCCTGGCGTTGGTCTACATGTTCTTTGCTTCCAAACAGTTACGCGCCGAAGAAGATGCACAAGGTAGTATCACGGTCAGTGACGAGCCGGAAGTGATTGAAGCGGTTGAACAAGCTCTACAAGCTGCGCAAGGCACTCGTCCAGTGAGCATTCTGGCAGTGTGCGGTAACGGCCAAGGTTCATCGATGATGATGAAGATGAAAATCGGCAAGTATCTGGAGCAAAAAGGCATTCCACATGTGATGGATTCTTGCGCGGTGTCTGATTACAAATCCAAACTCGCGACCACCGACATCATTGTCTCCTCGAAACACCTCTCAGCCGAGATGGAACCGGGCGAAGGCAAGTTTGTGCTCGGGGTGCAGAACATGCTGAACCCGAATTCCTTTGGCAATGAACTGCTCGACATTATCCATAACCATTTTGTGAAAATTCGCTAGCTCGACAGGCGGTGGGCAGCCGCACCTCTCTGGTTGCCTACCGCCCCCTACGACAATAAGAAGCTGGTTTGATCAGCTCTACTCTGGAGATAGAACCATGGGACTCAAACAATCCTTAATCGAAAACAACTCAATCCAACTGCAAGCCAAAGCCAATAACTGGCGTGAAGCGATCAAAATTGGTACCGATATGTTGATTGCCTCAGGCGCAATCACGCCAGCCTATCACGAGGCGATCATCGCCAGTGTCGAGCAGCTCGGCCCCTACATCTGCATCGCTCCTAATCTTGCCCTGCCCCATGCGCGCCCCGAAAACGGCGTGTTGAGAACTGCTTTTGCGCTGGTGACCTTACAAGAGCCGATCTATTTCGAAGGCGAAGATGAGCCAGTGGATGTGCTGATTACCTTAGCCGGCAGTTCCTCCGATGAGCATATGGAAGGACTGATGGAAGTGACGCAAGTGCTGGATGATGAAAACAGCGCCACCGGAGTGGATCTGGATAAGCTGCGCCGCTGCCGCGATAAACAGCAAGTGTATGCGGTGATTGACCAAGCCCTCTCGCAACAAGCTTCTGCCCAACAAGAATTAGCGCACATCGCGTAGGAGGGAGTATGTACAGCGAACTGAAACAGCGCGTATTCAACGCCAATCTCAAATTGCCCAAATACGGCTTAGTGACTTTTACTTGGGGCAATGTGTCGGAAATTGACCGCGAACGCGGCGTACTGGCGATTAAACCGAGCGGCGTCGAATACGATGCGATGTGCGCCGAAGATATGGTGATTGTCGACCTCACGGGCAAAGTGGTGGAAGGCAAATTGAACCCATCGAGCGATACCGCAACCCATATTGAACTTTACCGCGCCTTTCCCGACATCGGCGGCGTAGTGCACACCCATTCGCGCAGCGCCACGATTTGGGCTCAAGCGGGCATTGATATTCCCGCGCTCGGGACAACCCATGCTGATTACTTTTACGGCGACATTCCCTGCACGCGTAAGCTTTCGCACAGCGAAATTGCTGGTGAGTATGAAAAAAACACCGGCCTAGTGATCGTCGAAGAGTTTCGTCATCGTCATATCGATCCGATGGCGGTACCGAGTGTGATTGTGGCCGGACACGCGCCTTTCTCTTGGGGCAAAAATGCCGAAGATGCGGTGCACAACGCCGTGGTGCTGGAAGAGATCTCCGCAATGGCACTCGCCACTCGCTCGCTCAATAGCGGCATCAAAATTCAGCCCGAATTGTCCGATAAACACTACCTGCGCAAACACGGCGCGAACGCTTACTACGGCCAGAGGTAATCGCTATGTATAAAGTGCTCGCCTTGGATCTTGATGGCACTGTGCTCAGTGACGATCACACCATCCATCCACAAGTCAAAGACGCGATTCGCGCAGCTCAGCAGCATTGTCATGTGCTTATCGTCACGGGTCGTCACCACACCGCTGCGCGCCCTTACTACGATGAACTGGGTCTGACCACGCCCATCATCTGTTGCAACGGCACGTATGTGTATGACTACGCAAGCGAAACGGTGCTGGAGCACAATGCGATCGACAAACAAGATGCACTAACCTTTATCGATCTGGCCCAAGAGTTTCAGCTCAAGCTGGTGATGTACATCAAAGATGCGATGACGTACTCGCAGCGCAGCCCCATCGCCTACATGCAAGCATTGGAAAAATGGGCGCAAGCGGCCTCTCTCACTCATCCGCCGCAAATTTATGCGATTGACTCCTTTCACCAAACTGCGCGTGACTCTGAGTTTGTATGGAAATTTGTCGTCGAAGGTTTACCAAGCTCGGTTGAGCGACTCCTAGAGCATCCTTGGGTCAACGCCCACTTTAATGGCGAACGCTCTTGGTCAAACCGCATTGATTTTGCCGCCAAAGGCAACAGCAAAGGGCTGCGCCTTGCGCAATACGTTGCTCAGCTTGGCTACGCCGCCAACCATGTGATGGCGATTGGCGATAACCACAATGACATCTCCATGCTGCGCTATGCCGGCCACGGCGTGGCGATGGCCAATGCCGATGACACCGTGAAATCTTACGCGCGCAGCCTTTGCTCAACCGATAACAACCACGCTGGGCTTGCCCAACTGATACGTGAACATATTCAAGGATAAACAGTATGACCAAACCAATGATTCAAATCGCCCTCGACCAAACCAACCTAACCGATGCCGTGGCCGTAGCGAGTAATGTCGCCAGTTACGTCGATGTGATTGAAGTTGGCACCATTTTGGCTTTCGCGGAAGGAATGAAAGCGGTGTCGACTCTGCGCCACAACCATCCGAATCATATTCTGGTGTGTGACATGAAAACCACCGATGGCGGAGCCATTCTCTCGCGTATGGCATTTGAAGCGGGGGCGGATTGGATCACCGTGTCGGCTGCCGCACACATCGCGACCATTGCCGCGTGTAAAAAAGTGGCGGATGAGTTAAATGGCGAAATTCAAATCGAGATTTATGGCAACTGGACAATGCAAGATGCTAAAGCATGGGTCGATTTAGGCATCACTCAAGCCATTTACCACCGCTCACGCGATGCGGAATTGGCCGGTATTGGTTGGACAACGGACGATCTCGACAAAATGCGCCAGCTCTCTGCGCTAGGCATTGAGCTTTCGATCACCGGCGGCATCGTACCAGAAGATATTTACCTGTTTGAAGGGATCAAAACCAAAACCTTTATTGCCGGACGTGCATTAGCAGGCGCCGAAGGCCAACAAACCGCGGCGGCTCTGCGTGAGCAAATCGACCGTTTCTGGCCATAACAGGAGGCAGCATGTATCAACATTTACTGCGCCACCGCGTTGGCTTGTATGAAAAAGCGCTGCCCAATCACTTAAGTTGGGAGGAAAAACTGGCCTGCACCAAAGAGCTCGGCTTCGATTTTCTGGAGATCTCGGTGGATGAAAGTGACGAGCGCCGCAGCCGCCTCGATTGGGATGATGCCACCATTTATTCATTGCACCGCCTTTGTGAGGAGTATGGCGTGCCGCTGCAATCGATGTGCCTTAGCGCTCATCGCAAGTTTCCGTTTGGCTCGGCCGATCCCGCGCTGCGCGATGAGGCGCTGAAAATTATGCAAAAGGCGATAACCCTCGCCTACAAACTGGGTATTCGCACCATCCAATTGGCGGGGTATGACGTCTATTACGAGCCCGCCAACTCAGCCACTCATCAGCGTTTTATTGAGGGTATGCAACACGCCGCCCGTTTAGCTGAGCGCGCTGGCGTGATGTTAGCCGTTGAGATCATGGATACCCCTTATCTCAATGCGCTGAGTAAATTTGAAGTGCTGAATCGGCAGATCCAATCGCCCTTTTTTACGGCGTATCCAGACGTTGGCAACATCTCAGGCTGGAATTATGACTTGCTGACCGAACTCTCGTTAAGCAAGCCCCACATCACTCAGATCCACCTCAAGGACACTTACAAGGTGAGCGAACAGTACGCCGGACAGTTTCGTGATTTAGTGATTGGCGAAGGCGACGTCGACTTTGATGAACTGTTCTGCCGCTTAAAAGCGCTGGATTGCGTGGTGCCGTTAGTGATTGAAATGTGGGCGCACGATGAACAGTGGCAACAGCATATTCACACCGCGCAGCGTCGATTAAACCAAGCTTGTGATCGCGCCGAACTCCCTCGCTTGTTCCCTCATCTTTAAGCTCCTGAGCCGCGCAACGCGGCGATTCCCTCAGCAGGGAATGTGCGGTGGGTTTCCCCCGACCTACCGCACTTTTTCAAGCTCGCCTTCAGGGTTGACTTCATATCCACCTTGGCGCACAGTGGCGGCTGTTTGTTTGAAATTCCAACCGGTTAGCATGAAATTACTCCACCTTCAGCTGTTTTGGTACGAGAAGCACCACACCCTACTTGAATTAGAGGCCCTGCCACAACTGAGCCCAGCACAACAGCAAGAACTTGAAGAGTGGATCAAAACACGGCGCAAAATTCTCAGTTATGAAGTGCATCAACACGCGTGGATTAAGGTCAACGCTGATGGTTTTTCATCACTGCTGACCTTTAAACCCAACGGCACCTTGATTGAGAAAGACATGTTCAGCGACAAAGCGCTGCATGGTTTGTGGAAAGTGATGGATGGTTTTTTATTCGTCAAAGTGATCAGCGGCGAGTTTATTGTCGAATACCAAATTGTCGGCCACCAACCTCACCCTGTGCACTGCGGCATTGAATACATCAATGGCCGCGTGAGTAGCTACAGCAAGTTTGCCCAATTGGCGTCGAAAGAATAGGGTTAAGCGTCACCTAAGTAATACCCCATACCCCGCTTGGTTTGGATCAGCGGCTGGGCAAAAGGCATATCGATTTTCTTGCGTAAACGACGCATATAGACATCGACTACATTGGTCAGCGGATCTTGGTGAATGCCCCACACATTCGCCAAAATTCGCTCCCGGCTAAAAATATGCCCCGGTTTACGCAAAAAGAGCTCAAGTATTGAAATCTCTTTTGCCGTCAGCTCTATCGGTTGCTCGGCACGATACACGCGCATAGTGGATAGGCAGAGCTCTAAATCAGCAAAACGCAGCTTATTGCTGGTGTGGGTTTGAATATTACGCCGCTGCAGTGCCTCGATGCGTGCCAACAGCTCTTCAAAATGGAAAGGCTTGGCGAGGTAATCATCCGCACCAGTGCGCAATCCTTGGATGCGTTCCTCCACCTCGCCCAAAGCGGATAACATCAGGATTAAAACCTGATTACCCGTCGCACGGATTTGCTGGCATAGAGTTAACCCATCCACATGGGGCAACATGCGATCTAAGATCAGCAAGTCCGGCTCGCTGCTTTTCACGGTTTCTAATCCGTATTGACCATCTTTCAAACGGTGGATTTGGTGCCCTTCCGCTTTTAAGCCTCGCTCAATAAAACGGGCAATTCTTTCATCATCTTCAATCAATAAGATTCGCATCTTGCTCCTCTCCTCGCGGAAAAGTTAACGTCACCGTCGTGCCTTGTTCCAGCACACTTTCGATGCGGATTTCACCATCCAGTTGTTTTACGATACTTTGCGCCAGCGTTAAGCCAATGCCTAGCCCATCAGGGCGATACCGCTTGCCATTTTCTGCACGAAAATAGCGTTCAAAAATCACACTCAGATCCGCTTCGGCAATCCCAATGCCTTGATCTACCAATTGCACACGCCATGCCTCTTCATCCAACTCAAGATTCAATCCTATCGGTTGCTGCGTCGGATCATAGCGTAAAGCGTTATCCACCAAGATACGGATCACCATCAGCAATTTATCGCAATCCGTATAGCAAAGCTGTGTTTGCCACTCACCCTGTGCTGGCGTATTCACCGTCAACTCAACTTGCTGCGCGTGAGTCAACAAACTGGCTTGCCGCACCACCGCTTGCCAAATTTCACCTAAGAGCAACTCGGTTAACGCAGGATGAAACAGGCGCTCATCGTGTCGGATCAACATCAATAAATCTTCAATCCGAAATGCCAGTTGCTCTGCCGACTCACTGATCCGCAGCAAGGTTTGCCGATACTCATCATCACTATTGTGCCGACTGCGCAGAGTAATTTGCGCCTCACCTAAAATCGCAGTGGCAGGAGAGCGCAGTTCATGGCTGACATTAGCGAAGAACTCTTTTTGTTGATGTTTAGCTTTCTCCAACGTTTGTAAAGCTTGCGCCAGCTCTTGGGTTCGGTCTGCCACTTCTCGCTCAATTAATTGGCGTGACATCCGCTCTTTTTGCTGCGCTTGCTCAAGACTTTGCGCCATATAGTTAAAATGGCGCGCCAGCGTTTTAAGTTCATCAGGCCCGCTGATCGAAATGCGGTGATCCAATCGGCCCTGCTCTAGGGCGGTGGTACTTTTCACCAGCTCAGCCAGCGGCTTAGAAAGGGTACGCAATAACCAAACGCCAAGCAGAGCCCCCGACACCATGCCAAAAACCGCTAAGCTGGTGATGACCGATCTCACATTCGATAACGCATCCAACGCCGCTTCTTCATAACGCGAGGTACGCTGCTGCTGGAGGCTAATGGCTTGAGTCAACAACTGGCGTAAATCGGTATCATCGACCCGATCGAACGACTGGCTCAACAATAGCCAGCGTTCATCATCGTCAGTAATTTTGGCAATTTCCCATGAACGCAACGCCTTTTTTAAGCTGGCGAAGTTGGTTTCAAACAGGGAGATTACCTTGATCTGCTGGTTTATTTCTGAGAAATCTTGCACGGTTAAGCTGTGCTGCTGAGCTTGCTCCGTCAAAAGATTGAGCTTGTGTAGCAGCGCTTCAATTTTGGAAAAACGCATATCCCTTTTCAGGGTACTGCCATCTTTAATCAGAAGATACTCGGCGAGCCAGACTTTAAGTTGCTGTTTCTCGGTACTTAACTGCATAAAACCTTGCAGAATTTGGCTTGAGATTTGCCCACGCAGCAGATGCTGATTCGCAACTTGATTTGACCAATAAGCCACCCCGACCTGCGCCAAAATCAAGGTCAATAGTAATGCGAGTACAAACGCAAGCCGATATCGAAACATAGTCATTTCCCAAAATTGTCTTCTTTCTATGAGTCTCAACTACTCGCAGTGGCAAATAGGCGACCAATGAGTCCATCTCCATCAGCATAGACACACTCGGTGTTTAAGATGAATCAGCGTCGCCAAGACCGCGTTAAGTAGCAAGGAGATATGCAGATTACGTGATCCTCTACCCAAGGGTAAATCTTGTTAATCTGAGGTTAATCTTTGCGCTCGGTTTACATTCATCGAAACCTCGTAGAGTAGCGCTGAACCTACTGCAAACATTTAAGGAAGGCAGATTATGCAACGTATGACTCGTACTCTATCCGTTTCCGCCCTGATTCTGTGCGGCTTATTACCTTTCACGACTCAAGCTGCCGATCTTGTCGTGAATAACAACATCACTCATGAAGATGTGCTAAAAGCCCAACAAGCATGGGGCGAAGCGCTGATTAAAATCAGCGATACTTATCAAAAACAAGGCATCAAAGCGGCAACTGAGCTTGCGAACCAAGTGTTAGATCAAGCCTACGGCTACCAACAAGGCGCAGTATTGTTTAAACCGACCCTAGCCAGTGGCAAGCAAACCTTCCGCACCGATACAGAAGGTGCACTCTCTTACTTTGTTGGCAACAATAAAAGCTACCCGCAAGATTCGGGCTTTGCCCTAAAAGGCTGGAAGGAATACCGTTTTGAAAATGCCGCGGTTTACATTGATGGCGATCTTGCACTCACTACAGGCAATGTCTTCCTAGTGAATGATAAAGGGCAGGAAACCGTGGTAGACAAAAGCTGGGCTTTTAAGAAAGATGAGCAAGGCCAACTGCGCATTGTACTGCACCACTCCTCGCTGCCTTATCAGGCGAAGTGATGCCATTAGCACCGATATTGGTTTTGGGATAACAGAATATCCGAGCGCACTACGCGCTCGGATTGATTGAGATGAGTTATAAACTTTGGGTTTTTCTCATCGTAAGAGAAAAAGCAACTAGTTAATAGCAGGCAATGACTTCGCTTCCATGACGAGATAAGCATCCCAAGATTGTTCATCACGAATACGTTTTACGAAGCCGCGGTTGGTCAACCAGCTTTCACTCGTCTCTGTAATAGCAGGCTTAGTCAGCTTAGTTTCACGCGTCACTTTACAAGCTTCAAACGTTCCTGCTGCAACTACAACAGTTTCTTTACCCACATAGGTATCCGAGTAACTAAAATCCGAGTTAGGCCATGCCTTAGTAATCTCCGTCAAATCTGTTTGCTGGGTTACAGTGCGTAAGCCTTGCACCGTTGAATCGCCGACGGTAAAGCTGGCCAGAGGTGAATTAAGCCAACGACTCGCCTTTTATCGATATTTCGTCGTAACTATTACAATAACTCAACCGACTGCTGGGCAATCACGAATTCTTCGTTGGTCGGGATCACCATGGCTACGGCGTTAAGCAGCTCAGATTTTGCGATGATGCCCGCTTTACCAAAACGCGCTGCTTCGTTGCCTTTTTCATCTTCCACGAAACCAAGCAGTTTTAGGTTGCCGAGAATTTCGCGGCGAATCGGCAGTGAGTTTTCACCAATACCACCGGTGAAGATGATCGCATCCAGATGATCTAGCGGGATAAGGTAAGAGCCGATGTATTTAGCGACACGGTAAGTAAACACTTCAAACGCCAGTTTCGCCCCTTCGTGACCGTTTTCCATCGCTTCCAAAATACCGCGAGCATCTGAAGTCAGGCCGGATACCCCCAAGAAACCGGATTTCTTGTTCAGGGTTTCAAAGACTTTCTCTTGGCTCCAGCCTTTTTTCATCAAAAATTCGATGATGCCGGGATCTAAGTCGCCAGAACGTGTGCCCATCATCAGGCCCGCCAATGGGGTGAAGCCCATGGAAGTATCGACCGATTGACCGTTGCTGATCGCACAAACTGAAGCGCCGTTGCCCAAGTGAACCGAGATGAAGCTCGCTTGCTCAATCGGCTTGTTGAGCATTTTGGCCGCTTCACGGCTAACGTAGTAATGGCTGGTGCCGTGGAAACCGTAGCGGCGGATACCGTATTGTTTGTACAGTTCATGAGAGATAGCACCAGTGAATGCCTTTTTCGGCATGGTTTGGTGGAAGGCGGTATCGAACACAGCAAACTGTGGCAAGCTTGGAAAAGCGGCCATAGCAGCTTGGATACCTATTGCACCGGCTGGGTTGTGGAGCGGAGCAAGATCGGACAAGCTTTCGATTTCTGCCAGTACTTCTTCATCAATACGAACGGTCGAGGTGAATTTCTCACCGCCGTGCACAATACGGTGTCCTACCGCTACTAAGTCTTGAGCGAAGCCCAAGCTTTCCATTAAGCCCACAATGCGGTTGATCGCATGTTGGTGATGATGATCGGCGGCGGTAATCGCCTCTTCCGTTTTCTCACCCTGATATTTCCAACTGATCACAGCTTCAGGCATGCCGAAGCATTCGCCAAGGCCTGAGATCAGCGCTTCCCCCGTTTGGGAATCAATCACTGCAAATTTCAATGATGAGCTACCAGAGTTTATGACCAACACATACGAGTTCGACATGGGGGCTGTATCCTGTTTCAGACGTTAAGGGGAAGCGTTTTCGCTTCGTCATTATAGAGATAGCATTATTCAATAATTTTTGAATCTTTCAACTTTGTTTTAGTTTTTTGTGCGATAGAAACGTTTTTTTGTTGATCTTAAGCAAGAAGAGATTTCTTTTTAGCCGAGAAATATTTCAATTTTTCATCAAAGAAAACAGCGCTCGCCGAAGATGACGAACGCTGATGCAGTATAGGATGAATGCCGAGGGGCAAGATGATGCAGGGCCACTATGCAAGCGATGTCGCTTGCCATTCCAGTGCAATGGATTCTCGGCGTGAAAACATATCGATATGCGAATCGATCACCGCGCGTTGTGCGGCCACATTTTGCTCGCGGTCCCCCTGACAAACAAACGTCAGCGTTTGGTTTTTCTCACACACGGTTAAGGTGGTCACTCCCACAGGAAACTCGATTTGCCCTTGTGTTTCATCCCAAGTCGCAGGGACTTTGCGGGCAAAATGGCGACATAAGGTGACTAAATATTTGACCACATGCTCAGAGTGCAACGTGGCTTGGGATTGGTACAACGCTTGAAATTGAGACGACATAACAAAATCTCCAGTGCAAAAGCCCGCACAAAGCGGGCTTAAATAGAGTAAGAATGATTAGAATTGGTAAGCGGCGGATAACTTATAGCTGCGTCCCGGCTCGTAATCATCGGCTACAAAGCTTTTCGCTAAACCAACACGTGAGGCATGAGACACATAAAGCTCATCAAACACGTTATCCACGCCGAACGTCAGCACTAGGTTCGGGACGGAATATGGCGTCCACTGAGCATACAGGTTATGCACGTCATAGCCTTCTTTCTTGGCGGCGCCAGCCACTACGTTGTCTTCATCCAGAACCACTATTGAAGTCCAGCCAAACAGGGTATCAATCGAATCCGCTTGATAACCTAAGCTGAGCGCGATGCTGTCACCCATATCGGCGCTGTTACCAACGGAATTGAGCATTGGGCCACCATTTGTAACATCATTCGCATCCGAGTGCGCGTAAGAGAGCTTGGCGCTCGCGGCTTGGTAAGCGTAAGTTGTGCTCAGTTCAAAACCTTTGATTTCCATATCCCCTACGTTACTGATCAGGTAACTGTTACTAGTACGAATATGGTCATCAATCTGGGTTTTAAACAGGGTGAAGTTGGCACCCACAAAGTGATCGCCATAAGTTTTATCAAAGCGCACACCACCTTGAGTGTTTAAGCCCGTTTCAGGTTTGATGTTATCCGCTAAGCGAGCTTGATCTTGGTAACGAACAAAGGTCTCCAGCAGCTCTGGGCCTTTGAATAGCGAGCGGGCGTTGGCAAACAGCGTCCAATCACTGGTCACATCCCATTCCGTACCCAGTGACCAAGTCACCTCATCAAAATCTTTCGTGCCTGTCATAGCTTTACGTTTGAAATCATCAAAACGCAGACCGGCGGTCAATGACCAAACGTCATTTACATACAGTTTGTTCTCCGCAAACACAGCGGTAGAAACTGCAGATTCTTCCATAAATGGGGTGCTGCCATAGGTCGCTTTGCTGGTTTGATCGACATAATCCATACCATAGCTTACTTGGTTACGGTGCGCGGCCAGTTCATAGTCAGATTGGAAGAGCGCGTTAATGCCAACATTGCGGTTTGTCGCCGTATTGCGTGAAAGGCGGTTGCCCGGCCAAACACCCGCCATCACACTTTCATCACGATCAATTTCGGTTTGGCTACTGTAGAGGGTGACTTTACCGCGATGCTTATCTTGCTTGAGTTCATAAGAGCCAGTGATGGTATCGCGGTCATAATGCGTCGGAACCAAACGGTTTTTGCTCAAACCTAGGTTGGCACTTCCTGCCATATCAGGGCGTGGGCTATAGTCCCCTTGATCACGATAGACATCATAGGAAACTTGGAATCGATGACCAACAGCCGGTTCAAAGCCGACTTTTGCAAGAACGTTATAGGTATCCCCTTTCACGCCAAAAGTTTCTTTACCGGCACCATCTTCAAAGTTATCGCGTGAGATACCTTGACCATAAACCATGGCGTCAACCGTTTCGCTCAATTGACCGTAAACCGTGAGTGAACCTTGCTGGTTATCGTTTGAGGCATAACCGCCGAAGATACGGGCACCAAACTGCTCACCACCCACCAGCAGATCTTTCGCATTCTTGGTTTCAAAATAAACCGAACCACCGAGGCCACTTTGGGTCACTGAGTTGTTACCCACCTGCACATCGGCTGATTTCAAAATGTCTGGGTTAAGCGTTAAGTTACCGATGTGATGGAACATATTGGCGTGCTGTGAAGCGCCATCCAAACGAATATCCAGGTTGGTTTCACCCAATCCGCGAATGTTAATTCGTTGGTTAACCGAGTGCGTTCCGCCTACATCAACCCCGGGAATATCACGCAGCAAATCCGACATGTGATCGGCTTGTTTGAGTGATAGATCGTCCGTGGTGAGAGATTCCGAGCTGCTCGATACTTTCGTACCCCAGATCACCACATTTTCCTGCTCCGGTGTCGCTTTCTGCTCAGCAACCGCGTTGGCCGACATCGCGGCAGTGATCGCAAGCCATAACGCAGACTTCTTGCAAATATCCATACTGACTCAATTCCTCAAAAATACAAATGATAACGATTCGCATATATGTTAAATTGAGCTCAACCAATAGAGAAGTTGAATTGATTATGCAAAATCGCACATCAGTTATGGAAAACACGCAAAATCAACATAAGGTATTAACCAAAAACGGCGCACGCCAAACGGTCACCTTGTCACGTCATGTGGTCAAGGAGCGAGATGAGCAAATTGTTGCGCAAAATTTGAATCAACCTGTGATGGCACAAGGCCACTTTGTGGAATACGTCAGTCCAAACGGGTTTACCTTGCATGGAGGGTCTAGCCTTGAATTGGCCGATTGCGATGTGATGACCACCAGCGCGCCAGCCCTTGTCATCATTCTCTTGCTGGAAGGCACCTTACGCTTTGCCTATGATGATCTCAAACTTGAATTGTGTGCCAATCAGCATCCACAAGCTTTAATGGTCAATTTGGAGCAGCCGTGCATCTTCCATCGCCGTCTGCATCAAGGGATGACAGTACGCAAACTCAACATCGTTTTATCGCCCGATACATTGCAAAAATTCGCGCAACACTCCTGCCCATTGCAACATTTTCTGCAACAAGACAAAGCACTGGTTCCACTTTCACTGAACGAGGAAAGTTGGCAAGCCGTTGAGTCTCTGCTCAACCGTCGTGTGATCCACACCATCAGTGCGCATATTGCTCGGGAAGCCACGGTTTGGCGCTTGGTGCATGACGCCGTGTTGCAATGCCCTAAACACGCCACCTCGTTATCTCAGCACCAAGAGGGACAATCTGAGCAATGGATTAATCAGTTGCTGCACTATATCGATCAGCATTTGCATGAAGAGATTTGCTTAGAGCAACTGGCAGAACGCCATGCGATGAGCGTTTCCAACTTACAACGCAAATTTAAAACTCGCCTGAATATGACGATTGCACACTACATCCGGCACCGACGGTTACAACTGGCGCGTCAGCAATTAGAGCGAGGTTTGGTCACCATCACAGAGGCCGCGTATGAAGCAGGCTACCTGCACCCTTCCAACTTTACCGCAGCGTTTAAAAAAGCCTTTGGTATCTCTCCGCAGGCTTTTGTGGAATTAAAACAGGCGGGTTAATTGCCATGATTCTGGCCAAGCTTATCCCCTACTTGTACTGCTGCCTCACGTCGGAAGAGTATAGAGACATAAGCGCTGCCCCTGCATCTCAATCACATTAAATGGGGTATCGTAAATGGCGCTCAACACTTCAGATTGGATCACATCACGCACCGAGCCTGTGGCTACGACTTCGCCTTTTTTCAATGCGACGATTTTATCGGCGTAGCAGGAAGCAAAGTTGATGTCGTGGATCACCACCACCACCGCCTTATTCAGCTCATGGGCTAAACGGCGCAGCGTAGACATGATTTGCAGCGAATGCTTGATATCCAGATTGTTTAACGGCTCGTCGAGGAAGACGTAATCGGTATCTTGCGCCATGACCATGGCGATAAACGCGAGTTGACGCTGACCACCACTCAGTTCATCCAGATACTGATACTGAATGGTTTCGAGATCGAGATACTCGATCGCTTGGTTGATGATCTGCTCATCTTGTGTGGTCAATTTTCCTTGGCTGTAAGGAAAACGGCCAAAAGCCGTCAACTCTCGCACCGTAAAACGCATATTGAGCACATTCGATTGACGCAACACCGCTAGCTTTTGGGCCAGCGCCTTGGTGTTCCACTCCACCAACTCACGCTGCTCAATCCAGACTTTACCGGCATCCCGATTGACCAAACGGCTCGCCATTGAAAGCAGCGTACTTTTGCCTGCGCCATTAGGGCCGATAATCGCCGTCACCTGCCCTTTATCAAACTGAGCACTGGCGTCATGTACCACGCGCTTGGTACCAAAATGTTTGGTGAGCTTTTCCAGTTGAATCATTGCTAAACCACTTTATTGCGAAGTAACAGCGAGAGGAAATAGATCCCGCCGATAAAATTGATCACCACACTCAAGGTGGTCCCGAAATGAAACACTTTTTCGATGATCCACTGGCCTGACAATAGTGCGCACACCGACATCGCCGACGTGGCAAGCAGCAAGGTGGAGTGACGATAAGAGCGGAACCATTCGCGAGTCAGGTTTGTCACCAGCAGCCCAAAAAACAGAATGGGCCCGACCAGAGCGGTGGAAATCGAAATCAGCAGCGCGCTGATCAGCAAGACATTACGCGTCACTTTGTGTACATCGACACCTAAACTCACCGCGTTATCTTTATCTAACCAGAACACATCGAGCACACGATGCTGACGGAACAGCAGCACGCAAGCCAATAGCAGCAGAGGCGACACCACATACACCAACTTGGTGTTGACGTTATTAAAGCTGGCGAACATGTTAGCCTGCACCGAAGCAAAATCGTTCGGATCCATCAACATCACAAAGAAAGAGGCGATGCTGGAAAAAAGCTGGCCTAAAATCACCCCAAGCAGTAACAGCACAATCAAGTTGCGATGCCCACTTCGGAAATAAAAAGTAAACAGCAGCGTCGAGAAGCTGAGCATCGCCGCCACCGACAGTGAAAAATTCCAGTACACGTTCATCGCAATACTGCTCATGCCCCCAAACAGCACCACGACCAACACTTGGGTGAACATGTATAAAGCATCAAACCCCATAATACTCGGCGTTAAAATACGGTTATGGGTGATGGTTTGAAACGCCAACGACGACTGCGCAATCGCAATGCCAGCAAAGACCATAGCCAACACTTTCGGCACACGACGCGATAAAAAATACTGGTAGTTGTCCGCATTGAGCCCGACGCCAATAAACAGCGCCGCAAACAGCAGAGAAATCGCGATCAGCAGCAGTAATTTCGTTCTATCCTGCATGACGCTGCCCTCGCAAAATCAAGGCAATAAACACCGAACCACCTAAAATACTGATGATCATAGAGATGGGGACTTCATACGGGAAGATGATGACGCGCCCCACTAAATCACATAACAACACGAACATCGCCCCGAAAATGGCAGTGCGCGGAATATTTTTACGCAAATTATCGCCGTAATAGAGGCTGACTAGATTAGGCACAATCAAACCCAAGAAAGGCAGTTGACCGACAATCATGACCACGGTCGCCGACATGATGGAGACTAAGGCCACACCGATGATCATGACCTGTTGATAATTCAAACCCAGATTGGTCGCAAAATCTTTTCCCATCCCCACGGCAGAAATGCGTGCGGCGTACAAATAGCTGAAAATAGCCACTGGGATTGCGATATAGAGCAGTTCAAAATCCCCTTTAAGCAGGTTGGCAAAATTGGCAACAGCCCAACCGGAAAGATTTTGGATAGCATCATATTTGTAGGCAATAAAGGTCGCCAAAGAGTCAATCACATTGCCAAAAATGATGCCGATCAGCGGCACGAAAATGACGTTTTTAAACTGAATGCGCTGAATGAAAAACACAAAGACCAGCGTACCCAACATGGAGACGCCGAAAATCAACCAGAGGTTTTGACCATGGCCAAACAGAACTAGGCTAAGCACGTAACCGAGCATGGCACACTCAATCGTGCCGGAAGTCGATGGTGAGGCAAATCGGTTTTGACTCACTTGCTGCATGATAAGACCCGCGATGCTTAAACCCGCACCGGAGAGCAAAATCGCTAATAATCGGGGGACTCGGCTAGTCAGCAGTAACTGCCAAGCTGACTCATCACCTTGAAACAAGGCTGCGAGGGATAAATTGCCCACGCCAACAAACAGGGAACAAAAACTAATAACAACTAAAACAAGCAATAACTTTTTCAAAGTAAACCTCAGCCTGTCAGCAAGAGGAGAGTTCCCCCTCCTCCGTGCTTATTTACTGCATACCAACTGACGCTTTCATGTCGGCAACCATCTGCTCTGTCGCTTTCACGCCAGAGATAGCGATGTACCAAGCATTCACATCGAGATAAGCAATATGGCCGTTTTTGTAAGCTGTGGTGGCTTTAACCAGATCATTTTCAAAGGTTTGGCGAATATTGGTTTCACCTTTAGTCACCACTTTATCTCGGTCAACCACCAGCAAGGTTTTCGGATTGTGTTCACGGATGTACTCAAATGAGATCAGATCACCATGGCTGCTCTCTTTGCTGACTGGCACGGTTTCACTAAATCCAAAATCTTTGTACACCGAAGAGAAGCGTGAATTGGCACCAAAAGTCGTCAGGTTGCCGCCAGAGCTCATGACCAACATCGCATCACTTTTATGTTGTTGGTTGTATTGCATGATGGATTTAAATTGCGCGTCAACTTGCTCAATTTTGGCTTCGACCGCAGGCTCAATCGCAAACACTTTGCCTAGGTTACGCCACTGCTGTTGAGTGCTTTCCCAATAACCTTGGTCAGCTTCAGCAGCAAAAACGATGGTCGGTGCAATTTTTGATAGCTCGTCGTAGCTTTTCGATGCACGCGGCCCAATCACAATCAGATCCGGTTTTTGGGTATAAATCGTTTCAAAATCTGGCTCAAACAACGAACCTGCACTTGGATACTTATCACTCTTGTATTTGGCAAGATAGTCAGGAGTACCATCAAATTTGGAAACGGCAACCGGCTCAATACCGAAACTGTCGATAGCGTCCAGAGCCCCCACACCAATAACCACTACACGTTGCGGTTTCTGCTCAAGGGTGGTTTTACCCAAGCGATGTTCAATCGTTACTGTCTCTGCTTGTGCAGCAAACGCAGCCAATAATCCTAATGCAGCCCAATGAATACGAGATTTCATATGTTCCTTCCGAAAGTGGTTGAGATAAGCAAGTGGAATCATTTTGATACTTATTCTCATTAAGAGAGTGCGTACTATAATCAAAACCAACTTGGCAATGCAACTGTGTGAGGGAAGATATCGTTGAACAATTTAGAAATGCACAAACCCTCGCCAATTCTTATCAATAGCAAGGGTCTACAAGATTCATTTAATGAATTTGATTCATACCCAAACCACTTGGAGTTGCAGGTAGGCGGCAAGTGAGTGACAAATTTGTCTGGAACAAATTTGCACAGCCATCGGCTGGCCTTTGGTGAGAGCCAAGGATGGCTCTCACAATCCCCATGAACATAGATAGACTATGTGGTTGGGGAGAACTAACGTAGCCAACACCGCTGCAGCTTCAAGTAGGAAGGGGATAGCTTAAATAAGGTATGACTGACACTCAGCCCCAAGCACATGCGTAATGGTTTGTGGCTCTACCAATAACCAATTAGGACAAGCATCCAAGGGCTCGGAGGCTAAGATGATTCCATCTTGCCAAGGTTTGCGGTAAACCGTCGGCGGTTGACCATCGGTACTGTAACGAACCAGCCAAAACTGTTGACCATCAGAGAGACAAATAGAGGCTTTAAACGGTAACACGACGCTTTTTACGACCATCAAGGCTTCTATTTCCGCAATGGTTTGGCGAATAGCTGCCACCGGATCTCGCTCTAAACCATTTTTGAGCATCAATAGGAAAATCAATTCGCTGTCCGTCGTACCGATGCGCCGAATGTATAAATGCTCAGGCAGTGAGCGCTCCAGCTCATATTTCACCGCACAATAGTCACCAATTTGGCCGTTATGCAGAAACATCCAGTGGTTATACATGAAGGGATGACAGTTTGAACGCGATACTTGCGTGCCCGTCGATGAACGAACGTGAGCCATAAAGCGATGTGAGCGAATATGGTGAGCCAATGAGCGTAGATTCTCATCTCCCCAAGCCGGTAACACTTCGTGGAAGCGTCCCGGCGTGCTGCGCTCTGTGTACCAACCTAGGCCAAACCCATCCGCGTTGACTCGAGTTACCGCTTTACGCGCTTCCAGACTTTGGTGAACTAACGAATGCTCTGGTTGATAAACCAACTGCTCTAAATAGATGGGGCTCCCTTGATAAGCCAGCCAGCGACACATAACCACGTCCTGTAAAAAAGTATTTCTGATTTCAATAAAGCATGTTTAGTTACAGGGTGCAATACGGGGTGAAAAATATAACTGAATTCTAGCCAACGCTTGCAGTATAAGGCTTCAATCCGCTCTCGATTCGTCGCCCTATCCCCTCTTTGTGACCGATCAACACCGCTGCGGCGTCAAGTAGGAAAGGGATAGAGTGTACCAAAACCGCTCACACCACGACAGCGTCAAATCGAAACAAAATCAATGAAGCAAGATCAAATTATTTCCCTTTATTTTATCGTCAATCGAGTGATGGGATTTCGCATATATTGATAGCATGTTTAATTTCACTGATTATTTATTGTGCTCTAATTGCTTTATTTAACAGACCTAACTAACAATTACGATGTTTTATATCGACATAGATATCATTTATCCATGTCGATATTGTGCATAGTTAATTGTCTTATTAGTCATTTATTCGATTGATGATTTGTTTACTGAATGTGTTGCAAATGTGATGCTATGCCAAGCAATGAATAATTCAGGCTTGCTATGAATTATCGCCAGCCATAAATTGTTACAAATACTTTACATATGGATATGTACTATGCGCACCCTATTTGGATTATGGGTAATCTGCTATTCCACCTTATTATTTGCCAATGCTCAGCCTAATGATGAAAAGCTAGTTAGTGCCTTGATTGAACAAGGCATTATCTGCGAAGGGCTTTCTTATGAGCAGCAACAAAAAGCATTATCCCTCTACTTACAGCAAAGGTTTAATAATAAGAATAACGATATCAAAGCTGATAGCGAATCCTCTTCCTCAGGTGAAAACCCTGAATTAAAGCCACGCTGTATTAATCCAGAGTCGCCATAGCCATCACCCAATCTGGTTAACCGAAGATTGTTATTTTCGGCTGGCCTTTTCACACCTTAAATAAGGAAATATTAAGGAAATAAAATGAAAACGATCAAAAAAACGCTATTAGCTGCCGCCATAGCCAGTTTTTTCAGCAGTGGATTATACGCTCAAACACCCATTGATTTAGGCGTGGTGAATGAGGATAAATTAATTGAAATGTTAGTCCGCACCGGACAAATTCCTGCCGATGCCTCTGACGTTGATAAACGTATTGCGCTAGAACGTTATCTGGAGGAGAAAATTCGCTCCGGATTCAAAGGTGATGCGCAATTTGGTAAGAAAGCGCTCGAGCAGCGTGCGAAAATTCTTAAAGTGATCGATAAGCAAAAAGGCCCGCACAAGGCGCGTGTTTTTGCTTTAGATGTTGGTCAAAAGCGCACGGACAAAGTGCTCGCGCTATTGATCGATTTCCCCGATCTCCCTTGGGATGATAACCGCCTGACGAAAGAGCATACTGAGATGCTCTACGATCGTTATGAGCCTTCTCACTACCAAGATTTGCTGTTCTCGGACAAAGGCTATACCGGTCCAAACGGTGAAAACTTTATCTCAATGCGTCAATATTACGAGAGTGAATCTGGCAACAGCTACAGTGTCTCCGGCCAAGCAGCAGGATGGTATCGTGCCTCAAAAAATGCGGCTTATTACGGTGGCAACTCTCCCGGTACCAACAATGATATGAATGCTCGGGAGCTGGTTCGCGAAGCACTGGATCAACTTGCGCGCGATCCAAACATTAACCTTGCCGATTACGATATCGAAGATCGCTATGACTACAACGGTAACGGTAATTTCCGTGAGCCAGATGGCGTGATAGATCACTTGATGATTTTCCATGCCTCTGTGGGTGAAGAAGCGGGTGGCGGTGTGTTGGGCGCGGATGCGATTTGGTCACACCGTTTTAACCTCGGCCGTTACCATGTTCTTGAAGGCACGAAAAGCAACGTTCCTGGACGCTTCAATGGCCAATTCGCTGCCTTTGATTACACCATTCAACCGATTGATGCGGCTGCCGGCGTGTGTGCCCACGAATATGGTCACGATTTAGGTCTGCCCGATGAATATGACACCCAGTACACAGGTACGGGAGAGCCCGTCTCTTATTGGTCAATCATGTCATCTGGCAGCTGGGCGGGCAAAATTGGCGGTACACAGCCCACGGCTTTCAGTTCATGGGCTAAGCAGTTCTTACAAAATTCGATTGGCGGACGCTGGATTAACCATGAGCAGCTTTCGATTAATGAGTTAGAAGCCAAACCGCGCGTGGTTACGCTATTCCAAACCACAGATAACTCACGCCCGAACATGGTGAAAGTGACTCTGCCGATGAAACGGGTTGAAGGCATTAAGCCTGCAGAAGGTGAGTTCTCCTTCTACTCGAACCGTGGCGATGATCTGAAAAACCGAATGAGCCGTCCATTGACGATCCCAGCAGGCAGCCAAGCCACGTTGCGCTTTAAAGCGTGGTTCCAGATTGAAAAAGATTACGACTACGCGCGTGTGCTGATTAACGGCAAACCGATTGCCGGTAATATCACGACGATGGATGATCCGTTTAAATCAGGTTTAGTACCTGCCATCTCAGGCCAATCTGATGGCTGGGTAGATGCGCAATTTGATCTCTCTGCTTGGGCAGGCCAAACCGTTGAACTGGCATTTGATTACTTGACGGATGGCGGTCTGGCCATGGAAGGTCTGTATGTCGATGACTTACGTCTTGAGGTGGATGGCAATCAGACCTTGATCGATAACGCAGAAGGCACATCCAGCTTTGCGTTCCAAGGTTTCACCAAAAACGGTGGCTTCCACGAAGCCAATCACTATTACTTGCTGCAATGGCGCAGCCATAATGACGTTGACCAAGGCTTAGCCAATTTGAAACGCTTCGGGCAACTGATGTCATTCGAGCCGGGCTTGCTGGTGTGGTATGTGGACGAATCTTACGCGGATAACTGGGTTGGCAAACATCCGGGTGAAGGCTGGCTAGGCGTGGTCGATGCCGACCAAAATGCCTTGGTCTGGTCAAAAACAGGGGAAGTGGCACAAACGCGTTTCCAAGTGCGTGATGCAACCTTCTCACTGTTTGATCAAGCGCCGCTCAAACTGGTCACGGCTGATGGCAATACGCTGGAAGATATGAACTTAACCGCGAATGCCTCGTTCTCGGACGATCAAGATTACAGCTCGCCTCAAGCTCCAGATTCTGGCCGCAAAGTGATGCCATTTGGTTTGAAGATCGACCTGCTCTCACAAAGTAAAGAGAATGAGTACGGTGTTGTTCGCTTGTCGAAAGTCACCACGGAAAATATCGCGCCTGTGGCTCGCTTTGAACTGAAAGTCGAGGGGCTCTCTGTGATGTCACAAAACACCAGTAGTGATAGCGATGGCAATATCGTCAGTTATTTGTGGGATTTTGGTAACGGTCAAACCAGTACCGAAGCCGCTCCAACTTGGTCATATACCAAAGCAGGCAGTTACTCTGTCACTTTAACGGTGACGGATGACAAAGGCGATAGCGATACTCATCAGCAAACCATTAAAGTGGACACACCGAATGCGTTACCACAAGCCAGTGCCAACTATATCCATTTAGGTCGCTGGGTCACCATGTGGTCAACCAGCACCGACAGTGATGGCCGCATTGTCGACACCGAATGGACACTGCCGAATGGTAAAATTAAGCGGGGTCGTATGTTTACTGCGATTTTCCCAAGCTATGGGCACCATGATGTGCAGCTCAAAGTGATGGATGACCGCGGCGCAGTCACCACCATCACCATCAAAGTCAAACTGTAATTCTTCCTTCTCCTTCCATGGATTTGGGCACCTTCGGGTGCCCCTTTTTTAAGGCTCATGCCAATGCGAAAAGCCTTATTCTCCGTTATCTTTCAGCCGCTCTAACGCATCAATACGCCGCCACTGCTCAGGCGCAAAGTGCTGCTCTCGTAACTGCTGAATTTGGGTTTGCTGCTCACTGGCCGAGAGCTCGTTGCGAACTAATATAGCGGCCCGCGCTTGATAATAGTCCTGAAACTGCTGTTCAAACGTCGCACGGGAATCATCGAGCTCCGCTAAACGCTGCGCCCCTTGCTCACCCACCAAGGCAACGCGAGCCAAATAGCGTTGCTGCGTATCCCCCTGCCCCGCTTGAGTTAACTGCGGCAATAGCTGCGCTGTCGCCTCACTACGCTGAATAAAATCGGGCTGGTCGAGCAACAGCGCTTGCCAAGCTCGCTGCGCCTCTTCACTTTGCCCATACTGCTCATAAATTCGGCGCTTTTCGATCGCCAATTCGCGCAGCCGATTCTCCTCTGCAAACAGCGCTTGCTGCTCAGCAGAAAAATAACGAGCTTGCAGATCTAACAAGCTCTGGTGCAATTGCCACCACTCTTGGGTCGAAAGCCCCCCGCTGGCTTGCGGCAGCGTCAGCTCAGATAACGCCGCTTTATACTGCACATATTGTGCAAACAGACTGCTATCAATGAGCAAGCCTTGGTTTTCCTGCTCATAACGCTGCACTTGCTGCTGAATCACGGGTAAAGACGTTTCACCCAAGCCTGAGAGAAAATATTCCAAGAGATCGCGCGGACTCGATTGATCTGCTTGTATGTCCGCCTGCGATGGCGTGGTCACTAAAGGCCGAGAGGGATACCAAGATGGCCAAACAATCGCACAGAGTGCCCCTATGGTCACCAAAATCCCCAAACTCCATGCGATTTTTTTCATGGCAAGCTCCTACAATCCAGCTTGTTTGAGACGGTTCGCATGCTGGCGATATAACGTTACCGGATCGGTTTCAAACAGGGAGTGAATACCAAGCAGACCGTTGATCTCATCCAAATGGTTCATCCGGTAGTCATCACGGATCACTTTGCCAAGATGAGTACTGCAGGTTGCGACCAAGCCATCATTCGGCTCATTAAAGACCAACCCAATCAACCCCATCGCCACATCGCTTGGATCAAGAATATTGGTGACGGTCGCAGCGCCACTCCATGAGTAGTAACGTACCCCATTCACTTGGTACGCCCCCTCTCCACACGCTGATGTGGGAACACCTTCAGGATAATACTGATTGAATTTCAGCGATCCTTCGGTGGTGAGCGCCGCCAGCGAAGCAAGGGGATCTTGTGGATGCGCTTTTCCGCCAGAGAGCAGATCAATCAAAGCCACCAAGCCTTGGGTTAACCCAACCGCTACCTGCTCACTCACGGAACCCGATGGAATCACACCACGCACTAAGTCGGCAACGGCAGAGCCTTTATGCACCCCGCCAATACTGGTCACTGAGGCGACTAAATCCGGACGCACTGATGCCACATAGCGAATGGTGGGGCCACCATGACTATGCCCAATCAAGTTCACTTTTTTCGCTCCGGTTACCGCCAGTAGCGATTCCACCTGAGCCAATAACTGCTCACCTCGGCGCTCGGAGCTGTTGGTCGCTGAAACCTGTGCCACATACACTTGAGCGCCATCTCGGGTCAGTGATTGTGGAATGCCGTGAAAGTAATCCATCCCCGCCAAGGTGTCGAAGCCAAATAGGCCATGAACTAAGACAATTGGATAACGGGTTTGGGTATAGCCTTGTTGCGATAACGCGTGAGCACTGGTTCCGGCCCAGATTGAGGAAGAAAACAGTGAGAGAGCGATTAATATAATGATTTTATTCAAGGGATATTCCTTCTCGTTCTTGTCTTCAGTCTTGGAACCACACGAAGTGGCGTGAGTCTCATTAACTGAAAACAGGGTCATTACTCGGTAGAAGTCAGACCTCTTACCGTTAATTAAGCTAGAAGAGAAGTGGCGGATTTCCGAATCTCAAAAGGTCAAAATGTGAACAAAACATAAAATTAATAACATTTCATTAACACAAAATGTGTACAACCCCAACTTTGGTTGAGGCAACATAAAAAAGGCGAAGAGCGATAAAAAAGCGGCCTAGAAAGGCCGCTTAGTGAGAAATAGAATATCAACGTCATCAGCAAGCGACATGAATGCTTGCTTAGCGTAGTCATTGGTTAAAGTTCAAAACTGCCCACCAGTTTATCCAGTTGCGAAGAGAGACGTTGCAAGCTTGCACTGGCTCGGCTTAACTCATCCGCAACATGCGAGGTTTCTGTCGTCAGTTGGTTGATGTCTTCAACGTTGCGATTAATGTCTTCCACCACGGTTGATTGTTCCTCTGTCGCGGTCGCAACTTGAATATTTTGATCATTAATCTGATCAATTTGGCTGTTGATCTCTGTGAGAGATTGGTTCGCTTTAGCGGAAAACTCAACCACCACATCACTTTGCGAGCGACCTTTTTCCATTGCTTCTACTGCGCGAGTTGACTCCGTTTGAAGGCGATTAATGACTTGCTGGATCTCTTCCGTCGATGCCGCTGAACGACTTGCTAATGTGCGAACTTCATCCGCCACCACCGCAAAACCACGACCTTGTTCACCCGCTCGCGCAGCTTCAATCGCAGCGTTGAGCGCCAATAGGTTCGTTTGCTCAGAAATACTGCGAATGGTATCAAGTGTTGAGCTAATACCGTTAATTTGGGTCGCCAGTGATGAGACAACTTGAGTGGCATTATCGAGTTCATTGACCAGTGTTTGGATCCGATTTTGCACTTCGCCTACCACTTTTTTCCCTTCACCAGAATGCAGCGTCGCTTGCTTCGCGACATCGGCAGCCATGGCCGCATTGGAAGCGATTTCGGATACGGTGGCACCAAGCTCATGAATCGCCGTCGCAACTTGCACTGTTCTATCTCGCTGCGAAGCACAGTTAGATTGCGTCATGTGCGCGCGCTGCGACACACTAGAGGCCATCGTCGCCAGCTCTTTTGAGTTTTCTGCCACTTCTTCAATCGAGTGATGCACTTTATCAATGAACGCATTGAAGCTTTTACCGATGTCACACAGTTCATCGTTACCATCCAACTCCAATCGAGTACGCAGTGAAAGATTCGCCGCCGCAGAACTCATACGATCTTTCAGGTAAGCCACTCGGCTACGTAAGTTCGTTATGATAACCAGTGAAGTGATGAATGAAATGATCAAGCCTGCTGCAATGATCACCATTTGCTTGGTGCGTCCTGCTTCGAAGCTTTCCACACTGGCATGGTTTTGCTGCTCCGCTTGCTGCAAAAGCGTATCGAGGATCTGGTTGGCTTGTTTACGCATTTCACCATAGGTCGGCGCGTATTTATCGCGGTAAATGTTTTGTGCCGTGGTCATATCGTTATTGGCGAAGGCTTGCAGCATAGGCTCTAACTCTTCACGTACCATTTGTTCAAAACGAGCTTGAAGTTTGCGTGCCTGCTCTTTGAGTTCCGGATTAACCTGAGAATCAACCGCAACTTGCATTGCTTGACGCATTTCTGGGATATCTTCGGTTCTTGCCTCTTCGACTCGTTTGAGGACCCCTTTCGCATCTTTGAGCGCCGTTTCTTGCAGTAGCATCATATCGATACCGACACGCATCCGAGGAATACGTGAGGTTGCTTCAGCCATGGCACGCATTGGTGCAGCCGTGTTGGCATACAAGCTGTTGGACTGCGCTTGCATCACTGACATGGTGTTTAGACTGGTGAAAGCCACAAACAACAGTGCTATCGCAGGGATGGCGACGGCAATAGCCAACATCCATTTAAGGGAAAATTTATTGATGATCATGTCTCGTACCTATCGTTCAGAAAAAAGAGTCTGCTGACCTATATGGGTTGTAGGGATGTCAGCAAACTGGACTTACGCTGTCTCGCGCTTAGTATTGTGATTGCGTACTTTTACCCTAATGTGAAAGGGAATTCTGTACACCTAAATAAGTTCAGCCTTTGAAGTAGTATGGCAAAATTATTCTGTTTCTGAATTGTTAAGTCGATAAATGACTAAATAAAGAACATTAAATACATAAAATGCCCTGAAATTTCAGGGCATGCTTCCATTGTTTAATGGCTATGTTGACGGTCTCTTTTTAGTTCAAATCAAATTGAACCCCTTTCACCAACCAATCGTCAGACCAAATTTTCAGTTGAGTGATCTTAGCGGCAGCCGGTAAATCGAAACGGTCTTCATGAGCATTGGTGACATACGCTTTCGAGCCTACCGTTTGCTGACGTCCATCTTGGTAGGTGAATGTCAGCGCCACCAACTGCTGACCGCCATATTGGAAATCACCAGAGGTTGCCGTGATGGATTTCACGCCGGACAGATCCACCGAACTCAAGCTACCACCATTGCCACCAACCAATAAATCGGAGGCGGACCCTAATGCATCAATGGCAGCACCCGCTCGCACATACAAACGATGATCTTGTCCCACACGCTGCTGATTCATTTTCCCTTGTGTGTAACCCAGAATCGGCGAACTTTCTTGCGCATTAAACACATCGGTATAAGCGGTGATGGTACGTAAACTTACCGCATCGTTGCTGCTCGCATACAAACCAAGCTCACCGGTTTGTTTGTCATGTCCAAGGGACTCGCCGCTGTAGACATTGGTCAATTCATCTGTGCCTTTACGCCACTCCCAACGCTGAGTCAGGTTTTGGTTACAGGGTTGCAATGCGTCTAATGCCTCACCATCAAGACAGAGCTTGGTGTTACTCGCACTCACATAACGACCAAGCTGATCATAGATGAACGATTGCGCTGATTGCTGGCTATCGCACGTATTGGCCGCCAAGCGACCTTGAGCATCGACTTGAATACAGCGGTTGTTAAAGCTGGCAAGTTGTAGGTTGACCGGGCGGCCACCCGTGAATACTGGGTGATCCCAATCGACCGTAAAGCTTGCCGATTTCGTGATTCGACGACGTGGGGTATCTTCAAAGCCATGGTAGAACTGATGAGCACCGACCACATAGTAGTGCTTATAAGCACCGTTATAGATTGGGCGGATATTGACCGAAGAGTCGATGATAAAATCCGTACTGCCTGTCTCTGTGGCTGAGGCTTTATAAATCACATCCATTTTCGGCACAAAACTCGCGTAGCTCAGCGGGCTAATACGGTTTACATCTACCGGGTAGGTATTCACCCACAAAGCATCGGTCGAACGATTGAGTAGCGATTCTGCTGTCGCGTATTGTTGACGATTCCATGTAAAGCTAACCGCTTGCGCATTCTTCGCATTACGCTCAATACGATAGTCTTGTGTGTTGTAGGTTAACCAGCGACTCTGGGTATAACTTGCTCTCGCCTCTAGTTTGGCTTTCGGGCCATCTCCACTGACTTCCACCCCACCAGTCACCCCAAGCTCAAAACCTGAAACCTCTTTGCGCTCAAATTTCTCGTTAATGTTATCGACAGGAAAGGTTTTCAGGATCTGCGCTTTATTGTTCGATGCGTTAAACACGAAGCGATAATCTTGGGCAATCGCATCGGTTGACCACTCACGGAAATAGGCATCTAACGTCGTATAACTGGCTCCAAACTGACGATAACCGAGTTGATCATTCAGATGAATGCCGGCTCCCGTGCTGTCATCATCTAGGCTGATACGCACAATTTTGGCATCCGGTGTCGCGGAACCCACAATGCCGTATTGCAATGAACGCTCTAGGTTAACTCGATAAATCAATGAGATATTGGCATCTTTACAGAACGGACGACTGCCCTTTTCGTTTTTCCACAACCAAGAGTTGTTAAAGGTACACTCTTCATCGCTGATCGCACGGTTGACACTGATGTAAAAAGCCACATGCGGCAAGGTATTTGTTTCGCTGTTTGCCGGTGCCGGACTTGCAAAACCAGAGCGCGCTAATAAGCGAGCGGTACGCGGCGCTTCGAGTAATTGAGGGTCAACCTCTTCTGCCTGATCAAAAGGTGTAAACAGCAGTTCCCCTTTATGTTCAGTGATGACAATAAATTGATTAGCAAAACCCACCCCATAAGCCTTTCTGAATTGGGCTTGCATCTCTGCTTGACCTTCAGCATCACTGATCTGACTGAAATCAACCAAAACGCGTTTTTGCTGGTTAATCACCAAATCGCGCAGCTCAGCTAAGCTCGGTAATGCGTTGTCTTCGGCTTGCCAATCAGCAGCATTGTAATATTTTATTGCATGACTATCAGCGACTTGACTAATAATATCCGCCGCTTCACCACTTGGTTCATTGATATTTGCCAACAGGGTTGGACTGGATATTGCGCTTAATATTGTGAATATCGCGATTGCGCAACGATTGAGTTTTGGCATATAAACCTCACTGACTCTGTTATTTTTAGTGTTATTACAAGAGAGATTTCCAAACAAAGTGACTTATACTCAAACTACTGAAAAAACAAGAAATATATCAAACACTCAAATTAATAGTTGCTAATAAACTCTCTTCTATAATTCTGAGTTGAGTAATATTCTTATATTTTCAAGTAATTAGAACATACCCATTTTGCATGTGTCTCATGGGTTACCCTCGTCATCCTTGAGTTTGCGTGTGGCTTTACTGCTACGGCTTACCGCGTATCCTTTTAGCAGAAATGCATATCCCCTTCTTACTCGAAGCGGCAGCGGTGTTGGCCACGTTCGTTCATCCTAATCACACAGTTTATCCATGCTCATGAGGATTCGCTCTCTTGCCGCCTACCTGCAACTCCAAGGAGTTTTGGTATATATTTTCTGCCACCACATACTTACTGAAATATCACTTATGTTTCTAAATGTAAAATACGGTAAAATTGAAAATTCACAGCGGATCACAGATTTTAGCCTCTAAAGACTTTTTATTTGCTGTAAAATAATTCTTACTAAAATAACAATTACTGATATTCATATTATTTAATGAGCCTAATTTAATTTGAACTAATTTAGTCTGAATTAATTTATAAAGTTGATTTAAAGATTAATTGAATAATTTAAAAAAAGTTAAGTTCTCCATTTTAACTCTAAAGATTTCAATACGCTTACACATAAGAAAGCATAATTTAAGAGTCAGTGAACCCGTATAAGCATAGATTGACTATGCAATCAAAATGAACCCGCCTAACCGACACAGTAGCCGCTTCAAGTAAGAAGAAGATAGTGATGCTTTCATCAACTAGACTTGATCTTACTTCCAACCTAGGGAAGCCGCTGGGTGTTTTCATTGACCAGATGAATACCTCATTCACAATACCCACAGATCTGACCAGATCCTCACTCTGATTACTCAATGATAAGAAGTAAACGATGAAAAAAAGACTCTCTATTCTAATCGCTGGCTTAGCTAGCTTATCGGTTAATGCCGCCACTGAACCATGGGCTTCCCCTGAGGCAGAAGTGCTTAGCCGCGCGCAAATTCAACAAGTACAAGGTAAACAAACCTATACCTATGTGCGTTGTTGGTATCGTCCTGCAGCCACTCATGATGACCCCTACACCACTTGGGAGTGGGCAAAGAATGCGGATGGTAGCTATTACACTATTCAGGGTTATTGGTGGTCGAGTATTCGACAAAAAAACATGTTTTACACGACAGTTCAGCCAGAAACCCTGTTAGAACGCTGTGAAGAGACGCTTGGTGTCAACCACGATTTTGCCGATATTACCTATTTCGCGGCCGATCATCGCTTTTCATACAACCACACTATTTGGAGCAATGATCCGGAGGTTCAGTCCAACCGCATCAGCAAAGTGATCGCGTTTGGCGATAGCCTTTCCGATACGGGCAACATTTTCAATGCCTCACAGTGGCGCTTCCCCAACCCTGACTCATGGTTCCTAGGCCATTTCTCGAATGGATTCGTCTGGACTGAATACCTAGCACAAGGTTTGAATGTACCTCTGTATAACTGGGCGGTCGGTGGCGCGGCAGGGCGTAACCAGTATGTGGCATTAACGGGCGTTTATGAGCAGGTCAGCTCTTATCTGTCTTATATGCGACTGGCTAAAAACTATCAGCCAGAAAACAGCTTGTTTACCTTGGAATTTGGTCTGAACGACTTTATGAACTACAACCGTTCCTTGGCCGATGTGAAAGCCGATTATAGTTCCGCGCTGATCCGTCTTATTGATGCGGGAGCAAAAAATCTTGTCCTGATGACCTTGCCGGACGCAACGCGCGCGCCACAGTTTCAATATGCCACGCAAGAGCAAATTGATACTGTACGCAGCAAAATCATCGGCATGAATGCCTTTATCCGTGAGCAAGCACGTTACTACCAAATGCAAGGTATTCGCATCGTACTGTTTGATGCTTATACCCTGTTTGACAGTATCACTACTCAGCCAGAGCAACATGGATTTGCCAACGCGAACTCCCCTTGCTTAGATATTCGACGCAACTCTGCCGCCGATTACCTATTGTCACATTCACTCTCTGCGGAGTGCGCCAAGCAAGGCTCAGATCGCTTTGTGTTTTGGGAAGTGACTCATCCCACCACCGCGATTCATCACTATCTTGCAGAGCAGATTTTGGCCACCGAAATGGCACAATTTCCGCTTTAATGCTCACCGTATCCTGAGGATGGCGTAAATCCATCCTCAGTCTCACAGCTTAGTCATCGGTTTCTTTGCTTTATTGAGCATCTCTTCATAGCCTTATAAAAAATGATGAGATGACACAACATGACGATGACAAAATCGACTCACTCTCCTGCTTTTACCGGTTCAGAGTTACTGAACACTTACTATCAACGTCGGGTGTCGCTTTTTATTGGTTTTATTTCTAGTTTGGTTTTCTTTCCACTCGCCGTTAAAAACTTGCTGATTGACTACGTTCTTCTTGGCGGGTTGATCATCGTATTCCAATGCACGCTCCTCATTGAAATTACGGCTATCTATTATCAAAAGAAAACACCATGGGGTTTTAGGCTTCCACTGGCATTGGTGGTAGTCATCGTGGTGATGGCTATTCACATTTTCGGCACCCTCGCCAGCTACTGGCTATTTCCCGTGCTCATTGCGATTGCTTTTCTACTCCCCCAGAAAGATAACTTATTGACCATCACCATTATCATTCCAGCCAGCATATGGGTTTTAATTCCCCATCAAACCGCCGAAGTCACCTTGCGCTTTAGCCTTGCGATCAGCGCTTGTGCCGCCATCATGTATGTGGTGGTAGATGCTATCCGTAAGCTGCACACTGAGCTTTTTTATCTTTCCACTCGTCATGCATTAACGGGCACATTGAATCGTCATCAACTGGATGGTTTTTTGAAAAAATGTCTTCGCCACCGCCAGCTCGCCAATGAATCGGCGGTGATCGCCGTGATCGATATCGATCACTTCAAATCTGTTAATGACCTTTATGGACACGACACAGGAGATAAAGTCATTACCCAAGTTGTTGAAATAATGAATACTCACTGCCGTGAGTTAGATCTGTTGTTTCGATTAGGGGGCGATGAATTTTTACTGCTGTTTGAAAATACGTCGTTAACCGACGCTACACTCGTGATGAGTCATATTGGTTGTCGGATTCAACAAACGCACTACCCATACCATGCCAAAGTCACCGTCAGTGTCGGTTTAGCCGAAGCACTTCGCACCGATGATCCGGAGCAGTGGTTCAAACGCGCAGACCAAGCTCTCTATCATTCGAAAAAAATGGGGAAAAACCGCGTCAGCTTCGATGAAGAGCATGTCATTGAACTCAATGGTGACCATTGTCATGCGCTATTGGGTTCAACTCATGGTCATCGCTGATTTAACATCACGAATTGCACTAGTTGGGGCAACAAGCAACCAACACCGAACAATATGCTCTGCCATGGCGCTCGTTTTGTTGCCAGCAAGAGCGGAGACATAAAGAACAGCACCACCAACACTGGCAATAAGCTGACGTTACCAAGCCAGCCTAACAATAGCGTCAGTATGATTAATCCCATCAACAACCCATAAGGCAGTTTTAATTTAAATCCGAGCAAACTCATGAAAAGTAGTGGTACAGCAAGTGACAACATGTTTACGGCATCTTTATGATATTAATTCTCATTTATCATAGTCTGCCTTGAGTTTTGGTTCAAGGCACAATAAAACCAAAATTTGCATTAGAAAAAATAATCAAAGCCATAGATATTTATCGTGAGCAAAACAGCAATAATCGTTTGCTAGATAAGGCCTACAGCAATAACATCTCGCGCCGAGAGCTAAGCTCTTTCAAGAATTTTCATTAGATGTTTTTAATAAGATATTGTTTTTATCTGGAGATAACGATGTCTGCCTCACTTTCTGTCGCAAAACTGACCTTCTTTATCGCTATTCTGGCTGCTGTCGGCCAAGCGACACAAACCATGTATGTGCCTTCTATTGGTTACATGGCGCAAGAGTTTTTGGTTTCACCAGCAGCGCTGCAAGCTGTGATGGCGTGCTACCTGATCCCTTACGGCTTGTCGCAATTTGTTTACGGTACCCTTTCTGATCGTATTGGTCGCAAACCGATCATTATTGCTGGATTGGCGATCTACATTATCGGTTCTTTGATTGCGCTCTTCGCCCATCAGTATTCATGGTTTTTGATCGGTAGCTTTGTACAAGGTCTTGGGATTGGTTGTGGCGGTGCGATGTCTCGTACGCTCTCTCGCGACTGTTTCGAAGGCGCTGAGCTGCATAAAGTCAACAGCTTAATCAGTATGTGCCTGATTTTCTCACCGTTGGTCGCGCCGGTCTTAGGTGGCTACTTAACCGAAAGTTTTGGTTGGCGTTCAAGCTATTTGTTTCTGTCACTCTTTGCCATTGCCGTAGTGATCACCATGATGACGAGCATGGTAGAAACCTTGCCAGCGACAGCGCGTAAAAAAGAGCCCGTGCTGCGCAGTTATCATTACGTGCTGTCGGATCGTCGCTTCCAAGGTTACTTAATCTGTCTTGTCGCGACCTTTGCAGGCTTAGCCGTGTTCGAAGCGGCGGCTGGCGTGTTATTAGGCGGTGTATTAGGCCTACCTGCGACGACCGTAAGTTTGCTGTTTGTGTTACCCATCCCCGGCTATTTGGCGGGCGCTTGGCTCTCTAACGTGATTGCTCGCCACTGGCGTGAAAAAACCGCGATGCATGTCGGCTTACTCGCGATCTTAACGGGCTCACTGGTCATTATGCTGCCCGGCTTATTGGGTATGACCACGGCCTTATCACTGATTGGCGGCGCAACCATTTACTTCTTAGGGGCTGGCATTTTATTCCCAGCCGCTACCACAGGTGCACTTTCTCCTTTCCCTTATCACGCGGGAACGGGCGGTGCAATTTTAGGTGGAATGCAAAATTTAGGGGCAGGTCTGGCTACGCTGTTTGCCGCCATGTTCCCAGCATCCGATCAACTACCACTCGGTATTATTATGCTTCTGATGTCAGTACTGGCGTTGTGGGGACTTAAACGCGTTTACACCAAACAGCCACCGTCAGATGAGATGCCGATTGCGATCTGAGGTGAGAAAATTCTGACCCTTTAGCGAATATACCGGATGAGATCAATTTCACTGCAGAAATGGGGAAATTAAATCTTGTCGTCACCTGAAAAGGCAGTAATATACGTCGTGTGTCACAGTTTCTGAGCCTAGCTCTTCGACGGGCACAAGTTCCTTTAAGTAGAGGCGCGCTGTTCATGAGTCGCCAGTCGTAGGTTGACCCCGATGATGACTGGTTAAAGGGTACAGCGCCGAAGTGATCGTTGCGTCATCAACGTTCGCTGGGCCAGCATTGAACAAATGCCGGACTGCCATAGTGTGTTGTCTATGGAGCGCTACCTTGAAGGATAAGAAGTGTTATTTCGCTGAAATGTGTTTTTTATCCTGCTGGTAGATCTCCACCTGAAAAGGTGATGTGAGATCCATGAATTTAGCCCCTTATTCTGACTCGGTTTACTCGGTCATCCCACCGCTACTCGCGGTGCTGCTCGCGATTACCACACGCCGAGTATTACTCTCTTTAGGCGCTGGCATTGTTGCTGGTGCGGTTATGCTTAACCATTTTTCCCCGCTGAGTACAGTACAATACCTGTTTGGAAAGATCAGCGGTCTGTTTTGGGCGGAAGGTGCAGCCAACAGCGATAACATCAATATGCTGCTGTTTATGCTGCTGCTGGGTGGTTTGATAAGCTTAATGACGGCCTCAGGCGCAACGCGTGCTTTCGCGGTATGGGCTGAGCGCAAATGCAAAGATCGCCGCAGTGCAAAAGCTCTGACGGGTTTGATGGTATTTGCTTTTTTCATCGACGATTTTTTCCATAGCCTATCTGTGGGTGCGATTTGCCGCCCAGTGACGGATCGCTTCCAAATCTCGCGCGCGAAACTCGCCTATTTGCTCGACTCTACCGCAGCCCCTGTGTGTGTGATTACACCGATTTCCTCTTGGGGCGCTTACATCATCGCTCTCATAGGCGGCATTTTAGCGGCACACGAAATGACCGAAATCAGTGCGATTTCAGCATTTGTACAGATGATCCCGATGAATCTGTACGCCGTGTTTACCCTGCTTATGGTGCTCGCGGTGATTTTCCTGCCGATGGATATTGGTCCCATGCGCCAACACGAAGCGTGGGCTCGTGAAGGTAAATTGTGGGACGAAAGCAAAGGCCGCCCTGCGGGCTTAGATATGGAAGGTGGAGAAACCGCTCGCGGTACCATGATTGATATGGTGTTGCCCATCGCAGTACTGACCATCACCACCTTGATTTTCATGATCCAAACCGGTAACGCCGTCTTAGCCGCTAACGGTGAAGCGTTCTCTTTGATTGGCGCACTCGAAAATACCAATGTGGCTCAGTCACTGGTTTATGCGGCGCTGTGTAGCTTGGCGGTCTCGATAGTTCTGTCACTGCGCTTAAAACTCTCGGCGCAAACGTGGCTATCCACGGCACCCAAAGGGGTTATGGCGATGATGCCAGCAATCATCATTCTGCTGTTTGCTTGGACGATTGGTGGTGTGGTGCGCGATCTACAAACCGGCATTTATCTCGCGTCTCTGACTCAAGGCAATCTACCGGTTGAACTGCTCCCCGCCTTGGTGTTTGTACTTTCTTGCTTAATGGCATTCGCCACTGGCACCAGTTGGGGCACCTTTGGGATTATGCTGCCACTCGCGGGTGATATCGCTGCGGCATCAGACATCAGCCTAATGCTACCGACTCTCTCCGCCGTATTGGCCGGCGCAGTGTTTGGCGATCACGCCTCACCGATTTCCAGCACCAGTATCTTGTCAGCAACCGGCGCAGGTAGCCATCATATTGACCATGTCGTGACTCAGCTTCCTTACGCGATCAGCGCAGCAATGGGCGCACTACTGGGTTATTTGGCAATGGGCTTATTGCACTCCGTTTGGGCTGGTTTGGCCGCCAGCAGTGTATGGTTTGTGCTGTTTTGTGCCTTCAACCTACGCCAAAAACGTTGGCAGCAAGAACCTGTTGAAGCCTAAGTTCTTTCTCACACCGCCCTTTATGGGCGGTGTTTTTATCTACAACACACCTTCAACTTATAAACTAAGTGCAGCGCTTATTCATCGATAGGTGTCCAATCTTTCGGCGGCGTTAACCCCCAGCGCGCAAACTCTTCTGGCTGATAAACACCTCTCCCTTGGCGGTTAATTTGGATCGGAATATATTTGGCAAGCTCTTGCTTATCCAAAATACGCGTCACCAGCTCAGCAGCCATCTCTCCTTGTTCTAACCCAAATAACACCACGCCACCCGCCGCTTTTCCTTTGCCGATCGAGAAATCCCAAAAGCCAAACAGCGGCAGTTGAGAATGCTCATTCGTCCAACTCACAATATTTTCAGGAGCAGCATGTAACCCATCAATATTGACAAGGGTTTGATACAAACCCACCACTATGGCTCCAAAGCCTTCTTGATTCGCGTACTCAACCGCGTGTTTCCACTCTTGTTCGCTCTTAATAGAACGGATGTCCGCCTCTATCCCCAAATTCTCCTTAATCAGCTTGTGTTGATCTTGCATATAATCCAAGGCAATTTTTGAGGTATTCCCTGAGTCAAACAACACCAAAACACGCCGTTTTTCTTTCGGTAACAAGCGGCCAATTTCAGCCATATTTTTTACAAACAAGGGTTGCTCTAAGATGCCCGTTACCTGCGCAATCCCCGAATACTCATCCAGCAACTCTCTGGGATTTGAGTTGATGCCGAGAAAAACAATCGAGATGGGTTCGTTATACAGTTTGGGTAACAAATAATAGAGTGCGTTGTCATCGCCCAATACCACCAAATCAGGTTTCAATTGCTGATAAGCTTGAAATGCACGATCGGCAGCCACGCTGTATTCTCGAGCGGGAATCCGTTTCGTATCCATTTCAAAAAAGTGTAATTGATGTTGGGCGTTAATCCCCTCTTTCAATCCTTTTGTGTAGGCTGCATCCCACGCGTAACCCGAGTGATAACTTTGAATCACCAACACATTGGCAGCCCATGCTTGGCCACTCAATAACCACACTATAACCATCCACCAGCGCATATGGCTTCCTCCACGCTTTAATACCCAAACCACTTGGGGTGGCAGATGCCACTGTGAGCTCATTCCCTTGAGCATAGAGAAACTATGCCTCTGAGATCAAAAACGTAGCCAACATCGCCGTTACTTCAAGCAGAAAGGGTATAGGCAAGTGTAGCTGATGTTTCTGCCTATAACTTGGCCAAGTGGGAAGGAAGGTACGGCATAGACCATCTATACTGAAATGAATTACTTCTAAAACAATAGATAATAATGAAAAACCGTGACGCAGAAGAAATGGACAGTAACCCGATGTTCAGCCGTATTGGCCGACGCATCATTCTCATCATGGTGATACTCAGTGGTGCCGTGACTTTAGCCATGACGATTACCCAAACCTTCATCGACTACAACCGTGAGTTCAATAATGTCCAAGCTAGGCATGATGAAATCCAAACCATTCACGCCGAGCTTCTCGCCAGCTCACTGTGGAATTATGACTTAGTCGTGCTTACCCAAAGGCTGGAAGGCTTGGTCAACTTACCCAATGTCGATTATATGAAGATCACCTCTGGCGACTACCATTTCTCAGCCGGAGAACCCGTAACCAGCATGGCATTAAATAGCGAAATAGCACTGGAATACACCAACCCAGATACTCAGGTGACTGAGAATATCGGCACCTTATATGTCGAATCGGACGCCCAAGGTATTTATAACTATCTGATTCGCCAGTTTCTGCTCACCTTAGCCGTCAATGCGCTGAAAACCGCCATTGTGTGCTATTTAATCTTGCTGATTTTCCACGCCAGTGTGAATCAGCGGATTTTTGCGATTGCGCAATTTCTACGTCGCTACAATCCCCGCCACCCTAAAAAACCACTACAACTGCCTTATAACCCTTGGATTATGGAGAAAAATGATGAGTTACAATGGCTGGGAGATGAAACTAATCGGATTGCTAACAACGTAACAACCCTTTACCGCACCATCAAATCGGAGCAAGAACGGTTGGAAGATTTTGCACAAGCCGCCTCCGATTGGTTATGGGAAACCAACTGCCATGGCGAGCTGATTTATAGCTCAGAAGCCATGTCTACTGCGTTAGCGATTGAGGAAGATTCCAAACCACTCATAGTAAGTATTGCTCCGCTTCAATCCTCAACCGCGCTCATGAACTGCTTACTCAAACAGCAAGATTTCTCAAATTGTGAAGTGGAATTGACACTCAGTGATGGCACTCAAGCCTATTTACTGTTTCAAGGCATTGCTCGCTATGCCGATGAGCAATTTCTCGGATTTCGTGGTACTGCAATCAACATTACCTCGCTCAAACTGGCTCAATTGAGTTTAGAAATCATGAACCAAGATCTGGAGCAGCAAGTCGCGAATCGAACGCAAGATTTAGCACTCAGTTTAACTCGTTTGCAAGAAACCCAAACCCAACTGATTGAATCTGAAAAGCTCGCCGCTCTCGGTGGCTTAGTGGCAGGCGTCGCACACGAAGTGAATACGCCGTTAGGTATTGCGGTGACAGCCACTTCTGTGATTCAGGAAACACGAGAAAGCTTGCTCAACGCCTTTAATCAGCAAACCCTCACCAGCCAACAGTTTGCAGAATTGATGGAGAGGATGACTCAAAGCACCCTGATGCTAGAAACCAATCTTAACCGTGCCGCACGACTGGTTCGAGATTTTAAGCAGACCGCCGTCGACCAAGTTTCGGAAAGCCGTAGCCAATTTCACGTAAAACAAGTCCTCGACGCGCTGATGGCCAGCTTACACAGTGAAACCCGAAAAATTCCGGTGACTCCGCAACTGCATGGGGAGGATTCTGTGATGATGAACAGCTTACCTGGTGTACTGACACAGATTATGACTAACTTGGTCATGAACAGTGTGAATCACGCTTTCGCAGAGACTGCTCAGCCAGAGATTGATATCCACTTCTATCAAAAAGATCAGCAGATCATGATTGAATATCGAGACAATGGATGCGGCGTAGCAAAAGAACTGCATCAAAAAATCTTTGAACCATTTTTTACCACTAAGCGAGGTCAAGGTGGCTCAGGATTAGGATTAAATCTGGTGTTTAATTTGGTTAAGCAAAAGCTGCATGGCCAACTGGCGTTTTCTTCCGAACCGGGGCACGGCGTGCATTACGTGATCACATTACCCCAAGCGCTATCGATGCCTCAAGTAGCCGACTGTGCGACCTAGCCACGCCTAGCGCTCCATCGGTATTCATTTCTGCCGGTATTCACTTTTGTCGCTGTCCTAGTCAGGCAGCGAAGCACGGATAGCAATAAACTCATCCCAGTGTTCGAGTAATAGCTCAACCAGTTTCGGCTCAAAGTGACGCCCTTTTTGCGCCATTAACTCTTCTCGGATCTGTTCATCTGTCCACGGATCTTTATAAGAACGTTTCGCGCCTAAAGCATCAAAGACATCGGCTATCGCAGTAATACGGCCTGAAATGGGAATATCATCGCCTTGTAAGCGGTTCGGATAACCACTGCCATCCCATTTTTCATGATGAGTGGCGGCAATTTCTTTCGCCACTTGCATTAATCGCCGTTTAGAACGGTTAAGGATTTCGACCCCATACTCCACATGCTTTTGCATGATCGCCCATTCTTGGGCATCAAGTTTACCAGGCTTATGCAAGATACTGTCTGGAATGGCGACTTTGCCAACATCATGCAAAGGTGAGGCATTTTTGATCATGTCAGCCTCAGATTCAGCTAAACCGTATAAATGGGCTAATCGCTCACAATACAAGGCAACACGTTGTACATGTGCGCCGGTTTCTCGGCTACGTGCTTCCACGGCATTGGCTAAGTTGTATACCAACTCTTTCGACGTCTCACGCAAGTCCACCATCAAGTTAATGTTTTCAAAGGTAAGACCGATGTTGTACATGTAGATCTCAAGCAATTTTCTATCCAGTTCAGAAAGCTCCTGCTCAAAACCTACATACAGAACGCTATCAACACCTCGTTCATCTTGTTTAAAGAACACGTAAGCATCGCCGTAGTCGCGAGTCGTGCGCTGACTCAACACTTCTTTGCAACGACGCTGCACGTCTTCCGGTAAACCTTTAAAGGGAGATTCAACGTATAACTCAACCCGTTCAGCAGTTGTTGCCACGGTTAAAGCGTTACATTTTTCACTATCGGGACAAGGTGTCGCCACGCAATAAAAAGCTGAAGCGTGCAATTTCAGCAATGAAGTCAATTGGTTCAAAACCGCAGTAGCGTAAGACTGGAGACTTTTCGTATTTTGAACATTCGCAGAGGCTTCAATCACATGACTTAAACCGAGCTTCTGATCTTCAATCAAGCACAAATCTCGGTAAGCACGCAGCATAGAATAGAGCAAGGTGCGCAGTTTTTGAGTCGTCAACTCTGTTTTTTCTTTGTAATCATCAATCTCATACTCTTTGATGACCCTATCTTCAGGAGCCTGCCCTGCTTGTCCGGTGCGCAGCACTAAACGCACTTGACGGTTCTGGAGTTCTTCGCGGATGTAACGCACCAAGTCTAAGCCCGCGTGTTCGGTTTCCATCACTACATCAACCAGCGCCAGTGCGATATCCGAGCGCTCCGCCATCACTTTTCGCGCTTCTAGGCCAGAAAGAACCGAAATTAATTCAAGGGGACGATTTTGAAACTTGAACCCCGTCAATGCTAAACGTGTGATTTGGTGCATCTGCTCATCATCATCGACTAACAACACACACCAAGGCTCTTGGCTATGCATGACTACCCGTTCTTTTTCCCCTGCGGCCTCTTGGCGCATATCTGCAAACAGATCCATGCCATCTCCATATTTAAACCACTTCAACCTTCTTTAGGTTTAGCACAATAGCTTGAAGTCCGAGAGGTATGGGCACTATTTTCAATGATAAATTCGTGAATATGTGTGTGGCTGGGCCATCATAAAATCATATTCAGCGCCTCATTCCACCGTTAATACGCGCGCAGTAGAGCTCGCGTCCTAGATTGAGCAGTTCGAGGTGCAGCAACATGAATGAAATAGCTACGATGGGGCATTCACTGGCTGAATCCTCAGCCAGTGAAAATTTAGAAGCTTGGGCTAGTGTAAAGCTGCTGCTGGTGCAAAAGGCGCTCAACCCCTGACGTGGTCATGTCTGTAATCGGTTGTCCATTTTGCAGAGCATCGCGAATCGCGGTACTGCGGATAGGCAACCTTTCAGGGCATGCCATGACTGTCCAACGCTGCAGTATTTCATCCGCTTTGTAGAATTTTCCAAAGTGAAGCAAATTGTCCGGCCCGATCACAAACGTCAACTCATCCTCCGGATACAGAGCTTGCAATCGCGTCAACACCGCATAAGTAGTGACGGCCTCTGGCGGAGCATATAAGGCTTGCTCGACATCAGAGCGCTGCACTTTATTTGAGCCAATATCTTGGATGAATTGATCCACCAGTTGACTGCGCAACTCGTAATCAAGCATGGTTTTCCCCCAAGCGTGGGCAATGCTCGGTACTAGCAAAATCAAATCAAAATGACCAAGCGAATCAATAATACTTTTGTGACCTAGGGTCGGCGGATTAAAGGCGCTGCCAAACACCGCAATCTTTTTCATTGTGCACCTTGCCGATCGGGAAATGCCCTTTCTCGGTTTTCTAATTCAACGATTGCGGTATCATACACCGAAAAATTGACATTGCTTGCAGGAAAGGAACCTATGGAACACAAGATCCGTGAAGAAATGCGCGTACTGCCTTCGATCGATCCACAGTTTGAAATCGAACGCCGCGTAGCTTTTATTAAGCGTAAGCTCACTGAAGCGCGCTGCAAATCCCTCGTATTGGGCATCAGTGGTGGCGTCGATTCCACAACCTGTGGTCGCTTGGCTCAACTTGCGGTTGAAGAACTCAACCAGCAACACAATACGACGGAGTACCAATTTATCGCGGTGCGTTTACCTTACGGCGAGCAAAAAGATGAAGATGAAGCGCAACTCGCCCTCTCCTTTATTCGCCCAACTCACTCGGTTTCCGTCAACATCAAAGCCGGAGTCGATGGTTTGCATGCCGCCTCTCACCACGCACTGGCGAATACCGGACTTATCCCAAGCGATCCGGCTAAGGTTGATTTCATCAAAGGCAACGTGAAAGCGCGTGCGCGTATGGTCGCGCAGTATGAAATTGCCGGCTATGTCGGCGGTTTAGTGCTAGGTACCGATCATTCTGCAGAAAACATCACCGGTTTTTATACCAAGTTTGGAGATGGCGCGTGTGACCTCGCCCCACTGTTTGGCCTCAACAAACGCCAAGTACGCTTGCTCGCAAAAACGTTAGGCGCACCTGAACAGTTGGTTTACAAAACCCCTACCGCTGACCTTGAAGAGTTAGCACCGCAAAAAGCCGATGAAGCCGCCTTAAACCTGACCTATGAACAGATTGATGATTTCTTGGAAGGTAAAGCCGTACCTGCCGAAGTTAGCCAGCGTTTAGTGGCGATTTATCACGCAACTCAGCACAAGCGCCAGCCTATTCCGACCATTTACGACTAGACGCCTTATTGACCTACATCAAGCCAAGCCTTTCGCTTGGCTTGATAGTCAAAATATCGCCTTGTCTGACGCAACAAACTCGTTACAAAAAATCACTAAAAATCTTTACTTTTCAGCCCGATAGTGTGACTCCCACCTGAATAACGAGATCTCATTTATTCCAGCTAGAATTCTGTGAACTCTGCTTCATAATTTTTGCAAATGAAATCCGACAATACATATAACTTCATTTCAATATAGGGAACATGGGATGCTATATGTAGAATTTCTTTTTCTACTGCTGATGTTGTATATCGGCTCACGATACGGCGGTATCGGGCTTGGGGTCGTTTCGGGGATTGGTTTGGTTATCGAAGTTTTCGTCTTCAAGATGCCACCGACCTCACCACCGATCACCGTGATGTTAATCATCCTTGCGGTCGTCACCTGTGCCTCGATTCTTGAAGCCGCTGGCGGCTTAAAATACATGCTGCAAGTGGCGGAGCGCATGCTGCGCAAAAACCCAAAACGTGTCACGTTAATTGCCCCTTTTGTCACTTACACCATGACGTTTATGCTGGGTACAGGCCATGCGGTTTACTCGATCATGCCAATCATTGGTGACGTTGCCCTGAAAAATGGCATTCGTCCTGAGCGCCCGATGGCAGCAGCATCCGTTGCGTCGCAAATCGCCATTACCGCCTCGCCGATTTCGGCTGCCGTGGTCTACTACCTAGCCGAACTCGCCAATATCAACCACAACATTACCTTGCTCTCTATTTTGATGGTGACGATTCCCGCTACCCTGTTTGGTACGCTTTTAATGTCGCTGTACAGTTTGAGACGCGGTAAAGAGCTGGATAACGACCCTGAGTACCAAGCAAGACTGCAAGACCCCGTCTGGCGCGAGAAAATCCTCAACACCACCGCCACCTCACTCGATGAAACCTTGCCAGCGTCAGCACGTAACTCCGTGCTGCTGTTCATCTCCTCGATTTTAGTGATCGTGGTGATTGCAATGTGGCCGGAGATCCGCACCATTCAAGAAGGCACTAAGCCAATAGGCATGGACATGGTGATTCAGATGATCATGCTCTGTTTCGGCGGTATCATTTTGCTCGCCACCAAAACAGACCCACGCTCTGTACCTAACGGTGTGGTGTTCAAATCTGGCATGGTTGCTGCGATTGCCATCTTCGGTATCGCGTGGATGTCTGACACCTACTTCCAATACGCCATGCCGCAATTTAAATCTGGCATCGTGGAGATGGTGACCAACTACCCTTGGACGTTTGCTCTGGCGCTGTTCATTGTGTCTGTGGTGGTGAACTCACAAGCCGCAGTCGCGCGGATGATGCTCCCTGTTGGTTTAGGGCTAGGTTTAGAACCGGCATTGCTGATTGGCCTGATGCCAGCGCTGTACGGTTACTTCTTTATTCCGAACTACCCATCGGATATCGCCACCGTCAACTTCGATAACACAGGGACCACCAAGATCGGTAAGTGGTATTTCAACCACTCCTTTATGGCTGTCGGTCTGATTTCCGTGATCTCAGCCTGCTGTGTAGGATTTGTGCTCAGCAAAATCATCATCGGCTAAACAAAGCTTGTCACCAATAGCCAAAGAGCCACTGCATGTGGCTCTTTTTATTGACGACCAATCTTCATGCTCTCTCTCCCCAAATGACTTGGCATTGTAGATAGCGGTTGCTACTAATCAATAAAGGCCTCAGAATGGCGGGCTTTGCGCGGACTTCCCGCGTTATTTGATTACTGTTGAGAATGATATATGGGTTTTACCTCGCTCGGTCTGTCTGCGCCAATCCTTAAAGCTATTGAAGAGAAAGGATACAACACGCCTTCACCGATTCAGTTACAGGCTATTCCTGCGGTTTTAGCAGGCAAAGACGTGATGGCCGCAGCTCAAACTGGCACAGGAAAAACGGCTGGCTTTACGCTACCTATTTTAGAATTGCTGGCAAAAGGGCCAAAAGTTCGCGCCAATCAAGTTCGTGCTTTAATCCTTACCCCAACGCGTGAACTGGCCGCACAAATCCAAGACAATGTCATGCTCTATGGCCGCCATCTACCGCTCAAGAGCGCGGTTGTGTTTGGTGGTGTGAAAATTAACCCACAAATGCAGCGAATGTGTAAAGGTGCGGATATCTTAGTGGCAACCCCAGGCCGCTTAATGGATCTGTATAACCAAAATGCGGTCAAATTTGATCAGTTGGAAATTTTGGTACTTGACGAAGCAGATCGCATGCTCGACATGGGCTTTATTCGTGACATTCATAAGATACTGAAATTATTGCCTGAAAAGCGCCAAAACCTACTGTTTTCAGCTACCTTCTCGACCGAAATCCGTGAGCTTGCCAAAGGCTTGGTGAATAACCCCGTCGAAATTTCAGTCAGCCCAGCCAACTCAACGGCAAGAACCGTTGAGCAGTGCATTTATCCTGCTGATGTGAAAAAGAAACCGGACATGCTGGTGAAATTGGTCAAAGAGGGGAATTGGCAACAAGTGCTGGTATTTATGCGTACCAAGCATGGTGCCAACCGCTTAGCGACCTATCTCAACGAGCAAGGTTTAACCGCGGCCGCGATTCACGGCAATAAGAGCCAAGGCGCACGCACCCGAGCACTGGCGGATTTTAAAGCGGGAGAGGTGCGTATTCTGGTCGCAACAGATATTGCGGCGCGTGGCATTGATATCCCGCAACTGCCTCAAGTGGTGAATTTTGAATTGCCGAAAATTGCTGAAGATTACGTGCACCGAATTGGCCGAACAGGCCGAGCAGGTGAAGTCGGTAAAGCGATTTCTTTGGTGAGTGCCATTGAAGCACCGGAATTATTTGCGATTGAGCGTTTAACGCAAGCCTTACTGCCCCGTGTAAATTTAGCGGGATTTGAGCCGACCAACCAACTCCCTGAGTCAAAATTAGACACTCGACCTTTGAAGCCGAAAAAGCCCAAAAAGCCTAAAAAGGTAGAGGGAGCTGGAGAAAACAAAGGCAGCGTAGCTGAAAACAAACCTAAAGCTGGCCACCGAGGCCAGCCTACAGGACAAGCTCGCACAGCGAAAAAAGGCGGCACTCATTCGGAGCCGAAAAAACCGACAAAGCGCCCTGTTAGAAATGGGTAACTTCGTTTAAACATTTAAGAAGGGACAGATCCAGTAGTTTGTATCGGCTGCCATCTTCGGTATCTCTTAGATGGCAAACACCTACTTCCACATTTGATTTCTAAGACACCTAACGGTTAAAGCATGGGTTCTCAGACGAGCAAATGGCATCTGTGAGTGCTGTAATGAACCAGCCCCATTTGAAACGGATGAAGGTAAGCCCTTCTTAGAAGTTCACCATTTAATTCGACTAATCGATAACGGGAAAGACAAACCAGAAAACTGTGCTGGTGTTTGCCCAAACTGCCATAGAAGGCTGCATAGTGGTAAAGGTAGGGAAGACCTCACGATTAACTTACTAGCGAAGATTGAAGGAAAAGAAAGCGGCTTATAGCCGCTCTTTTATTGTCATCCCTAAACCACCGCTTTTAGCGGTGGTGATTGTCCCTAGGGGCTTTTGCCCGAAAATGCGCCCATGTTAGAAGACAAACTCTTATTCACCATAAGTAAGAGGATTCAAATAACATGGGCGACTACAGAAGTTCATCACACGTCTATTGGCGTTGCAAATATCATATCGTTTGGACACCAAAATTTCGTTTTAAGATCTTAAAACCGAGATTCCGCAGCTAATTCAGGAATAAACTACCTCATAGAATCTACCGAGTAA
>OARB01000020.1_pt1 | contig 54749 bp, 44 predicted proteins | sample 1475561 | NCBI WGS metagenome assembly OARB01 (sample SAMEA3360673, study PRJEB22359) | human gut metagenome | biome: ENVO:urban biome; feature: ENVO:human-associated habitat; material: ENVO:feces | place: Bangladesh | collected 2011
TATTACAAAGAATGTAGATCGAACGATTTAGCTCTTTGGCAACATTACCTTTTAAGATCTTAAAACGAAATTTTGGTGTCCAAACGATATGATATTTGCAACGCCAATAGACGTGTGATGAACTTCTGTAGTCGCCCATGTTATTTGAATCCTCTTACTTATGGTGAATAAGAGTTTGTCTTCTAACATGGGCGCATTTTCGGGCAAAAGCCCCTAGGGACAATCACCACCGCTAAAAGCGGTGGTTTAGGGATGACAACGAAAAAAGCGCAGAAGTTCTCTGCGCTTTTTGTTGTGCTTAAGCTTAAATCAATTAGCCAAAATATTTACGAGCATTCTGGAACATACGCATCCAAGCGCCATTCTCACCCCAGTTATCAGGGTGCCACGAGTTGGCGACGGTACGGAATACACGCTCAGGGTGCGGCATCATAATCGTCACACGGCCATCTTGAGTGGTTAAACCGGTAATCGCATTCGGTGAACCGTTCGGGTTGCTTGGGTAAGCTTGGGTTGGCTGACCAAAGTTATCCACGAAACGAATCGCTACGGTGCCAGATTGCTCAATTGCCGCCAGATGCTGAGCATCACGCACTTCCACACGACCTTCACCATGAGAAACCGCAATCGGCATTCTTGAGCCCGCCATCTCGCTAAAGAACAGCGATGGCGATTTTTGCACTTCGACTAAGCTAAAGCGCGCTTCAAAACGATCCGATTCGTTACGCACAAAACGTGGCCATAGCTCAGCACCCGGGATCAAATCACGCAGGTTAGACAGCATTTGACAGCCGTTACACACCCCAAGTGAGAAAGTATCTTTACGTTGGAAGAACTGCTCAAACTGCTCACGCGCTTGGGCGTTAAACAGAATCGATTTCGCCCAACCTTCGCCCGCACCCAGTACGTCGCCGTAAGAGAAGCCACCACAAGCCACCAGACCTTGGTAAGCATCGAGCACGGTTTGCCCAGTCAGAATGTCGCTCATATGCACATCAACCGCATCAAAACCAGCGCGGTCAAACGCTGCCGCCATCTCAACGTGTGAGTTGACGCCTTGCTCACGCAAAATCGCCATTTTCGGACGCACACCTTTGGCGATGTACGGCGCAGCAACGTCGGCTTGCACATCGTAAGTTAACTTCGCATTCAAGCCCGGGTCACGGTTATCTTGTTTGGCCGCAAACTCTTGATCAGCACACGCCGAGTTATCACGCAGCGCTTGCATCTTATGGGTCATTTCCGCCCAGATGGTGCGAAGCTCAGTACGAGAGCGCTCAATCAAGACTTCCTCACCACAAGTGATCAGCAGACGATCGGATGCTTCTACTTCACCAATCACGTGAGCACACGCTTCTAAACCATGGGCGGCAAGTGTTGCCAGAACAGCATTCAGCTCATCATTTTTCACTTGAACCACGGCGCCAAGCTCTTCATTGAACAGTGCCGCCAGTGCATCATCACCCAAGGTTTCAATATTGGCTTTAATACCACAGTGACCCGCGAAAGCCATTTCTGCCAACGTCACCAATAAACCGCCGTCACCTTTGTCGTGGTAAGCCACCAGCTTGTCGTTACGCACCAGCGTTTGTACTGCATCAAAAAAGCCTTTGAGCTGCGCCGCGTTATCCACATCAGCCGGCTTATCACCCAACTGTTTGTACACTTGCGCCAATGCGGTTGCGCCAAGACGATTTTGACCATTCCCCAAGTCAATCAAGATTAAGCTTGTCTCACCAAGGTCAGTACGCAGTTGTGGGGTCACGGTCTTGCGAATGTCTTCCACACGTGCAAAGGCGGTGATGATGAGTGACAGCGGCGAAGTCACTTCTTTCTGCTCGCCATTTTCCTGCCACTTGGTTTTCATCGACATCGAGTCTTTACCGACTGGGATAGTGATACCCAGTGCAGGACAAAGCTCTTCACCGACCGCTTTCACCGCTTCATACAGACCGGCATCTTCACCCGGATGGCCCGCTGGAGACATCCAGTTCGCCGAAAGTTTGATGCGTTTCAGCTCGCCAATATCGGTTGCGGCTATGTTGGTAATAGCTTCACCGACCGCTAAACGTGCAGAGGCACCGAAATCCAACAGCGCAACAGGGGTACGCTCACCCATAGACATCGCTTCGCCGTGGTAAGAATCAAAACTCGCGGCCGTTACTGCGCAGTTTGCGACGGGAACTTGCCATGGGCCGACCATTTGATCCCGCGCGACTAAGCCAGTCACTGAGCGGTCACCAATGGTGATCAGGAACGTTTTTTCTGCGACTGCCGGTAAACGCAGTACGCGATCCACCGCTTCATTAAGCTCAATGCCTGAACGCTCTAGCGCTGGGCTTGAAACTTTCAGCGTGCTCGCTTCACGATGCATTTTCGGCGGCTTACCCAACAGAATATCCATTGGCATATCAATCGGCGTGTTAGCAAAGTGGCTGTCTTCCAGCGTCAAATGGCGCTCTTCGGTCGCTTCACCTACCACGGCATAAGGGGCGCGTTCACGCTGGCAAATCGCATCAAACAGCGGCATATCTTCCGCAGCAACCGCCAGCACATAACGCTCTTGTGATTCATTACACCAGATTTCCAATGGGCTCATGCCCGGCTCATCATTCGGCACGTTGCGCAACTGGAATTTACCACCGCGATCGCCGTCATTCACCAGCTCAGGCAGAGCGTTAGAGATACCACCCGCGCCCACATCGTGGATAAAGGCGATCGGGTTTTTGTCACCGAGCTGCCAACAACGGTCAATCACTTCCTGACAGCGGCGCTCCATCTCTGGGTTTTCACGCTGCACAGAAGCAAAATCCAGATCTTCAGCAGACTGGCCAGAAGCCATCGAAGAGGCTGCGCCACCACCGAGACCGATGTTCATCGCAGGGCCTCCGAGTACGATCAGTTTTGCCCCCACTGGGATCTCTTTCTTCTGAATATGCTCGGCGCGAATGTTACCCATACCGCCGGCAATCATGATCGGCTTGTGATAACCACGCACCTCTTCACCAGCATGTGACGTCACTTTTTCTTCATAAGTGCGGAAATACCCAAGTAGGTTCGGGCGACCAAATTCGTTGTTGAACGCCGCGCCGCCGAGTGGCCCTTCCAGCATGATATCCAGCGCATTCACAATGCGGCTTGGCTTACCAAAATCGCTTTCCCATGGCTGTTCAAAACCGGGAATACGCAAGTTCGAGGTGGTAAAGCCCACCAATCCCGCTTTAGGCTTGCCGCCAATACCGGTTGCGCCCTCATCACGAATTTCACCGCCAGAACCAGTCGAAGCCCCCGGCCAAGGCGAAATCGCCGTTGGGTGGTTATGCGTTTCCACTTTCATCAGAATGTGGGCATCTTCATGGTGATAAGTGTACTGACGGCTCTCGGGGTCGGGGAAGAAACGGCCAACGGTCGAGCCCGTCATTACTGCGGCATTATCTTTATAAGCCGAAAGCACATAATCCGGCGTCTGTTCAAAGGTGTTTTTGATCATTTTGAACAGTGACTTGTCTTGCTTAACCCCATCAATGGTCCAATCGGCGTTGAAAATCTTGTGGCGGCAGTGCTCTGAGTTCGCCTGTGCAAACATCATCAGTTCAATGTCGTTAGGATTACGACCCAGTTTAGTGAAGCTCTCAACCAGATAATCAATTTCATCTTCAGCCAATGCCAGACCAAGGGAAACGTTTGCCTCTTCAAGCGCACGACGACCGCCCGCTAATACATCGACCTGACTCATAGGCGCAGGCTCTGCTACGCTGAACAGTTGCTGGGCATCGGTGAGTTCTGCGAACACGACTTCCATCATTCGATCATGCAGCAGCGCCTCAAGTGTTGCGATTTGTGCTGCGGTCAGCGCCGTTTCTGCTTCAACATAATAAGCCGTACCGCGCTCAAGGCGCTTGATGCCATGCAGGCCACAGTTGTGTGCAATATCGGTGGCTTTTGAGGACCAAGGTGAGATGGTTCCGGGGCGCGGCGTCACCAACAGCAGTAAACCTTGCGGTTCATGCTCTTGAATGGTTGGACCATAAGTGAGCAGTTTTTCGAGCTTTTCCAACTCTTGCGGATTGAGCTCTGCCTTGAGATCGGCAAAGTGCATAAACTCGGCGTAAATACCGGTTACAGGCAGTTGCTGTTCACGACACGCGGTCAGGAGCTTGTTAACACGAAACTCTGAAAGAGCTGGGGAGCCACGCAAAATTCTCATGTGCTTAGGTCTCTATGTCCAATTGATTGAGGTGTAATTGGCATAAACTCTTTCGAATACAGCACATTAAACTCTATTTGTTGAATGTATGCCGATTTCACCTCTACTGATGGCTGCGCATTATAGAGGAATTCTTTTTGTGACGTAACACCAAAAGCAACCGTTTGCGTCATTTTTTTCGTTAATTTTGAGTTACGACCCATTTGCACAAATCTTCGAGCAAAATGACAGCTTACTCAGTGAGGACTTTGCCAAAACCAGCGCCTTTGATATAAAGGCATCTGTCTTGATGAGAGAAAACCCAAATTGATGACTCCTTTTGCCTATAAACTCCCCATTCGCGCACTCTGGCTAGGCTTATTAAGCCTGCTCTTAGTCGGTTGCCAAATCGATTCCGAGCCCAAAAGCGAGCTAGAAAAAATTCGTGAACGTGGTGTTTTACGCGTTGGTACGCTCAACAATCCCCTCTCCTACTACATCGGCCCTGATGGCCCAACGGGATTGGATTACGAGTTAGCCCGCGAATTTGCCAAAGAGCTTGGCGTAAAGCTGGAAATGAAGCCAGCATACCGCCTATCTAGCCTGTTTCCTGCCTTAAAAAACGGTGAAGTGGACATCATTGCCGCAGGCTTAAGCCAATCCGAAGAGCGACTCAAAGATTTTCGCGCAGGTCCTGCTTATTATTACGTTTCGCAGCAAGTGGTCTATAAAAAAGGTGACTGGCGACCACGCAGCTTCAAACAGTTGGTCGAACGCCAGCAAACCTTATTAAAGGACAATCCTGAGCTCGCCTTTTTCAGCGTGGTGGATGACTCCCATTTTGAGCACACCTTGCTAGCCAAACAGCAGAAATACCCCGATTTTCAATTTCATGTCGACAGCAATTCCGATGTGAATGACTTACTGAAAAAAGTCTCACAAGGAGAGTTACTGTTTACGATGGCCGACTCTGTTGAGGTGTCGCTTTCTCAACGCATCTATCCTGAACTGGCGGCGGCATTTGAATTAACCGAAGATCAGCCGATCTCATGGTTTATCCGCCGTTCCGACGATGAAAGTCTGTATGCCTTAATGATTGAATTCTTTGGCAATCTCAAGCAATCGGGCTATTTGGCGTCTTTGGAAGAAAAATACATCGGCCATATTGGTGCCTTTGATTATGTCGATACCCGCGCCTTTATTCGCGCGCTGGATACACGATTACCTCGATGGACGCCTCTCTTTCAAAAGTACTCGGCAGAGTTTGATTGGCGTTTAGTCGCCGCACTTGCGTATCAGGAGTCGCACTGGAATCCGTATGCCAAATCGCCCACGGGTGTCCGTGGTTTGATGATGTTGACACTACCAACCGCGCGCAGTGTAGGGGTAAGCGATCGCCTCGATCCAGAACAGTCGATTCGTGGTGGGGTGGAATACTTGCGACGTATGATGGAGCGTGTCCCTGACTCGATTTCCGAACATGAAAAAATTTGGTTTGCCTTAGCCTCTTACAACATTGGCTACGGGCATATGATGGATGCGCGACGCTTAACCAAAAGCCAAGGCGCAGATCCTGACTCATGGGCGGATGTCAAAGATCGCCTACCACAGCTACAGCAGAAAAAATATTTCACCCAGACCCGCTATGGCTATGCGCGTGGCGACGAAGCACGTAATTATGTGGAAAATATTCGCCGTTACTATCAAAGCATCATCGGCCATCTTGAGCAGCGTCAATTGGCGACAGGCGATGAAAGTATTGAAGATCTCACCGTGATTGCGCTTGATGAAGAATTTTTCAATGAAGAAGCAAACCGTGAAATCTTGGATGAAGAAGCGGAAGCACTCGAATCAGAGTCACTCGAAAACAGTGAATCGAGCGCCGAGCCATCTGCCAAACCATCCACTGAGAGCAAAAATTAGCCACTTGATTTTTGGGAAGAAAACACGTAAATCAATGTGTGAATTAAATCGCTTTCCTGTTGTCAGAAACAGGTAACATTCCAATGCAATAATAAAGCAGATCGATAAGCGATTTATTAGGTTCCCTGACGTTAAGTAGTCAGGGTTTTTATGTCAGTCAGTCGTAGGAGGGTGTTTTATGTTGAGACGTAAACGTCAATCAAAACTCCTGAATAAAACCGTATCCGCTAACCGCAGACGCCGTATGCTGGCCAATAGCAAGAAAAAAGTCTTGGCTCGTCATCGTGCATTTGTCCAGTTAAGTAGCTAGATACCTCTCGAATGGCAAACATCTGTATCGATGTTTGCCAAAAATTCACCGCTCATTCTTTCTCTCAGCATTCTTTCGCTCTGCATCGCGTTTGGCTTTAATTTCTTTTCTTCGGCGCTGAAAAAACGCTTGTAACTGAGCTCGACACTCCTCTTCCAACAGCCCTTTTTCAACCGTCGCGTAGTGATAAGCAGCTTGGCTGCTAAACAGATCCATCACAGTTCCTGCCGCACCCGCTTTCAAATCTGGCGCGCCATACACAATACGTTTTACTCGACTATGCAACAGGGCGCCTGCACACATTGGGCAAGGTTCCAGTGTCACATACAAGGTGGTATCGAGTAGTCGATAATTACTCAGTGCTTTGCCAGCTTTTCGAATCACTTCAATTTCTGCATGCGCAGTCGCATCATGGTTCGTAATCGAACCATTCCAGCCTTCCGCAATGATTTCGCCATCTCGAACTAATACCGCTCCAACAGGGACTTCTCCCTGCGCTTCGGCTTGGGCTGCTAACACGATGGCTCGGCGCATAAATTGTTCATCTTGAGCAGAAAATAGAGACGCTGACAAAATCACACTCCACGGATTCTTGAAAACGGTGATTCTAGCGGAGATCGCGGACAAAACAAAAGCCAGCCTAAGAAAAAGCCCACTCGAAGGAGTGGGCTGACGATGTTTATCGGTTTAATCACTTACATGGTGTAAGTGTACGGAGCTTGAATACCCAGCGGGATACCCAGTGCCCAGTAAACCAGCAGGAACAGTGACCAACCAATCAGCATAGCGATTGAGTACGGCATCATCATCGAAGCCAAAGTGCCGATACCGGTTGATTTCACATAGCGTTGGCAATACACCACCACCAGTGGGAAGAACACCATCAATGGAGAAATAATGTTAGACACAGAATCCCCCACACGATATGCCGCTTGAGACAGTTCAGGAGAAATACCCACTGCCATCAACATTGGCACCAAAATTGGACCAATCAACGCCCACTTAGCCGATGCTGAACCGACTAATAAGTTGACCATCGCAGTGAGTAGAATCATGCCCACAATCGTGGCTTGCCCCGGCAAATTCATCGCTTTTAGACCTTCTGCACCATACAGAGCCAACATAGTACCAATGTTAGATTGACCAAAAGCAGACAAGAATTGCGCACAGAAAAACGACATCACAATGTACGCGCCCATGGTAGACATGGTGGCCGACATTGCTTTGATCACATCGTTACTGTTTTTGAAGGTTCCTGCGACACGGCCGTAGACAATCCCCGGGATAATAAACAGGAGAAAAATCAGTGGCACAATTGATTTCATGATCGGCGCAGTGAAGGCGGTAATTTCACCGTCAGGCGAACGCAGCGCAGAATTTTCAGGCCACACGGCAGCCACTAACAGTGCGATACCCGCAACCATTGCCCAGCCTGCGTAACGGAAAGCTTTTGATTCAATCGCAGTGAAAGAGCCCAAATCGGGTGCTGATTCTGCATCCTCATCCACTTTCGTCGCCGCCAAACGTGGCTCAATCACTTTATCTGTCACATACCAACCAATCGCGACGATGATGATTGAGGAAAGGCCCGTGAAGTAAATGTTGGCTAATGGGTTAACTTGATAAGACTGATCCAACACTTGCGCTGCCGTTTGCGTAAAGCCCGCCAACAGCGGATCGATACCTGACGGAATAAAGTTTGCCGAGAAACCACCAGATACGCCAGCAAACGCGGCAGCAATACCTGCGAGCGGATGACGACCTGCTGCGTGGAAAATGATACCGCCCAGAGGAATCACCAACACATAACCAGCATCGGCTGCGGTGTGCGAAATAATCGCCACCAAAATCAGCATAGGCGTCAGCAATTTCGCTGGCGTGACATTAAGCATTTTCTTTAGGCCAGTAGTGATAAAGCCTGAAGAGTCAGCCACGCCAACCCCGAGCATAGCGACAAGAACAATGCCCAATGGCGCAAAACTGGTAAATGTGGTCACCATATTGGCCAGAAAATGAGCCAGTGATTCGCCGGTCAGTAAGTTTTTGATTTCTAATGCTTCATTAGTACGAGGGTTAGTCAAATCAAAACTGACGTTAGAGAGTAGAGCGGAAGAAACCCAAACGATAACTAATGCCCAAAAGAAAAGAATCGCGGGATCTGGGATCTTGTTCCCTGCCCGTTCAATAAAGTTGAGAAAGCGATCCATCCCACTTGGTTTGGCCGATGGCGCTTGATTGATAGCTTGGTTACTCATAGTAAATTCCGTAATGTGATGTTGCTGCGTGAGGCCTTGTTAGTGTGGCCTTCTGTGTCCGTTTCGAGTTTCCCTGTGAACCATTGAAATTGGTCACAATGAAACGGCGATTTGTCGTTTGGCATTGTATAGAAACGCCTAAACCAAAGCACAGCGTTCGTCCTTTTTTTACATATTTAGAGACATATTTTGCAAAAATAGAAAACCAAAGACACACACTCGAAACATTATCAATAACGAAGCATATACATTTAAGAAACCAATTTGCAAAGCATGAGTTTGCACTTATCAGCGCCGACAAAAGCAAAAGTGAAGCAAATGGATGGGAAAAGAGCATAAAGAAGCGAAAATCACAGCACAATAAAGCGAGAAAAATCGCGTGGCAAGAAGGACTCGTTCAGTCAAATTCGCTGTATTTAGAGATCATGGTTTTCAACTCCACCGACTGAGTTTCACCATGGCGATCCTTCCATGACGCTTGGATATGAATGGTTTTGAGAGCCCCCGACAAGGTTGCAGCGGGTACAGACCAAGACAAAGTATAGAAAGGATGTGAAACATCATTCCCAGAGACAATATCGGTCGCGAAATTTGCAGTTGGTATGGCAGGGTTAGCTGAAGAAGCGCCACGAGAACGAAACCACTCCAATTTTTGCTCGGCAAGATTTAACGCTTCAATACTGTGCATCGCGTAATCAGCGCGTTGCTCGATATAAGCTTGTAATTTCACCAAACCAAGCGCACCAACGCCAATCAGTACAAACGAGATCATCACTTCGATTAAGCTAAAACCAGATTGCTTATTGCGCATTCCAGCTTCCTTCTTTCCAACGCGGTTTTACAAAATTACTCGCAATATGATCGATCACATCTTTATTAAAATTAAATACTAAGGAGTTATTAAATGCCGCGGCCTGACCTGCGCTGTCAAGAAACTGCCCACCAGTCACAGTAAATGAACCGTGTTGATAATAAGAGGCAATTGTTCTGAATGAGTCTGGTATGACACTTGGATTATGATTTAAATAGGCATTCGCTTCAAAAGAGGCCCAATGTTGAGTTGATGGAACATAGTCCTTATTGAAATGAAACAATACTCCTTTTAACTCTCCATTTCCCATAACGGAAAAAATCCCTTCGTGAACCAAAATCAATACACCAGGTGTTTTTTGAGAGGCTTCAGAAACCTTTTGTGTATAAATAGCATTAAGTTCACACCCTCCTTCAATCCAGAGGTAATAATGTTTATTTTCTATTTGTTCCAATATTTCCTTCCCGCAATCAGGAACAATACTAGGTTGACCATTCGTATTTTCTGGAGCAAGAATTTGCGTGAACTTCGGATTGTTCTTTATTTTTTCATGCTGTTCTTCACTAACATCAAAGAACTCTTCAAATAAGCTCATTTCTGGTTGCTTAACAAAATCACTACCAGTGGGCAGACTTCCCGACGCACTCGATTTATGTGTGGTTTGGCAATCCTTACCCGTTGGATTTACGAATCCAGTATAGGGCGGTTTGTTAGGAATTAAGACTCCATCATTTTGTATAGCACCAGATGCATCAAAAATATTTTTATAACGTAGCGCAATACATTCCCACCCCTCTGAATTAAAAGCACCTGGGTCTGGAACAATATTCACACTCCCTCGAACATAAATATCAGAAGCTGATTGAATTGCACCATGAGCCATATTGCCTGAGATAAGAATATCTTTAACTAATGAAGCATAACCATAGTGGGAGGTTACTTTATACCCTGAACTGATTAAACTAAATTGAGGTATAATACCTAAGCCACTACCACAATCAGTAATCGTACCCGGGAGTCCATTGGCAAATAAAAACTGTGAGTAGCCACACTCCAACCCACCCTCAGCAAGCCAGTGCTCCTGCCTAGCTTTTACTTCATTTTGTGCACGTTTAATCTGATAAAAAAGATTTTTATACGAACCGAGCGTCACAACCAATGCAATTGAAAGCAGAATAGCGGTAATCAGTAAAGTCGCGACACCTTTTTGATATTGAATCATTATTTCCAATTCCTTTGCTGAACCTGTAATGAGATAGCATTAGAGATATTAGGGTCATCTTTTAACTTCGCCATAATAGAAATCGTCATCAATGAACTATTGACCGCTTGACCAGATAAAGGCGTTTCTGATATTTCAAATTGATCAATTTTGATTTGTTTCGGGTCAAATAAATCAAAACATCCTGTCGCAGCAGAGACAACACTGAGTGGAGAAGCTGAATCCTTTTGACAATACTCCAACATATCATTATTTAATTGATAGGTCGTATTGCTCACCTTGGTGGATGATTTTCGATAAACATAACCAATTTTATTCGATGCTCGATAGATCACACCGACAGCACCAGATAGCCGCATAGATTGGTTACCCACATCGTCAAAACCAGCACGCTGGATATCCTCTTTCATCTGCTGCATAACGCTGCTGACTTGCTGAAGCAGCATAATTTCTTTACTGCGTTGCGCTGCCGCTTTTTGGTTAGACAAAAAGACAGTCCCGACAATAGCTAAAGCCATCGCCCCCACCAAAGCGGCAACCATAAATTCAATCAGCGTATTACCTTGCTGGTTAGCACTTTTCAAAGCCATATTTTGCCTCATTTTCGGTGCAAACTTTGATTCGTCCAGCCCGATTGTGCACAGTCACTTTGATTGAATCTGCAGCAGATTCCGACGGTTTAATAAAAAGGCTACCTGCTTCCTGAGGATTGCCCATTACATGATCAAATTTGACCTCTGTTAGTGTATTGGTCTTCGATACAAATACATTTTGATATCGCTGACCTTGCAACAGAGCAACCGTATTACTTGCATCGATCGCTGCCACATCCGATACGCTGGATAGCACCAGTTGCCATTGACCCGTTATAGAAGGCAATCCTTGAATATGCACCCATAAGTCCTGATTTCGAAAAACAGCTTCAGATTTAGCTTGAATAAGGAATCCCTGTAATTCATTGGCTAAATTGGTCATCTTCGTTTGCTGGCTCACCTTTGAGAAATTGGGGGCAGCAAAAAGCAACATTGTGGTTAATACCGCAACGGTGATCAAAAGCTCCAGCAAAGTAAAGCCGCGATGCATTTCCCAAAATCCTTTGCAAACCGTGAGAGGATGATGAATCAACTTGCATAGATGCTAACAGCTATCAAAAATGGCGTTGTTTTATAAAGAGAAGTAATGGAAATGATTCGAAAAATTTTCTGCAAGCCAAGTGTGAGTCAGCAACAAGGTATGACATTGATCGAATTAATGATCGCGGTAGTGATCGTGGGAGTGTTAGCGAGCATCGCTTATCCAGCCTATACCAACTATGTCAAAGAAGGTCATCGTAAACAGGCGATGGCAGATATGGCCAAAATTCAGCTCTATTTAGAGGAAAAGTATCAGAATGGCTATACGGCGACAGGCATCGTCGATGCTCAAAAGGTATGTAATTCCTTTTGTAGCGTAGACAGTGATCGTTACAAGATTGTGGTCGAAACTGCAGCCACTAGTTATGCGATTACAGCCACTCCGCAATCTAGTAAAGGACAAAATAGTGATCAATGCGACGGTAGCGCCTACACCTCTCTCACCTTGAATGAGAAAGGTGTGACATCACCGATTGGGTGCTGGAAATAAGAAAAGACCAGCAAGCTGGTCTTTTCGATAGTGACTCATTGAATCTTGATTAACTGGTTAAGTCATCAAAAAACTTCTTCACACCATTAAAGAAGCCTTCGGCTTTCGGCTTGTGTTTCGTCGCCGCTTCGCCGCCACAAGACTCTTCAAACTCTTTCAGCAGCTCTTTCTGACGAGCACTCAAATTGACTGGGGTTTCGACCACAAGTTTGACAATCAGATCGCCCAGTGCTGCAGAGCGAACGCCTTTCACACCTTTACCGCGCATGCGGAACATGCGACCCGTTTGGGTTTCCGCAGGCACTTTCAAGCTCACGCGACCATCGAGTGTCGGTACTTCTACTTCACCGCCCAGAGCCGCCATTGCGAAGCTCACTGGTACTTCACAGTACAAGTTATTGCCATCACGCTCGAAAATGTGGTGCTCTTTGACATGCACTTGTACGTACAAATCCCCTGCTGGCGCGCCCATTTCTCCCGCTTCTCCTTCACCGGAAAGACGAATGCGATCGCCGGTATCCACACCCGCTGGAATTTTCACATTGAGTGTCTTGGTCTTTTGCTTGCGACCTTGGCCATGACAGACGTTACAAGGATCTTTGATGATCTTGCCTTTACCATGACAAGTTGGACAGGTTTGCTGCACCGCAAAGAAGCCCTGACGCATCTGGACTTGGCCATGACCGTGACAGGTTCCACAAGTTTGTGCTGAGGTGCCTTTTTTCGCACCTGATCCATCGCAAGCGTCACAGTGTACTAATGTCGGTACTTCAATCTCTTTCGAGCAGCCGCGAACCGCTTCTTCAAGGCTCAGTTCCATGTTGTAACGTAGATCGGAGCCACGCTGTGCTCTTGGACCGCCGCCACGGCGACCACCACCGAAAATATCACCAAACACGTCACCGAAAATATCGCCAAAATCAGCACCGCCACCGCCGAAGCCGCCGCCACCAAAACCACCCGCGCCTTGCTCAAATGCCGCATGGCCGTATTGGTCATAAGCTGCTTTCTTCTGCGCATCGGTCAGAATTTCATACGCTTCTTTGACTTCTTTAAACTTTTCCGCCGCACCAGCATCTCCCGAGTTGCGGTCCGGGTGGTATTTCATCGCAAGGCGTTTGTATGCCTTTTTAATATCACGCTCGGAGGCGTCACGGCCTACGCCTAATACTTCGTAAAAATCACGTTTTGACATGTTCTCAGTCACCAATTTATTACTGCCAACGGCTACGCCGCTCGGTGGGTATCGATATAGATAAGGGGGATCCCGTTGCCTTTATCTGTAGCGACACGCTTCAAACAGACGGGCGTAAGAGTTTCCTCAAACGCCCGCTGCTTCAAAGTTCAATAAGAACTCAGCAAACCGCACGCATGATTTCGTGCGGTATCACTCAATTACTTCTTATCGTCGTTAACTTCTTCAAACTCAGCGTCCACTACGTCATCTTCTTTAGCTGAAGATTGACCCGCGTTTGCACCTTGTGCTTGAGCTTGTTGCTGTGCGATTTCCATCAGCTTCTGTGCCGCCGCCATCAGTGCTTGCACTTTGGCATCGATTTCCGCTTTGTCTTCGCCTTTTTTCGCTGTTTCTAGCTCGTTGATCGCCGTTTCGATCTTCGCTTTCTCATCCGCTGGCAGTGCTTCGCCTGCTTCTGTGATTTGTTTGCGAGTTGCGTGGATCATCTGGTCTGCTTGGTTACGCGCAGTCGCTAACTCTTCGAACTTTTTGTCCGCTTCTTTGTTCGCTTCAGCTTCTTGAACCATTTTTTCGATTTCAGCATCGCTCAGACCGCCAGAAGCTTGGATAGTGATCTTCTGCTCTTTACCAGTCTGTTTGTCTTTGGCTGAAACGTGCAGGATACCGTCTGCATCCAAGTCAAAGATAACTTCGATTTGTGGCATACCACGTGGCGCAGGGTTGATGCCCTCTAGGTTAAATTGACCCAGAGATTTGTTGTACATCGCTTGCTTACGCTCACCTTGCAGTACGTGGATGGTTACTGCGCTTTGGTTATCTTCCGCCGTAGAGAACACTTGGTTCGCTTTGGTTGGGATAGTGGTGTTTTTCTCGATGAGTTTAGTCATCACACCGCCCATGGTTTCAATACCCAGAGACAGAGGCGTTACGTCTAGCAGCAGAACGTCTTTTACTTCACCCGCTAGAACACCGCCTTGAACCGCAGCACCTACCGCTACCGCTTCGTCTGGGTTCACGTCTTTACGTGGCTCTTTACCAAAGAATTCAGCTACTTTCTTCTGAACCATTGGCATACGAGTTTGACCACCGACTAGGATAACGTCAGTAATGTCGTTCACAGACAGATCAGCATCCGCCAGAGCAACTTTCAGTGGTTCCAGAGAACGTTGAACCAGATCTTCAACCAGCGCTTCCAGTTTCGCACGAGTCACTTTGATGTTCATGTGCTTAGGACCGGTCGCATCTGCGGTGATGTATGGCAGGTTAACGTCAGTTTGCTGCGCAGAAGAAAGTTCGATTTTCGCTTTCTCAGCCGCTTCTTTCAGACGTTGCATTGCCAGCGGGTCGTTACGCAGGTCGATGCCTTGGTCTTTCTTGAACTCGTCAACTAGGTAGTTGATCATGCGGTTGTCAAAATCTTCACCACCTAGGTGAGTGTCACCGTTGGTAGACAGAACTTCGAAGGTTTTCTCGCCTTCAACTTCATCGATCTCAATGATAGAGATATCGAATGTACCACCACCAAGGTCATACACCGCGATAGTGCGATCACCGCCTTGCTTGTCTAGGCCATAAGCCAGAGCTGCTGCGGTTGGCTCGTTGATGATACGTTTCACTTCTAGACCTGCGATACGGCCAGCATCTTTGGTTGCTTGACGCTGAGCATCGTTAAAGTAAGCAGGTACAGTGATAACTGCTGCAGTAACGGGTTCGCCGAGGAAATCTTCCGCGGTTTTCTTCATTTTCTTCAGCACTTCAGCAGACACTTGAGGAGCGGCCATTTTTTGGCCTTTCGCTTCAACCCAAGCATCACCGTTGTCAGCCTTAACAATTTTGTAAGGCATGATTTTGATATCGCGCTGAACTTCTTCGTCTTCAAAACGACGACCGATCAGACGCTTGATTGCAAATAGCGTGTTTTGTGGGTTAGTGACTGCTTGACGTTTCGCAGGTTGACCCACCAGAGTTTCACCGTCTGTGTATGCAATTACAGAAGGAGTAGTACGCTCACCCTCTGCGTTTTCAATTACGCGAGGCTTGTCGCCGTCCAGCACAGCAACACATGAGTTTGTAGTACCTAAGTCAATACCAATGATTTTACCCATCAGGCTATCTCCAAAAAAATTCTATGTTCGAGTTTGTATACCCCTAATGTGGGGATGGAGAATCGGGTTTCAACCCCTACTCACAAACCAAAACGGGCTTGTTTGCTTCTCGTATGCCCCTTAAATAAGGTCTTCAAAAACCATTTCAAGGGTAAAAGTGAAAAAAATTCAGATTTATTGTGTTTTTGCGCATAAATCGGTTTTAGAACATAAAAAAGCGAAGCCAATCGGCTTCGCTTCTTCTGTCGCTCAGGGTCTAGGAATTACTTAGACACCATCACCATAGCAGGGCGTAATACACGACCATTCAGTTCATAGCCTTTTTGCATCACAAACATCACCGTGTTTGGCTCATGCTCAGCGCTTTCTTGAATCGACATGGCTTGGTGGAATTCAGGGTTAAACACTTCACCGTGCGGGTTAATCTCTTTCAAGCCGAACTTCGCAATCGTATCAACGAAAGTTTTGTGCGTCAGTTCTACACCTTCCAGCAGAGGTTTGATCGCTTCAACTTCACCATCGGCGGCTTGAATCGCACGCTCAAGGTTATCAATCACTGGCAGTAGCTCTTCAGCAAAGCGGCTCAGCGCAAATTTACGTGCTTTATCCACTTCCTGCTCGCTACGGCGACGCATGTTTTCGACTTCCGCACGGGCACGCAGTACGCTGTCTTGCTGCTCTTTCACGCGCTCTTCGCTCACAAGCAGCGCCGCTTCTAACTGAGCAATTTTCGCTTCTTTCTCATCGATTTCGTCAGCGGCTTGGTTCCAGTCGATATCGGCATCTGTTCCTACAACTTCAGCTTCAGTCTCAACCGCGTCTTGTTGCAGCTGCTCGTCTTTGTTCTTGATCTCTTCGTTGCTCATGATATCTCCAAAATTCACTTCATACTGGTCAGGAGAAATCGTCTAATCGTCGATTTCCCAACACAAAAATTCGCATAAAAGCACAACTTGCCCTTATTATGGGGACGATGAATTCTGATTCAAGCCTAAATCGGTTGGAAACCTTATGAAAAAGCCGTTCAACGTTCTTGCCATCATTGGAAAACCGCGCGATCAACAAGCCATTCAAACTCATAAAGAGATTTACCACTGGCTAAGATCGCTCGGATATACCGTGTTTATCGATGATCGTTTACGGGAAATTCTGACCGATTTACCCACCGAACATTTTGCAAGCCTGATTGAACTGGGCAAAAAAGCCGATTTGGCGATTGTGGTCGGTGGCGATGGCAACATGCTTGGTGCTGCGCGCGTGTTGTCCCGCTTTGATATCAGTGTGATCGGGGTTAATCGTGGCAATTTAGGCTTTTTGACCGATTTAAACCCAGAAGATTTCCAACAGCGCTTACAAGAAGTGTTGGATGGTCACTATTTGCAAGAAACTCGCTTTTTGCTTGAAGCGGAAATCCATCGCCACGGTCAAGTGAAAAGCCATAATGCCGCCTTGAATGAAGCCGTGCTTCATCCAGGAAAAATAGCGCATATGATTGAATTTGAAGTCTATATTGATGATAACTTCGCTTTCTCTCAGCGCTCCGATGGGTTAATTGTCTCAACCCCAACCGGCTCGACTGCTTATTCACTTTCCGGCGGAGGCCCGATCCTCTCGCCAAGCCTGAATGCCATTACTTTAGTGCCTATGTTTCCGCATACCCTCTCCTGCCGCCCATTAGTGGTGGGCGGAAATCAACGCATTAAACTGGTGGTTTCTCCTGAAAATCGCGGCACTCAAGAAGTGAGCTGTGATGGACAAGTCTCATTACCTGTGTCGCCTGGTGATGAAATCCACATCTATCAAAGCCCTAATGTGCTGAAACTGATCCATCCTCAAGACTACAGTTACTACCACGTATTGCGTACTAAGCTTGGCTGGTCGAGCAAACTGTTTTGATTTCGTTCACAGATTTTGCTCATAGAGCGTAAAAGTGACCAAAAAATTTTACCTGAGTGACTTTACTGTATAAAGAAACAGTATAAACTGTTTAAACATACAGTATTGGTTAATCATACAGGTGCAAACATGCTGGCTCACTTAAGTATCAATAACTTCGCTATCGTAAAGTCACTACAACTCGAATTATCAAAAGGAATGACCACCATCACCGGTGAAACTGGTGCTGGTAAATCCATTGCGATTGATGCTTTAGGTTTATGTCTCGGTGGTCGAGCCGAAGCCAGCATGGTGCGTCAAGGTGAAGATAAAACCGAAGTCAGCGCCGCCTTTCATCTGGATAACAATCTGCTCGCTAGCCGTTGGTTAGAAGATAATGAACTGCTTGAAGGCAAAGAGTGCATTCTGCGCCGAATCATCACCAAAGATGGGCGCTCTAAAGCCTTTATTAATGGCAGCCCAGTTCCGCTCTCTCAACTCAAAACATTGGGGCAACTGCTGATCAATGTGCATGGTCAACACGCACATCAGCAACTGATGAAACCGGAATATCAGCTCAGCATGCTTGATCAATACGCAGGTCATGCAGACTTGCTCAAAGCCACGCGTCACGCCTATCAAAATTGGCGTCAAGCGAGCAATCAGCTCAAACAGCTGCGCGAAAATAGCCAACAAAATCAGGCACAATTACAACTTTTGGAATACCAAATCAAAGAGCTCAACGAATTGGCTCTCGGTGAGGATGAGTTTGTCGAGCTAGAACAAGAGCAAAAACGCTTAGCCAATAGCGGCGATCTGGCACTCAACTGCCAACGCGCGATTGAACTGCTCAATGAAGGGGAAGAAGTAAACGCCTTAGGCCTTTTACAAAGTGTTAGCCATACGCTGATTGATCTGGCTGAAATGGATAGCAAACTGACAGCGCTCCCTTCAATGGTGGCCGAAGCGCTGATCCAACTTGAAGAGACTTACCATGAACTGCGCAATTACTTGGATTCGATTGATGTCGACCCAGAACGCATGGCGTATGTAGAAGAGCGCTACTCCAAAGTCATGTCGCTCGCGCGTAAACATCATGTACTGCCAGAAGAGCTGTATCAGCATCACCAAGCACTCTTACAGCAAATTGCTCAGCTAGATTGTTCTGATGAGAAAATGTCAGCACTCGCGAGTGAAGTCGACGTGCTCTACCAAACGTTTGTTGCGGCCGCTGACAAACTGCACAAATCTCGTGTTCGCTATGCCAAAGAATTGGATAAATTGATTAGCCAAAGCATGCATGAGCTGAGCATGGAAAAAGCGCAATTCAAAATCGAAGTGCAGCAAGACAGCGCGCACTCATCGCCATTAGGTTTTGATGCCGTGACTTTCTTAGTCTCGACGAACCCGGGTCAACCGCTGCAACCCATCGCCAAAGTGGCCTCTGGTGGTGAACTGTCACGGATGTCATTGGCGATCCAAGTGATTACTGCGCAGAAAGTCGATACTCCAAGCCTGATTTTTGATGAAGTTGACGTGGGTATTTCAGGGCCAACAGCAGCCGTAGTTGGCAAACTACTGCGCAAATTGGGCGAGTCGACTCAAGTACTGTGTGTCACCCACTTACCGCAAGTGGCAGGTTGCGGACACCATCAACTGTTTGTCGCCAAACAGACCAAAGCAGGCAAAACCGAAACGCAAATGCTCAAACTGGATCAAGAACAGCGCATTGCTGAACTTGCACGCTTGCTCGGAGGCAGCCAAATTACCGAATCCACGCTCGCGAATGCTAAAGAGCTATTAATCGCAGCCTAATTTCATATCGCATCACTGGATTTTTTGTTCAGCTTTGCAACCAAACTCAAAATTCACAGTCTCAATAGGCTCAGAGCACGATCGAGGTTTTTACATCTGCTCTGAGCTTGTTTATTATCAGCCAAGTTTTTAGCCCTGAGGGACAGAGAGTTTTAACAATGCAGTTTACTAAGTGGTTCATCGCCCTTCCCCTTGCCGTCACCGCCTTATCCGGCTGCTCTTTATTAGAGCGCTTGGTGTATCGAATCGATATCAATCAGGGTAACTATGTTGATCAACAATCCGTCGATCAGCTCAAGTTTGGCATGAGCAAAGATCAAGTTCGTTTTGTTCTCGGCTCACCTATGTTGGTTGAAAATGGCTACCCAGATACTTGGTATTACATTTACCACCACACCCAAGGCCATAACGATCCGGTACAAAAGAACCTGATCGTGAAATTTAACGATGGTGGCAAGCTAGTCAATGTCGCGGGAGATTTCCCTGCTGGCGATTCTTTCTTCGAAGGCGTCAACTAAGCGCACTTTGCTGATTAAAAAAGAAAAGGCTTTCACAAGCCTTTTCTTTTTTTGGTGTTGATTCTTCAGCCGTCACATTAACTTTGATTAGCGGCCGCTTTGGCTTGCTCCGCACGTTTACGGCGAATCTCTTTCGGGTCAGCCAATAATGGGCGATAAATCTCAATCCGATCTTTATCTCGCACCCTAGCATCCAACTTCACATTCCGGCTGAAAATGCCCACCTTATTGACCGTCAGATCAATCTCAGGATACATCTGCAAAATGCCTGAGGTACGGATGATCTCTTCCACCGTTGCCGATTGCTCAACCACCAGCTTGAGTACACGTTGCTCATGCGGTAGCGCATACACCACTTCAACATGAATCATTTCACTGCTCATCATCACTCTCCATACACCTGTTTTGCTCGGCGAGTAAACGCATTCACCATATTGCTGGTCAATTCATTAAAAATTTTGCCAAACGCCAACTCAATCATTTTGCTGGAAAACTCAAACTCCAAACGCAGCTCAACTTTACACGCGGCTTCATCCAACGGAGTGAAAAACCATCCACCGCGCAGCGTTTTAAAAGGCCCATCCACCAAGCTCATGGCAATCGACACCCCGGGCGTCAATTGATTCGAGGTGGTAAACGTCTTACTGATCCCCGCTTTTGAAACATCCACCGATGCCACCATATGTGCCTCACTCTGCTCCAGCACACAAGAACCCGAACAACCGGGCAAAAACTCAGGATAACGCGCCACATCATTGACCAAATGAAACATCTGCTCTGCACTAAACGAGACCAAGGCAGAACGACTCACTTGTTTCATTTTCACTCCTTACCACGACTCAAACAGCTTGGGAAAACGGATTGTACTTTCATCCCCCCAGCACCTCAAGCCATCAGGCTCGCACAACACAATACAGCGCTTGAGTCATCGCGCAGATAACCGTATGCTACGGCAAACAAAAGCGTTTCCTAACCGCTGACCAATCCGTATAATGCGCCCACTATGACAAAAAAGAAAACCAATACCAAAGCGGGTAGCAACACTATCGCGCTGAACAAAAAAGCTCGCCACGAATACTTCATCGAAGATGAATTTGAAGCCGGCATGGAGCTACAAGGCTGGGAAGTCAAATCACTTCGCCAAGGTAAAGCCAACATTGCAGAAAGCTACGTCTACATCAAAGATGGCGAAGCGTTCATTTCCGGTATGACCATCATTCCGTTGCAGCAAGCCTCCACTCACGTGGTAGCCAACCCTACCCGTATCCGCAAGCTGCTACTTTCACGCCGCGAGCTGGACAACCTGTTTGGCCGCATCAACCGTGAAGGGATGACACTAACCGCATTGTCACTCTACTGGTCTCGTTCGTGGGTCAAAATCAAAATTGGCGTTGCGAAAGGTAAGAAACTGCACGACAAACGTGAAGATCTGAAAGAAAAAGAGTGGCAACGCCAAAAAGATCGAGTGATGAAGAGCGCGTTGCGCTAATAGTAACCACTTGAAAAATGGGAGCTAGACAGAAGCACTTATTCTGGTACTATGCACCCGTTACCTCTGGGGCTGATTCAGGATTCGACGGGAATTTTGCAGTCTGAGGTGCATGCCGAGGTGCGGTAGGCCTCGTTAACAAACCGCAAAAAAATAGTCGCAAACGACGAAAACTACGCACTAGCAGCTTAATACCCTGCTCAGAGCCCTTCCTCCCTAGCTTCCGCTTGTAAGACGGGGAAATCAGGAAGGTCAAACCAAATCAAGCTGGCGTGGATTCCCCCACCTGAGGGATGAAGCGCGAGATCTAATTCAGGTTAGCCATTCGTTAGCGTGTCGGTTCGCAGGCGGTGGTGAAATTAAAGATCGACTAAGCATGTAGTACCAAAGATGAATGGTTTTCGGACGGGGGTTCAACTCCCCCCAGCTCCACCAAATCATAGTTTAAAGACGTCTCCGGGCGTCTTTTTTCTTATATAAAACAATTAAAAAATCAATAACTTAGCATTCATAGCTATTCCACAAGATTCCATAGCAGCTTTGATTTTTAGGTACACTACAAGGTACACTGATTTTATCGTGTTAATCTGGTGTACCCATCATGGCAAAAAACACAGTAAAGCTGACAGATAAAGAGATCAAAGCCTCCAAACCTAGAGAGAAAGAATATAATCTTTTCGATGGTGATGGCTTGCGACTTAGAATCAAACCTAACGGTTCAAAGCAGTGGATCTTCAACTACTATCGCCCCACAAACGGTAAACGAGCTAACTTAAGCTTTGGAATGTACCCAGACATCTCCCTTTTACAAGCAAGAAAAAGCTTACTTTCTGCCAAAGAGCTGATCGCACAAGGCATCGATCCACAAGACGATCGAAAACGCCAACAACAAGTACATAAAGAGATCCATGAGCACACCTTTGAGAACGTCACAAAGGATTGGTTTGCCATCAAACAGAATGATGTGACACCGGATTACGCCCTTGATATCTGGCGTTCATTAGAGCTACATATCTTCCCGCACATTTCCGACAAACCGGTAAAAGCGATCACCGCTCCGGAGATCATAGAACTACTCAAACCGATTGAAGCCAAAGGTAGCCTAGAAACCGTCAAACGTTTAACACAGCGACTCAATGAAGTGATGAACTTCGCCACTAACTGCGGTCTTATCCAGGCCAATCCATTAACTGGCATCAAAGCCGCCTTCAAGAAACCAAAAAAAGAAAACATGGCAGCACTGACACCAGCAGAACTGCCCGAACTCATGAGCGCAATCGCTAATGCCAGTATCAAACGCACTACCCGTTGTTTACTTGAGTGGCAACTACACACCATGACGCGCCCAGCGGAAGCATCTGGTGCACGTTGGGATGAAATTAATTGGGAAGAAAAGGTTTGGACCATTCCTGCTGAAAGAATGAAAAAAAGAAGAGAACACCGCATCCCGCTCACAGAGCAGATGCTGGCGCTATTGGAAGTAATGAAACCGATAAGTGGCCATCGTGATTTTATTTTTCCGTCGGATAGAGCCCCGAAAAAGCCCTGCAACAGCCAAACGGCAAATATGGCATTGAAACGTATGGGGTTTGCTGGAAGGCTGGTTAGTCACGGTTTGCGCTCTCTAGCGAGTACCACACTCAACGAACAAGGCTTTGATCCAGACTTGGTTGAGTCGGCATTGGCTCACGTGGACGATAACCAAGTACGCAGTGCCTATAACCGCACTGACTACTTAGAACGCAGAAAACCAATGATGTGCTGGTGGAGCGAGCATATAGAAGAGGCAGCCAGAGGTAGCCTATCTGTGACTGGTACAAAGCAATTGAAAAATAAACTTCCACCGCCCCCCACATGGAAGCAGATGTGATCCTAACGGCATTCTTTTTGTTCTAAGAACTGGTTGTCAGTGGAATACGCTTAACGCGGCGAGTATTTTTACCTCTAGCTCTGCACATCGTCGCTTTCAAAAGCGTCGAGATGCAAGTGTATTTGAACTAATTTGGCAAAATGGAATGATTAACAAAGGTATTGATTGGCGTTCTATATTAATGGATGGCTGCCAAACTAAGGTTCCTTTAGCTAGCTCAAAAAAGGCAAGAACCCAACAGACAGAGTAAAACAAGACGTAAAACGCAGTTTGTTGACGGATGAAAATGGATCGCCACGTGCTGTTGTCAGTGACGGAGCCAACGTTCACGACATCAAATTTGTACTCAAAACTTTAGAAGCATTAGAGTGCTGTCGTCTGCTGGTACGTATCCCGATATCTCTTCGGCAGAAGCTCGAGAGAAAGCCTTGAGGATCGCAAACAGTTAGCGGATATCATGGATCCTCAACTCGCTAAAGAAGAACAAAAGGCGAAAACCATTACTGACATTTAAGTTTGTTGTAGAACAGTGGAAAGCTAGTAAACAAGGGCAAATATAAGAAACACTGGAAGGTAATTGGAGAAAACTTGAACTTTATTCCTTTCCCAAATTGAGTTCGATACCCGTTAGTAAACTTACAGCACAAATTGCCATCGCAACATGACGCCCAATTGAGTATCAAGGATTACTAGAAACCGTAAAACACACTGCCCAACTTATGAATGAAATCATTAACTATGTGGTGAATAGCGGTGTCATTCATGCCAACCCATTGGCAGGGATCCGTGATGTGTTTAAAAAACACAAAGTTGTACATATTAAAGCGCTACAACTGCATGAAATGCATTATCTTATATGTACAATATCCAGCACGTGACGCGATTTTTAATTGAATGGCAGACTCACACCATGGTTCGGCCTAGCAAAGTCTCAGGCGCTCGTTGGGAATAAATCGACAGAGTTAATAAGCTTTGCACTTAGTATATGAATCCAAAGAGCAAATGAAGATGAACCGTGAACACGTAGTGCCAATGACAGCATAAACATTGGTTATTCTTGAAGTGATTAAGCCTATCATTGGTCATAGAACATTCATTTTCCCATCTAGCCGCAATCCAAAGGTACCCACTAATACAGAAACAGCCAATAAATCACTTAGTAGAATAGGATTTAAAGATAGAGTGATCGCGCACGGTGTTCGGGCTTTGGCAAGTACCACTTTTAATGAACAGGGCTTTAAACCTGATGTTATTGAACCCGCATTGGCTCATACAAATAAGTAAAGCATACAACCGTACCGACTATTTAGAGAAACGTCGAAAACTCATGGGTTGGTAAAGCGAGCACATAGAAAAATCTAGCTATGGATGTTACAGTATGGCTGGTGATAAATATTTGCACTTAGTGAAAGCCTAAAGAGGCCAAGTTCAGCGTATCACTAAATTCATAAGCTTAAATAGAAACAAGAGCGTTAAAAAAATATTTTCCACTTAAAAAAACAAAATCATCTTTCATAACAGCTATGATACTGGCACTATAAACATACATGAGCGGTTACCTCATGTATTGTTACAAGCTGACGATTAAGCACTTTTTGGCGCACTGCGGTGCGCCTTTTTTTTGTTTTAAAAAAACACACACAAACCTATCTCTATAATATTATTATAGCAATGTAACCAACCTCAATATTAACCCTTAGGATATTCAATAGTAACTAAATGTTTTTCATCATATATATGACGTCAAATATAATACTCCAGAACATATAGATGTTGTTTTCTATATGAAATAAAAACTATTCATTCCTAATTTATGAGAGTGAAACAAAAAATATTTAACATAAAATCTGAGTAGGATTTTATGTTAGGAAGCAAACTAGATCCCCCTAGCTAAGCTAGGGGGAATAACTGTACTAATGTTGTGTAACACTGTTTATAGAAAGGGGATTTTTTTGGGGAAGATTCAATTTTAAAGATTTGACTCTCTGAATCCCAGAAGGAGTTATTCCTCCTTCGTAATATGGCTGAGGATCATCTGGATAGAGAAATGCCTTACTTCCCGGATTCCATGCTTTAAAAAATTCTGACAAATCCGTCTGAGCGGCATATGATGCACAAAGCATTAATAGATCACTTTTACCAATACCAGATATCTTACATTGATTTTCTCCCTTCATATTGATTTGGTCATCGTTCTCATTTCTCATTAACCGATGCATCAGTTTAAACAAGTTCCAACCTTTTATTCCGCTTTCTTCAATATAAAAACCAGGTAGCTTATCATTATACCAGTCATTTATATCAAACTCAGTTTCTGCCCACTCTTTAAGTTGCGCAAACATAACTAAACGTTCACCAGCACCACCGGCTCCCCAAGCATGCCCATGCTCAGCATTAACAAAATCGAAAGCATAACGGATATCCTGTTCTACACGAGACATTTTTCCTTGATGACGATCTTGCATATATAAGGCAAGTAAGTTGTTTACAACTTCTGTGGCCCCATCAACATTAAAAGGAGCTTCTGCTGAATTATGCCCGACCTCATGCCAAAGCAGCCAGCTGTTCAGCGGCATAGTGTTCAAACTACGGCTACTGGTAATAAAACTATCATTCATGACCGGATAGCCAGAGTGTGCAGCACCAACACTTATTGCGACATCATTGACGAAATGGTGACGATTATTAGGCATTGACTTATCAGTAGCTTTGCGATTTTTGTCACCGTCCGCACCTTCATCACGGGCATAAAAATCGTTTAAATCCGCTGAGAATTGATCAAGATCTTTTGCAAACTGTTCGATCCCCCCCAAATAACCATCGGCATTTAAATTTGCTTTAGGTGCAGTAAATATGAAGGTGTCTGACACTACTTCACCAATTGGTGCGCCAGATAAAAGAGGGTTTCTCCACTTACCGTCAATATAGAGCGGTGCATCTATAGTTCCTGAAAATGTTAGTTTGACCTGTTGAGAATTTCCCCCTTGTGCATATATTAACCCACCATAGGGTACGGTAAAAGTCTGCATTTTCGGACTATCGCCGCCAATAACAAATGATTTGCTCATGCGAGGAGGACGCTTTAAACCAAGCTCATGCTTCTCTCGGCCAGTTAAATCATCAGCCAATGCAATGGTGATGGTGACAGGCGATGTTTCTCCTGAGACTGAAACACTAAAAGGCTGATGAGCTTCGGCCCACTGCCCTGTCGGCTGCCTATTACCCGCAAACCAAGCTGCCGTATTATTACGCATGTCAAGAGTAATATCCCCTCCACCTGATCTTGTTGTGACTTCACCGGGGTACTTTCTGACATCAACTTTGATATCAAGATCCCAGAATGAGCGCCCTAACATTAAACGGGTCAGTGGCTTTTCCATATAATTAAGTGGGTAACTTGGATCCATTTGACCTGCATAGCTTCCTGATTTTTCGTCATAAATCATACCTAGCTGAGTAAGTTCATCTTTCAATTCTTCTGGGCAAGTTGTATTACCACCAGCGTTGTTACTAGTGTAACAATTCAAATACTGTGTAAAAACTTTAAATCCAAGCTCATCGGATTGCTTATCATCATAACGATAATCAAGGTCGTTCCAAAGCCATACTGACATATTTTGATAAATTCGATTCAAATCAACACTATTTAAACGGGCTCCCGACTTTCCTTTAGTTCGGAAATAACGTTCATGCTGATATAAAGCATGAATATTTGTACCAAGATTAGCCGCCTTTACCATAGCATTGGCTTCAGACTCTCCTAACTTAATATCAGTATATCGGGGTACATACAAACCACCAGTAATAGGAATTGAATTACCTGGACGATATTCTAAGCAATTAATCTCATAATGAAACTCAGAATTTTTACATTCAGAGTAGGCTCTCTGGCCACTACTGTTTTTAAAAGCATCAAGTACTTTATTTTTAGCCAAAGATAATGATGCATTATCTACTTCCGGCTTCCCTGCCACGTTATAGATTATTTTACCTGAAATATCTTTTTTCCAGTGCTGAGACTCATCAATAAATGCATAGTGAGTAATTAATTTATCTCCAGCTTCAGATTCAACCCAACTCGCGACTTCAAGTTTAGGTTTATCATCGGGCCTATTCTCTACAATATACTTCCACTCAATTGAACCATCACTATTAATCACATAAGGTAGCGTCTGTTGACCAGAAGACTCGTCTTCAACAGCTGCATATCGCTCAATAACCCAAATACCGTGCTCTCGCTGACTACGTGGGCGATCTGGGTGGCCTCCACTCGGGCCATTACCGTCAGCAACTACACTGTTTCCAATGCCAAAAGCAATACCAGCACTGTCCAATAAACGAGAAATCTCACTGTTATTTGTATTAATGATAGTCTCCATCATTAATACACTACCACCGTTGTTTATATAATCAATTAAATCAGTGACATCAGAACGAGACAATTTCGGACTGCCTACATCAGCACTTAATGGAATATCATACGGACTATTTATGTTTTTTCCTTTATAGTCGTATGCATTGATAATAATAAGAGGTATAGTATTAACATCTAAATCATGGAAACTAGTCAACTGTTGAGTTTGCTTAGAGAATCTTGAATCGAGTTCAAAATTGGCTTTTGACCCCATAGTTTGGCCAGATGATTTAAAGTAAACTTCTGGAATATTAGTTCCAACAATAACATCATTGGAAGTACTTCCCGTAAGATAGCGGATGACATTACTAAAAAAATTAGCCATATCATCACGATCACTACTTAAGCTACAAGTACCATTTTTAACAGTTCCGCCCCAACTAAATCCATTAGGACAGACTAAGACACTGTTATATCGCGCATTTCCTAGTACCATCAGCTTGCCTTTACCAATTTCGCCCAAACTAATAAAAGGTAAATTAAAGGTTGATGTATCTTCAGATACTTTATCAGGCACAACTGTAGAAGGTGCTTCAGTAATAAATGCCAGACTATTCGAATCCCATGCTTTAGGTTTACCAAAATCAATCCAGTAATTATTGTCATTACGAGCCATTAAGACTGGAAATGCACTATTAGCAATATTCACCGCTGCTTGTGCTCGGGCACTTCCTGTACTACCGTAGAAGTTTGTACTGTCATGAAAAATATGAAAACGATCGACTTTTTTCCATCCATTAGCTTGTACGGTATCGGTTGCACCCCAGAGTTTATTAATAATATCTTGGATTTGTGAAGATTCAGAATCAATTGCTGACTTTTTCTTAGGCAAACTGTCTTCAAATTTGAACCTCGATATAGGTGAAATAGATTGATCGATAAGTGCTGCTAATCCAGAATCAAACTGCTTAAAGAATTCACCAGGTACAATCTGAGTTTTACCATCTCCAATATCAAGTTCGATATCGCCATTAGGTAATGATAATGAAATCACTTCATTAATGACATTAGGGTATAGGGAAAAAATCTGCGTAACTTTATCTGGAATGATAAGCTTAGAATCATCAATACTTGCATAACGATGAATCAAAGCTTCAGCATTCTTACCCTCATTGTCCTTACCTAATTCACTGATATAAAAATCAGTTTTATTAGCTCGAGTACTACCTAATTCAAATGTATCGATTGAAAAGCTAATAATATCTCCCCACGAAAATTCAAATGAACCATCATTTAAAATAGCCCCTGTTTTATCTACACCAGTAATACCACGAGTATTATTACTGAAGTATGAAACACCATTAATAACTCGACCTTGACTATCAAGTAAGCGACCAAGCGAAGGAATAACATCTGTCGGTATATAGCTCAAAGACTCTTCAGCATTAGCAGAAACGAATGGACTATTCAAATTAGATGAAGTCCCAGGCGTGAATGATGGAGAGATATTAGGCACATGAGTTGAAGGTTGCTTATCGACCTGATTATCATTGGCGATTTTTTCTGTAATTGCTTCTAAAAATTGGTCTTTGGGAAGATCTAAATTGTGCCGTAAATAATTTTCGAATGTCAAGGCATCAAGAGTACTTCGGAAAACTAGAGATATTTTATCTCCATGTATTGTCGCCATATTTTTCATTAAAATTTGGAGATTTTCCTGTCGAACTGGCGAGTCCCGGTACTCATCCGCAGAGATTAAAGATAAAACTTCAGAATCAGTGTTACGGCCATTTTTATTAGCGTCAAAGGGAGCGGTAAATGTTGCGATTGAACGCCCGTTGATCGTACAAAAGACATTATCTTTTTGTGATATTTGAAAATGAGAGGCATCTTGATCATTACACAGTAAAGAACTATCAAATTTCAAGTTACCATCTAAAGTCATGGATAGCGAGATAATGGGATCCGGAACACCAATATCTGGCAAATAACCACCTACCAAACCAGGATTTAGTGCGTTACCACCCGAACCATCAGCAGGCACAGTAGGGGTAATTATACTTTCATGCTTACAACCTATAAGAAAACCCAAAACTATCAATGATACAATACGAATCTTCATCTTAAGCCTATTAAACAAAAAACAAGAATTAATTATCCTTGTTAAAAATGAAAAAAATCGCTTTATACATTTTGTTAAATTTATTTTTAAAAATTTAACGAGTTAGCATAAAAAAAAATAAAAAATTAAAGTTAGAATAAAATGTGAAACACAGGTAAAAATAGGAGTAAAAAATGCAAAAAACTTTATCAGCAATTTTTTTGTTTACGACTTTATCAGCAAATGCAGCACCGTATATTGGTCTTGAACTTGGAATTGGAACAGCAAATCATAGCTTTGAGACGAACTATCAAAGTGACGCTGTTAGCCTAAACCCCAATATGGAAGATATGTTTTTAGGTGGACTAATTGGTTATAAATTTAATGATAATTTTTCTTTTGAAATCAACTATTCAAGTTATAAATTAGAAGATCAATACAGTAAGTTTATAGGAATTGAATCTTTAAATAATCAACAATATAGAAAAGAGCACGAATGGAGCTCTGAGATTGAAGCTAAACAACTTGCATTAATCTCAGTTTACTCATACCCCATTCATCAGCAATTGAAAACAAATATAAAAGTTGGTGTGACACATACACAATATGAAGCATATTCTGGAAAATATGAAGAGCTAGAATTACTCCTAAATGATGATATAGAGATTAGAAAAGCTCTATTAGAAACAGGTCTTAAAAAGAATCGCTTTGGTGCACTATTTTCGTTAGGGTTGGATTATAATTTAATTCCAGAGCTTAGCGTTGGAACAGAGTTAAGATATCAGTTCGATAAGTACAATGATGTGCTTTCTATAAGTTTAAATTCAAAGTACTACTTCTAGTCTTATTGTGCATTGAGATTCGGATTCATTGCAATCCGGATCTCAATGTTAGTCAGCAATTCATCCCATTTGATTAATGGTACTTTATTAGTAATTTCAGAAAAATTATCGTAATTCCATTTTATAAATGGGTGAGGGTCTAGGGATTTACCGAGGAAACGGATTTCATAGTGTAGGTGTGGCCCAGAGGATAACCCAGTATTTCCTGAGTACGCAATTAATTCACCTTTTTTGACAAAATCCCCCTCTTTAACCGAGAACTTATGCAAATGAGAGTAACTACTACTAAATCCATAAGTATGCTGAAGACGCATAAAATTACCTGAACCCTGGGTACTGACTCTTATCGCTTCAACAACACCATCTGCTGGTGAATAGATTGGTGTGCCAATAGCAGCAGGGAAATCAATTCCATGGTGAATCTGCTTAACTTTGGTAACTGGATGCACACGTTCACCATAGCGAGATGATATCTTTGCATCAGGAATAGGAAAGCCATTAGGAATCTCATTCAACACAGTTTCTTTCATATAGCTACCAAGTTGCTCTGTAACAGTCACCATATCGATCGATTCAGCGCTATGTACAAAAGATTCTAATCTTTCTAAACGATTGATAGCTAACTCGTAACGCTCTTGCTTTGAAAACAAATCTTCCATTAGTTCAGATGAAGAACTGTTAATTGATGATATTTTGTTCTCTAAGAAAAAGGTCTTATATTCATTTTTTATCTGACTTAGAAGAGAGGAACTCAATTTCATGTCAAAATTAAAAATCAACATAGCTATTGCCAAAAAAAACAACATAATAAAACAAAAAGTCAAATGTAAAAACACTCTATGTCTGAATTTTATGTTAAATGTTTTTGAACCAGATATAGATAATAATGTAATCCTAAGTGTCTTATTCATTTTAAATATTACTGAGTACTAGATGGCAATTTTATTACGATGGTCTTTGCGATTTTATCATGCCATCCTTGATTTTTTTTGTTAAAGAAAATCCAGAAAAAGCCGATGAAAAAGCCTAACAGACTAATATAATATGACAAATAACGAATTATAGATTGCTTAAATGTCAACTTATTAAGAGTATGCTCATCAACAACTTTTAATTTTAAGAGCATCTTGCCAGGTGTTGCAGATTTAAAATTCCAAAATAAAATAGTAATGCAAAGTGATAAAGATAAATTAGCGATATCGACGTATCTACTGTTTATTGCAACATCCACATCAAAGACATTAAATATAAACAAAATGACAGCTAGAATTAATACCGATAGCACTAAACTATCAATCAATGATGCCCATAGTCTATCCCAGAAAGTAGCATAAATAACACTAACTCTTTGATTCATATTAGTTCCTACGAAAAATTTCATAGGAGAGTACATGTACTCTCCCTAAAATCACTTAAACCAGCCATAGTGCTGAAAGATTGCTTCAGCGTCTTTGCTTTTTGTTAGATAATCAAAAAAGTCAATCGCTTCACTAGATGGATTTTTGGCAAGAACAACGTTGAAGTCACGATAAATACGATATTCATCCTCCATTCTAACCATATCGCCGATTGTTGGATTAGCTATGGCCCAATCGACCCATGTAATCCATGCATCAATATCTTCACCATCAACAAACGCCTTACGCGCTGATCCACTATTTGGGGCAAAAACGTGAATATTAGATCTAAATGCCTGGAGTTTCTCAACATTTTTCATTCTACCAACTGAATCTTCCCAAACAGCAGTGCCCGATGTATTACTTACACCTGCTCCATCATTTACGACGATTCCGATACCAGGCTTCAAAAGATCAGCCATACCCTTAATATTTTTCGGATTACCTTTTTTTACTAAGATAATTGCTTCACGCATGAATACAGGATGAATATTAAATTTTGAAAATCTTTCACTATGTCCTTCTGCAATAGCTAGAGCAGAATGTTCTGATGCACCGAATAAAATATCAGCATTTTTTTTTGCTTTGTCATTCCAAGTAGCTTGAGGTCCAAAAGTAATATTAACGCGTTTTGATTGTGATTTTTCAAAACTTTCTGCAACTTTAATCAATGGCACATGTGGACCACCAGGTCCATAAAGATTAACATCCGCAAAAACACTCGTAGAAAATGATAGTAAAGAAATTAATAAAAATCGATTCTTACTTTTCATGAAATACATCCATATTAAATGATAAACTTACTGATTAAATCATCTTGATGACCAATCAGTGCTTTTTGAGAATAAGCCTGTTGAGAAATCTTATTACCCAAACTTGATAAGGTATCTGCTTTATCTTTTATAGAAATAGAGTTGCTGTTTATTTCCTCTGATACGTGACTTTGTTCGTAAGCAGCTGTAGCTACTTGATTTGTGATATCAACAATTTGTATTACTGATTGACTAATATTGTCTAAACATTGTTTTGAATCAGCTGATATAGTCATAGTTTCAGAGGCAATATTAAAACTTTCATCCATAACATGAACGGATAGCAAAGAGTTTTCTTGTAATATATGGATAATACTTCCTATATTTTTAGTAGACTCTTGTGTCTTTATTGCTAGGCTGCGTACCTCATCAGCAACCACAGCAAAACCTCGTCCATTTTCCCCAGCTCGTGCAGCCTCAATTGCAGCATTAAGAGCAAGAAGGTTTGTTTGGTCAGCAATATCATTAATAGCCTTCAAAATAACATCTATATTTTGAGTTTGGCGATTAAGATCTTGGATAACAGATTTCGTCTTATCCAACTTCTCAACTAAATTACCTACACTTTCGGTAACAGAAGAAACAGCACCGACTCCTTCATTCACTTGACCGTTAATCTTAGATGTGATCTCTGATGCTTCGGATGTAATTTGTGCAATCTGATTAGATGTTGCCACCATCTCATTCATTGAGCTAGCTAGCATATCAAGTTCACGATACTGATCAGCTACGCTATTATTGCAAACTTCGACTAGCTCTTGTGTTTCAGTAGTTATGCAATTTATTTTTTCTGAGTTCATTTTAACCTCCGACACAATAGATTGCAGATTACCAACAAAAATGTTAAAGGAATTTATTATTTTTGAAAACTCTTGATCCGTACTATTCGGGATACGAACCGTAAGATCAGCACTGCCCGATGAAATATTTACCATTGCATCGGTTAATTGATGCAATGGCTTCAGCATTAACCGCATAGTAAACAACAAGATAGCAAAGAAAACACTTGCTAAAATGACGGCAGTAAATATACTATTGTTTCTCAACGTGATAATATCAGAGCGTGCTTTATCATGGTCGATAATAGAAACAAGATTCCAACCGCCAAAGTCTGACATTTTGATGAGTACATCGTAATTTACCCCATTTTTATCTTTCGTTTTTGACTCACTTACCGATAGAGGGAAGCTATCAAAGTCTCCAAATAAATTTTTACCCGATATATCATTTTTATTACCGAAAATTATTTTCCCACTGTTATCAACGATAAAAATCGTGCCGGCATCAAATGGATTGTAGCTTTTAATTAATTCCTGAACGTCATCTAGTGGTATATCAAAAAATATAACTCCTGTTAAATCGTTTTTATTATATATTGGTGCACTTGTTGTCACCATTAACTTCTCTGTAATGAGATCGACATACGGCTCAGACAAACTAAAGGTATTCAATTTTTTTGCATTTAAATACCACGATCGAGTCCTTGGATCGAATCCTGTAGGCACTTTAAAGTTTGGGTCATTAGTAATGATCTCTCCTGTTCTTTCATCAGCATATCCGAACAATTGAAAAACATTTGAAAGATGATTGACATCAACATCCTTAAATTTACTGAGAGGGGATTCCCCCTCCAGTAAATTTTCATAAATGTCGATAACAGATTTTGACACATCGACCTTGGACTCAATAGAAAGATTTATTTTATCTTCCAAAGAGTCTAGCGTTTCAGAAATAGTATCTTTTATCGTACGATCAAGATATTCATTGGTTCCATGCATCTGAAAGTAAGTAAGGATAGATGAAATAGTAATTATAATTGATGTAAAAATCATTAGTAACTTGATAGAAAACTTCATTTTAGCTCACATTAAACGGATTGAAAAAAAAACAATTACAAAAGAGATAATAATGCTTGGTCCAAGAGGGATATATAAGCAATACCGACATGAGACTCTAGCAAAGAACCAATGAATAAATGCAATAATCGAGGACAGCAAGAATAAATATGGTACAAACTCAACACCGATAAGAGTACCAATCGCAGTATAGAGCTTTATATCTCCACCTCCCATCACATCGATTCTTTTGAATAACCGAACAATGAAATTACTCACATAGGATATGATGAAAGCCGCAAAACCACCAATAATAGAGCTTTCAACTGTTAATGCTGGATTTTGCTGCACATAAATAAATGCCAACATGAATATCGGATACGTAAGTAAATTTGGCAATAGCATAGATTTAAAATCAATTACAAAAAGATTGAATAAAATAAAGTAAAGCCCGAGCAATACGAACGAATCAACCCAGTCAGTTGATAACCAATATATTGGAAATGCGATTATAAAAAATGATAATTCGACAATAAAATAACTTAATGAAATTTTTTCATCACAATGTCTACACTTACCATGAAGTAACAAATAACTTAACAATGGAACATTATCATACCAACTGATTTTATTTCCACATTTAGGGCACATGGAACGATTTGAATCGATGTCATAAAAAAAATGATTCTTTAGTAAAATTTTTCTTGGTAGACGATAAATCACAACATTACTAAAACTACCCAAAATCAGTGATACAATCGAAAATAGGATCAAGTAAACGTATTCCATTATTTTTCTGCAACTCCTGTCAACATAAATAAATATTCACTTGGTGCTACATTCATGGTTGACTTAAATACTGTAGAAAAATATGAAACGCTAGCAAACCCAGACTGATATGCAATCTGTTTTATTTTGAATTCACCGGTTTTCATTAGTGAAATTGAATATGATATTCGAATGCTATTAATTAATTCTCTAAACTTTACTCCTCGAGACTCTAGTTCTTTTTTCAAAATCATCCGATTCGTTCTTAATTCACCACAAATATCTGCCCAACGCCAATTACGCGTAATATCACTTTTTACTAAACATGAAATTTTCTCCATAGCATCAAGATCATCAGTAATAAATATAGAGTTATATTTTTTTTCTACTTTCGAGAAGAACCCTGAAAAAAAAACTTTTAGGAACTCATCTGAATAATTAATTTCTCTGAAACCATTTACCACTTCAGAAAGGACAGCTATATCATTATGTTCACAATTCCAAAGTAATAGATCTTTATTTTCACTATATAAATTCCTTATCATGAGATCACCAAGAATGTAAGATTTTAGTGAACGTATAAATGAATCACTTATTGTAATTACAGAAACATTTATATTTTCATCTGATAATGAAGTCAAAGAAAATCGCTGAATAGAGTTTTTCTTGAGTAAGATAATTGAACTTGAATTTATCTCATAACTAACCAAGCAATTTTTATCTATAAGCTTTGCAATTCCACTATCTATCCAGAACATTTTGTAGTCGTTTATATATAAGTTATTGAATATGTAAGTATCAAATTTACTCATTCTATATACATTAGTTTGAAAAGATTTTTTCCCAATCATTGCGTTCTACTCTGAAGATATATAAATAAACGCAGAGAGCCATCCACGTAAAGTTATCTTAAAATCGAAGTTAATATAAAACTACATAACAGACATAAGAACAAGTTACAGACGTATTACATAAGAAAAACATAAAGTAACTCATGTTATTTTATGTTTTTTGAGATAAGATAACAGCCACGAATATGGCTGTTATCTTATCTATTTTATTTAAAGTTCTCTGAATATGCTTTGCTATACAGTTTCACACCACTTCCATCTCCTTTAGTTAATAATATTTGCGTTTTATAATTAGAATTTGAGAACATAGTATTTGACCACTTGTAACCATTATGCATGTCATTTGTAGATACATTATACAACTTCTTACCCGTTAAGTTGCCACTAGGCTGATATGGTTTGACAGTTTCTTCATAAACAGGGTCATAGATAACTCCTGTTTCTGCATGTGGAACTCCAACAAGAACCTTAAACTGCACATCCCACAGATTGGTATACCCGTGCTTACTTAATTCACTTACGTCATATTCTAATACTGCGATCATTGCACCACCAGGTTTTAAACGACTAAGAGTCCCTTCATAAACTTTGATATGAGGATAAATTTCATTGGGAATTGCATTAACTACAGAAGTTGTACCCATTAGTCCGCGTTTAGAAACAATAGCTGGTAGTTTAACTGGAGTATTATCTGGAACACCACCAACATTCACAATATCATATCGACCATTTTCTTTTGTAAGAAATCGACCTGTAATATACTCTTGATTAAGTGCCGTAGACAATTTACCTTCATTAGCATAATTAACTAGTGTCTCAATTTGATCCCTTGTCGGTATTTCCCAATCGAAAGTCGTTTGAGCAAGATAAAAATCTATATACAATTTCTGTAAACTATCATAATCACCAGCTAAAAGCCGAGCAGAGAAATCTTCTTTTGTTCTTGTCTTAGCACCGTCAGATTCTGTCGATGGGTATGCGTCATAAAACATATCTTGAGAGGTTGGAAAAGATACTTTCACACAGTTTTCAAGATAATCTCTACTCATACCGATTTTGATACACTCTAAATAAGGGTATCTAAGGTGCTCACTCCCCCTTGAATCCGTAGCTTCATTAGACGTAGCATAAACCGTACTGGTTGAACTATAATTATCATTAAATGCAAATGAGTTAAATGATGTAATCATGATTGATAACATTAAGGTTTTTTTATATCTCATATATCCTCACTATAAAGATGAACTTAGTTTATCAACGAGCGAAAAGATCGCACCGAAGATCCAAATCACAGACAACGCCAACGTTATTAGTGAAATATTTTTCATTACCCCTGCTAAAGTGGCAATTTTTTTATGTAGATTTATATTGGCTTCAATAGCTAATTTTTGCATTACATCCGAAAAATTAGGTAGTTCTGAATAAACAGCCATTGTCAGGAGCATTTTTTTATCTAGTAAATTGGTGTCGAGAGCCTGTTTGTAGTCTAGCCCTTCTTGCATGTTAGCTTTCATTCTTTGCAAATGTGAGGAGAGCCAGCGTGTCGTTTTATGATCGACAATGTCCAGACCTTCTTTAAATGGGACTCGACTATCTAGCAACATGGACATATTGGCCAAAAATTCTGTTGCTGCAATATGCTTTACAAAATTAAAAGGTGGCAGCTTATCTAAAAAACCATCTCTGAAATTCCCTGTAATGTTTTTAGACATAAAAACTAAAATCGTAATGAAGATAGCGACAAAAATAAGAACTTTGATCCACAAGCCTTCATACAATGAAAATCCAAGGTTATAAAGTGCTTGGGTAACACCGGGCCACCGGCTCACAGGAAGTACAGACTCAAATGTGGGAAATACTTTTACTGAATAGCCAGCAATAACAACCATAGTCACGATAAGCATCACGCTAGGCGTGATCATAGATGAGATAGCTTTAGATTTGATCTCATCTGCATCGATAATGTTTTTGCGTATTGCAGCAATACCACTCGAAATCTTACCTGAGTTTTCTGCAACATTAATCATCAAAACTTCTTTATCTGGTATTAGTCCAGTTAAGGCATCCGTTAGTGATGAATTACTTTTCATCCTATCCTTAATTAATTCAATGGATTTAATAAAATTCTTATCATAGATGCCCACTCCCTCATTTTGTATTTTATTTAATGCATCATAGAGTGGGATATTATCATTCAATAAGTCCACAAGCATTGAATAAAGTTCTAGCCTATACTTCTTGGAGATAATTTTCATATATTATATTTTCATCCTCATGATCTAACTGACCGAAATGCAGCATAAAATATTCGTGACACACTTTACCTTTTAAAACATTGTAATAAGCTTTATCTTTAATGCTGAAGCCTTCACCAAGACCTTTTTTTCCAGTTTTTATAAAGCGTCGCTCCCGATATTTACGATAAAGGGAAACCCAGTTTTCACTCGCCACTAGCTCTAAATCTTCAACTGTTGGGACTAATGTTTCTAATAAAAGCAGCCTTCCTTTAAACCCAGAATGATTACATGCCTCACAGCCATTTTCATTCGCGCTAAATACAGCACGCTGATAACGTTCATCAACAAAGGAAACTTTACAACTTGGGCAAAGTTCGGGAATTAATTTCTGACTTGTAATACCAGCCAGAAATCCAGGTGATGCTATTTTGTCAGCCTTCATCCCTAATCCTGAAAGTCTTTGTAAAACAGAAACAACAGAACCTGCATGGATGGTCGTAAGACAATAGTGGCCACTTTCTACAGCACTTGATAGAGCCTCAACGGTAGGTTTATCACGAATTTCACCGATCATAATAACGTCCGGATCTCGACGCATCGCTGAACGTACCGCATCAGCAAATGGGTTCTTTGTTTTATCATCATTATCGGCAACAATTGAGCTTTGCTGTGCTCCAGAAATTAAATACTCGACAGGATCTTCAACGGTGACAAAACATCCTTTTCCCTTATATTTATTAAAGAAAAGTAATTCTATATACTTTTTCAAAGATGTTGATTTACCAGAACCTGTTGTTCCGGAAACAATGAACAATCCATAAGATGTATTTAGAATTCTTGCAATCGCATCGGTATCAGCCTCGTTATACCCAATATCTTGATAGTTTGTACAAACAAAATTATTTGAAGGATAGATAATACGAACTACCGCATGATAGTTTTTCCCTCCCTCACCAAATAAAGGCATATGTGCGTAACGAAAGCGATATGCCTTTTCGTTGATCACAAGAATAATATTTGCATCTTGAGGTAGTTTTCGGTTCCACGTCGTTTCTTTCGTTGTTGCCATCACATTGTATAGAACAAACATTAGCGCATCGGCTTCTGAACTTAATATTTCTCTATAGTCGATCATTGTGCCATTCACACGGAATTTTATTTTACAAATCCTATCCTCTCGGATGAAGTGGATGTCACTTGCACCATAAGCTGTAGCAGATGATGCAATTTTCATTATATCTTTTTCTATAAAACTTAAGTCTTTAGCTTGCTGCTCGGTAACAAGATTCGCTATTAATAATTTATGATTTGCATCTGAAACTAAGAAATACTTATAAACTTTATCTTTCTTCAGAAGATTGACCCGAAATTTTGTATCGAATTCGAGAAGAGTTAATACCTCACGCTCTTCATCGAATTTCTTACACATTAATCTCGAGTCTTTAAAGAAAAACTCCTCACGATCTATATCAATACGACTTAAATACTTTATATCAATTGACATCGATTACCTTATTGCCCTTGGAAAATTGAATTTTATTTTGGTCTTCAATGAATTTCCAACCATTTACAAAATCACCATTAACCAATGTGATAAGTTTGCCATTAAGATTGAATGTATATTTTTTTTGTTGACCATTGTTAACCAAATAAGCCAATTCCACTTTGAGCTCTTCTTCTATATGTTCGATACTTTTTTGTAATTCTTCTGACGATTTTACTACAGGCTGAGGAGATAAAACGGGTGCAGACTTATCTATTTTTGGCATTCTTGCATTGCGAATCTCGCCACTCAGCTCTGTTATTTTCTTTTCTAACTCTAGTATTTCGATTTTGTTTTTTAAATCAGTTACACTTTTGTAGTGCTCTTGAGATTTTTCAAATTCGTTAGCAGCAACATTAAAACTTAACGATAGAAAAGCAATTGAAATAAATGATAGTTTGATATTCATTTCTCTAATCCCACCTTAATAGCAGTAATAATTTAACTTGGATTTAAAACTTGAATTTTGCAAAGAGATAGACGTAATCATCATACTATTATTCATAATATTTTTCATCAGACCCAAGTTTTTCTCTGGCATATTTTCAATTTCAATAGAACCGAATTTAATGTCACTATTTTTTACCCAGTCATAACCCGATATTGAAGTTACATTCCTAGGAAGATTTATTTTAAATTTCACCTGTTCTTTCATTAACAACTGCAAATTATACAGTTCAGAAAGTTTTGTTGAGCACTGTTCAATGATATTTTCACTCTTATCTCTCTCTTGCTCAGTGAGATCTTTGAGATAAATAGAACGAAAACCAGATATATAATCCACATTTGCAAACTGGAGCTTATTCTGGTCGAACTGTGGTTTTATAACAGCTCCATTTCGATTCATTTCTAAATAAGTAAAGGTGTCAAAGCTTCCTCGTTTAAAGGCTAAATTACAGTTAACATTACAGTCCATTACATCTAATAACCAATTATTTACCCTGAAAAAATCGATATCAGATCTGAGTACATCATAAAAACCAGTTAGCGCTTGGTAATCAAGACCTTCAAAAGCCGATTTAAAATCTGACAAATAGGTTTGTTTGTCAGAGTTCTCTTTTTGAATTTTCTGTAATCTTGCCTGCTCTAACTTTTTCGTTTTCTCATTTTCATAGTATAAATAGGCTCCACCTCCCAGTATTGATAAAACTAAAAAAATAATTGCCACTAACAATTTTTTATCAAGCTTTATATTTTTTATATTAATACTGAAATTGCTTCCCTTCTTCAAACTGCTAATCTTCATAATCACATTAACCAAAATACGCCGATACTAATTATTACAATAGCAATGAATCCAATAATAAACACTTTATTATTTTTGACTTCATCTTCAATCAGTTGTGCATCCAACCTTCGTGCTTTTATTTTATTTAGCTCATCTGCTTTAAGTTCTACTGTTTCAAAATCAACTAATTTCTCAACGGATATATCATTATCATTAAGAAAATCCAGACATTGAATATTGACGCCTTGATAAATGAGGATATCTTTGTAATCATCTGATTTTACTAATACATTATTCATTCCTTCTTCCATGAGAATATAAGGGATAAATGGATTAACATCAGATATATCTTCTTTATCTTTAATAAATACGTACTTATTTCCATTAGTCAATGTCAAACGATATTTTTTTTGGTATCTTTCTACATCTAAGTTAACATATCTAAAATCTGACTCATGTAACCATATGCTAGTCATATATATTTACTCTATTACTAGCCAGATCATTGGTTTTGTAACTGCTTGCACCAACAAGCACAGCAATATAACGAGCCGATTTCTTATTTTCAGTACCACCACCTAATAATTGAACACCATTACTATTCTGAATGTAGTTATCCTTAAATAGCATTGCTAGGCGTACTTCACCAGGGTTCATCGTTACTGTATTCATTGATTCATTTTCATCAACTGTTGGTAGAGTAATACCTTGTGCAGTACCAATAGACACTAACTGTTTTCTTGAAAAGCCAGACGATATTTGAATTCGTCCATCATCTAAGATTTTCGGCATAACCATCATGCTAAAACCAGTTACTAAGTCAGAAACTTTGACAGTTCTCGTTTCCTCATCAGTATTGGTATCTTTTGTTGTTTCGATTGAGGATATATACTTCGAGTTTGTAGTGACATTTAGTGGCATTACTCTGTTAGGGATACCGATAAAATGCCCCTCATGCATTACTTCCTGTGATAACTCATTAACCACTGCATCTAATCTTGCTGAGGCGGAGCGATATGAAGCGCCTAAACCCCCCCCTACTTGACTTAAAGAGATCGCATCGACCATATCACTGGTAATACTGTATTTCCCTGCATTTTCAATACCAAATTTGGCAGCTAACTGATTTAAGCGTTCTTCACTAAGAGATACCACTCTATAATCAACCGCGATTTGCATCTTGCTCTCATTGATTAACTTATCAAAGAAAGTATGTAACAATAAAAACTTATCTGGTCGAGCTTTTACTGTAACTAGTGAATAATCTTCAAAAATAGTAAATTTTCCAGTTTCACCTAACGATGCACTTAAAAACTCATCGATTTTTTCCCAACTATTAGATTCTATAGCCGTATCTGCAGTACCTTTTAAACCACTTGATGTGCCACTGGTACCGCCGATCTGCATTGATGAGCTAAACTTATTATCATCAAAGTATTGCTGGAGGTTAAAAACTTGATTTTTATAATGATATGCCTTAACTAAGTTATTATGACCAAATTCAAAGTGCATGTTATATGCACTACTTAAATAATCAAAAAAACCAGCCAGAGGACCTGAGTATTTTATTTTCTTCGCCGATGATGAGCCTGATGACTTTTTATTTTCTTCTGAATTTTCATCTTCTAACTCATCTGAGAATACATACTGAATATTATATTGCTTAGAAAGTCCATCAAGAACATCGATTAACTCTATCGGTGATTTACTTTCAAACTCAACATACTTACCACTGAACTTAATGTCATGCTTTGGCACTTTTCTCTCACTTAAATAGGCACCAGAGAGAAATTCAATATTTCTAGATTTCGCTTCGTTTGAAGACTTACTCAAATTGATAACACTTTGCTCGCTAGCCAGATTGTCTTTTAGCAAGTTCGTATTAGAACAACCGGAAACCAAACCGATAACAAGTGTACTGATTATTGTTTTTTTCATACTTATCTCACTGAATAGACGACAATAACTTTATTTTTTTGAAATATTTTAAAGTTAATGTCTATGCCAATTTGGTTAATATCGCTAGCCAACTCAGTTAAAACTTGTTCAAAGTCTCCTTCATAAGCCACCGCATTATCGAACTGAACCGTTTTCTGTGTATTCCATTTCACAACATAACCGTGTAAATCAGCCCAAGATTCCAATTTATCTTTCAATTGATCATAAGGTGTAACAAACAAGATAGGTTCTTTTGATGTGCTTTCTTCTTGTTCGAACTGTTCGGATTCAACAAACGTTTCTGCATATCGGTCTGAATGATAAATTTCTGCGATTAAATCAACTGAGGACTGTTCTGCAATCTGCTCATTTGTATTGTGCATCTCTCCTTGTGCAAAGGTTGGCCCGCTTAATATGAGCGCGATGCATGCACCTATGTAATAGTTTTTTTTCATTAATTTTCACACCATTGAAACGCTATAAAAGACAATGATTTAGGGTTTCGTAATAACGATCCAGAATCGATACCTGAAGTAGGCAATATACCGGACTCGATACCAATCGAGGCAGTTACATCCCATACCTTATTCGTTAATGTCCAGTTCAGTGATATACCGGATAGAAGCGCATGTGGTCCTTTGCTACCATCCTTTTGGGTTGTGCCTTGAGAATCCTTAGCACTCTCTGAACTAAAGTTTGCATTCTGTCCAGCAGTTGAAAATGAACTCACCACCGCAGCAAAACGATTATTTAAACCTGTTGGGCATTCAATAGCGTTAATGGTTTTAGCCCGTCCGCCATCTTGAAAAGTCTCATAAGTAGAAACCACTGGTGTTTTTGTTTTACCATCACTTTCAAATGATAGGCCTTTCGCACTGACCACATCTATCTGTTTTAAATCCAGTTCTGTTTTATTTCCAACGGTATCGTACCGAACCGAGAGACAAGACTTTGCACTACCTGCCGCCGTATCCCAACACAACTCAGTATCTTCTAAAAATGCAACGGAACCATCACGTTGCATTGCTATTTCTCCGGTTTGGGCAAGACTGACCGCCAACGCCAGAGTTCTATCTTTCGTCGCTTTTAAAAGAAAATTTTCACGAGCGGATGGATTTTCTATAAACTCTTCATAGCTAATAACATTTGACTCAAAATACCCGACACGATCAGGTTCTATTAGTACGATTCGATAGTCTTGTGCGCTAAATCCTTTTTTCTTGGCCTCACTGATAACATAACCCGCAGCATCGCCAATAAACGCTCTTTCCATGCCTCGATATTGAAAATAGCTGACGACTTGTTTTATTTGTCGTTGAATTTCCGGGTTGGAAGGATGTACATAGGTTGAGAATTCAAACTGACTCCCAAAATAGCTTAGATCACCTTTCCTATAATCAGCATCACAAGCAATAAACTGATCTTGTAGATCATTATTATTACCCGTTGTCGGCACATCACCTGCTGTGAGGCAGTTTTCAAGCTTTAACCATTTCAAATCCGCATCTTTAAATTCTTTTGCCTTATTATCTTTGAGTATTGGGTTAGTACGATTATTAATTTTACTTAAAGAGGCGTAACGCTGGATTTGAGATGACAACTCAATAACATCAAATGCGTTACTGGATTTAATCATGAGTTCAGCTTCCCGCTTGTAATAACTCCCAGCAGCGACCAATGCCATCCCTAATACGGCAGAGGCCAAAATCGCCTCCAATAATCCGACACCTTGTTGGTATTTTCTCATATTGATATCACTTTTAGCTTAATAATTTGCCCATTTCCATGGGCAAATTATTATTAAATTATCAAGATAATGGTGTAGATTAACTGTTACCAAAAGCTACTGTGAATGGAGCAGTTCCTGTACAAAGCTTCTCAACATGCGTGATATTAGTTAGGTTTAAGTTGGCACTTCCTGGTGCAATGGACTTAATTACGCCAGCGCCAGTAGCAGCATCTGCGACACTCGTTTCGAAATCACCAAGATCAGCGACAGCAGCGAAAGCACCTTCTTTCACGTTGATAAATGGAAACATATCCCCTACGCTTGTAACCAAAGTCTTACATTGTGCTTGGGTCAAGCCACCGACTGTAATTGCGAATGCTTTATTCGCTGCAGAGTTTCGTGGAAATGAGAAAATCCCCATAGCTGTACCAGTGAAAGGATTCTTTGCCTCATCAGCTGAAACCTTACCAAGGCTGACCAAACCATTAGCTAGCTGTGTAGCAGCACTTGCGTTTGCGGTAGCTGGATAATTACCAAGACTACGATAAGTTTGTGTCATTGCAATTTGCACGCTGTTTAGATTTTGCGCAGCCTTAGTCATATTCTGCGAATCAATCGCACGCTGAGCCAGCGTAACAACACCCGCTGAGACCACACCCATAATACCCAGAACAATGATTACTTCGAGTAATGTCATACCCTCTTGACCGGTTTTCTTATCGTGTTCTTCTTTTACAAACTTCTTCTTAAAAAGCTGTTTTAATAATTGCATATTTATATAACTCCACCATTTGTGTTTTAAGGAAATGCATTGCTTGGTCCTTTTTTAAAGAAAAAGAAAGCAATACGCACATTTAACCACACAAAGTCACCTGCAATTGACAGATATCATTTTTTGCTATGTTTTTTTTATTTTTTTAATAACACACTTACGTTGAAAGAAACACGTGCAACATTCACATAGAGAATAAATAAAACACAAAAACAAATACTAACTTATTCAATTCAGATGATTTAAAGTGATTTAATGCAAATAAAATGCGTTAAAATATTTCCGGAGTGGAGATCGAAATTATGAATGACGATAAAAAATGGGTAAGACTCTTATCACTATGCCCACCTACGTGATCTGGTGCGACACGGACAGCAGTCATCTTATGACTGCAATAGAGCCAACCAATTGGGACTTGTTGCGGGAATGATCTAAATACAACCGCGAACATTAGGGTAAAGATGAAGAGATGACTTTCAGTCACTTTGACTGTGGAGGAGCGCCTACTCGTCACAGACTATCTAGGCGGCTCATGATAAGACCCTAAAAATCGCTTTGACAGGAAAACCACATTTTTTCAGCCGTTAGCAGCTTGTAAGGGAAGGCGAGAAAACAACCTTTGCCGAGTTGATAAATACTCAACACATTGTAATCACGGCTAGCATTACTTTGTGAGTAGTCGGGAATCAAATTTAGCTTCTGAGAGCTAGGATCTGGCAATGTTTGATAACGTGTAGTCCAACTTTTGACTACGTTACCTTGTGGATCGGTCTGGGTAAGCCAAACATTGGATAGATTACCTTGATAAGTAGAAAAAATTTGTGTGACTGTACCATCAATAATCATTGTGCCGTGCGAGTTTTTTTGTCGCATCGGGAGTGCGATGATCGTTACACCAAGTGCTACAACGAATAGACCTGTAGCGCCCCCCCAAGCTTTTAATTTTTTGTGCATTCTAATGTCTTCTGTTCATAATTCACGGAACACTGATGTTGATCAATAGCGAACGTGAGTTTTTGTTCTGACAGTTTTTGGATTGTTATCCCCGGTAACCTTGCTAAATCTCGTAGATCATGAGTAATGCCGGCTAATTCATGTTGATACCATTGGCCATAACTCCACCAAATCACAGGTAGCAAAGCAACATAAAGCGCCGAAAAAACAAGATAAGGAACTACGTTTATCTTCCCCCACTCAATTTTTATCCGCTCTTTTACTGATTTTTTTTGACTACAGTCAGCTTCATCAACAACGTTTTCAGAAACAATAACTTGTATAATATTAATACGATAACCTTGTAACTTTACATTTTCGATCAACGTCTTATGTTCATCATTCAAAAAATCTCTGGTTCTTTTGATTGCCTGAGTTAGACTTTCAGAGCTGATAAATCCATGAGGCCAAAGTGCTTTAATTATTTGATCATTTGGACAGGGGGCAGGATGATATTCACAGAGTATTTTCAATAACTTAGTCTGTATTATGCTTGGTGTACCAATCAGCCTTTCTGGCTTCATTGGATCTTGTGCATAATAGACTTGATTAGTGCATTCATTCCACCAAAGGTTATCGGGAAATTGATAAATCACGCGGACATACCCCATTACTTTACATTTTCTTAATAATAACTACCCATTTTTTTTATGTCTATTTTTTTTAATATAATTATTTGCAATCTAATTCTGCAGTTGATAATGAGAACTTAATTGCATAATAACCAAGCCATTCAAAAAAAATAAAACAGCATTAAAAAAATAACCAGTCACGATATCAGAAAGTAATTCTCATTATAATTCATTCGGTTTAGCACTCCCCCCTATAGTGCCTATTCCATATCTATTAACTTGGTTACATTATCTTTCCTGTGACATTTTGCCCCTTACGTTTGGGGCTTTTTTTAACTTTGTAACTTTATTTTCCTAAAGACAAAAACACTATTTAAAACGATAAAAGCTGATTTTTCACATCATTATTTTATAATTTCATTTTTAACTAATTATCACGAAGTACTCCGTGATAACCATTTAAACTTAGAGTTAAACTAATGATAAAAAAAATAATTTCGGTTTTTTTATTACTTGCGTGCATCATTACGTTGGCTTTTACTGCCTTTTTCTATCACTCGAAACTATCAGATCAAACAAAATCTATATCTAGCCTTAGTTCTCAGCAGGCACAAGAACGGTTGCAAAGTTATCAGGATTCTTTAGATTTTTATAAAAAACTTAATACCTCTCTCTCAGTTGCAATAGCCAATTCACTTCGCGATAAAGCAGTCGAAGAACTCAACGCTATTGCTTTGCGTATACAGGAAAATCATGGGTTTATTGGTGTTACCTTCGCTAGTTTAGATGGCACCATGTTTACAGATATTGGTACTCTAGATTGGAATGCAAAGACATTGAGAAGAGATTGGTTTGTTAAAACGGTCGAACTCGGTACTAAACATTACACAGCTTTTGATATCGATAAAACAACTGGGCAACACGTTCTCACTATTGCCACCCCTGTTTATGTAGGCAACGACATTGTCGGCAGTGTCGCTTTAGATATTGCAGGTGATCAGATTGCCTCACCTAACGGCAGTGGGATGTTTATGATGACGGATAGGAATTTTAATGTATTTGCATCTGATCTCACTCACAGTACCTTAATTGGAAAAGATTTAACGAAAGAGAAGCCTCTGTTCAAAAATCTGGTCTCAGGCCAGTATGTCACCTTCAGTGATGCTGATAGTCATTGGTTTGCAGTGTCACAAACAGAAATAGATGGTGAAAATAAACTGTTCACTATTATTGATATTCAACAAATCGTCCAAACATACAAGCGAGATATCCAGTTGATTATTGCTGGATTTAGTGGTTTTTCATGCGTGATGCTAATTGGACTATATTGGGTTCTAAGCAAAGAACTCTCAGGAGTTAGACAGATCAGAGAATGGATTCTTGCCCTTTCTGATGGTCAGATAAAAGAACGCAGGCCTATAAAATTCCATAACGAGCTCGACACTATTGCCCAAAGTCTTGAAAATTTACAATTTAGGCTTCTTGATGTGGTGAGAAATTCTCATCGGACTATGAATGATTTAAGTATCAAACAGACTGACATTACGTATTCAATTGAAGGGAATACGAATAATTCACAGCAAGAACTTGGGCTCATTGAACAAGTGGCCACAGCAACAACGCAACTATCATGTACTTCTTTTGATGTAATGCAACAAGCTCAAAGTGCAGAGCTTAATGCGGAGACGGCCCAAAAATTGATTGCTGAAAGTCATGATATTATCGATTCATCAAGCAAACAAACCGAAATGGTAACCCTATCGATCCATGAATCCCAACAAATAATCAATCAGTTACGCGAGTTTTCCGATAATATTAGTTCGGTTACGGATGTCATTAATAATATATCAGATCAAACTAACTTACTTGCCCTAAATGCAGCTATCGAGGCTGCTCGTGCAGGTGAACAGGGGCGCGGATTTGCTGTAGTAGCGGATGAGGTTCGTTCTCTTGCAGTGAAAACTCAGCAATCGACTATAGATATTCAAGGTATTATTTTGAAACTGCAAGAGCAATCGCAGTTGGCAGATCAAGTGATGACACGTAATGTTTCACTTATTCATGAAACACAAGTTGCCAATCGGGCACTTATCGCATCCTTTAACCTGATTTCTGATAAGGTTCTTGAAATATCAAACATAAACTCCATCGTTTCGACTGCCGCAAATGAACAAAAAATAGTAACTGAAGATGTAGCAAAACAGATGGAAGATATTCGATATCTAGTTCAAGAGAATTTATCCGCGATGGAACGAACTAAACAGGCAAATCAGAATATCTCTGATTTGACCACCAATCTAAATGATGCTCTTAGCTTTTTTAAAATTGAGCTTACTTCATAAATTAGGCTAGTGCCAGTCAGTTGAGCTGACTGGCTTTTTTTCTCGCACAATCGTGTAGCCATGCTACAACAACCTTTACACATGTTAGCTATACCAAAGTTTTCTAATCATTGGTTTAGGACAAATTGTTCCATGTTTGAGGCATAACGAATGGCGACATGAGTGTATGATTAATTGAAAAATAAAAGGCTCTAAGCCTTGGGAACTTAGAGCCTTTTATAAAGTCATCCAACGCTTTTTTATCTATTGATAGATAAAATTGGCCTAATTACTGATTATAGTGACATCAAAATACGATCGTAATCTGGTTCATTGGTGATTTCATTGACTAATTCACTGTGGGTAATTACACCGAACTCATCTGCAACAATCACTGCTCTAGCAGCAAGCCCACGTAAAGCACCTTCATTTAGATTTACACCGAAGCGTTCAGTAAAAGCAGGCTCACGAAAAAACGACGCATTCGTGACATTAGCTACTGCATGCTCTGTACAAAAGCGAGACATAGCAAAAGGCAGATCTGCTGAAACACAGAGAAGCACTGTGTCATTGCGAGTCATAAGTGCATTTTGAAGAACTTTCACACTTTTAGAACAAACCGGAGTGTCGATACTGGGGAAAATGCTCATTACAATCTTTTTTCCTTTAAAATCTTCATTGCTAAGATCGTTCAAATCAGCACCACAAAGAGTAAAACTAGGCAAACGATCACCTACTTTAGGAAAAGAGCCAGAAATAGAAACAGGATTATTTTGAAATGTAACAGTCATAATTTAATTCCTTAAATACAAACACTACTTTAGTGTCACCGCTATTATACAAACTATTAAAAACAAACCAAACTATATGAAAAAAATCTGTTTAGAACTTTAGTTTAAATTACTTATAACCCTGATTTTGTTCTTGTATTGATTTTTTAAACTGGTCATAGAAATAAGCGGACATATAGGGCCAGTCATAAGTAGATTGTATATTATCAATCCCATAAAGTTTCGATAACCCTTCAGCAAATGACTCCTCTAATGCAACAGCATAGTTATTCTCAGGTTGTAAGAAGTAGTGTTCTTTTATCTTCCCTAGTTGATAATCACTATGCCAAGCTTGATAAAAACTCGGATTTTGACTGTAGGGCTTACCAGTAAAATATGTACCCACTACACGATCTAGAGTATGACCAAACTCATGAATAACTAGATTTTTCGAACCATGATTACCTGTTGGTATAGCCCATTTACCATCCGGATTTTTTTGAAGAGCAATCACTAATTCTGTTAAACCTTCTGGTGATCCTGCTCCTGGAATAGAATCCCACGTTATGCCAGCTTCATGTCCGCGAACAGGCTGTCCTTTTAAATGTTCCCAATAAGTAGTGACATTATCATGTGTTACTACAAGCTTTATTTCATGAACCGTATTCCATCCTGATTTTAAAAGCGCTGGGTCTAATTTTGAGAGTTCTTTTGCAACAAGATATCTACCTTCAAACTCTGGTATCATAGAGTTTCTGTTTATTTTCACATAACTAAGTGCACTTGTAAAATTTTTAAGCTTTCCAGAATCAAGCAATTGTTTTGCCCAGTAGGTATGCTCTGCTGTTAGCATCTGGTCAGTTTTAAAAAATGGGTTTAATTCATCAATCAATCGATATAAATAATCTCTATAATAAGTTCCACCAGTTAGCTTAGCCAATTCTGCGCGCAACTCATGGGATGTTTCAATTTCTAATGGTAATTCCATAGACTCTAGAATATCACCAATTGGACAGGCATTTGTAATGCTAGAAAAAAGGCACAAGCTAATCAATATCGATTTTCTCATTTATTTTTATAACTCCCATAAATAACTTCTGCATCCTCTTTCTTGAAAAAAAATTTACCATCAGAAAAGTTCATTTCTACAGCATGAAACCGACCTTGTGTATTAGCTAAAGTTAACACATTATCTTGAATTGTGTTTAATACTGTCCCTACGTATCCGATTATTGGTCCACGGAATGTAGGGTACATTGCCGTTAATTCTTTAGCAAACTCCCCCAGAAAGCTATCATCAATGTCACCAAATAAAGGAGTGTAATCCCCCTTATTCATACGAGTCAGTACTTCTGTTTTTGAATAATCACTTGGTTTGAGAGAGCAAGCACTCCAACAAAAGTCAAGTTTTATGATTGAATCCGGCTTTAATCCTTTATTTTTCAGCATATCAGCTAACTCGAAAGCGTAAAAGTAATGGCTTGCATCACCAGGGTAGATGACTTCATCACCAGCATCACCATGTCCGACGACATGAATAACCGGTCTATCATGTGTTATAGAATCCAAACCAAAAATAGGATCTTTCGTAACAGAAGCATAAAATTCATCGAAGAGCTGCTGTGCCTCATTTAGATTAATTTTCCTTTGTTCTGAAATTACATTTATAATTAATTCTTTATCAGAGTCTAAAGTTTTTTTTAATTTTTTGTACTGCGATTTGTTCAAAAAAACAGGTTTAATACTCATGTTATTATTATAAAACTTACCTAGCATATCATACATGATGGCATCAGTATTTTTTACAAATGGAGTAAATGCATATCTAGACATGCCAGAATTTTCTATAGTATCGAAAACCCAATTTAGAGTATCTATATCGATATTATAATTAAGAGATAGCGAAGAATTTAATTTTAATAAGTATTCTTTAATATCAGGTCCATATCGACCATTAATCAACTCCAATAATCCTGATGCTGTTCTGGTTTTTGGGTCAAACCCCATACTTATTAATGCATCATCAATGTTGGTGAAATGACATACTTTAGTATTATTCATTAACGAAACAAGTGGACAAATCCCATTATTAATTTCTTTAATAGACCAATTGCCATTTTTATCTTTAATAATTTCTATCCTTCTCCCACTATTTTGTTCATAAATAAAATTAGCACGTAGTATTGGATCATATTCGACCCTATAGTAGTTACCATCAATATAAACAGCTCGATATTGATTATTAATAATTAAATAACCATCATCTAAATATGATACTGAAAACACCTCTGATTTAAACTTTAAATCATCGTAAAACACAACTGAGTTATCACCTATTATATTTTTTTTAGGTATACTAACCCGCGATGAATATTTTTTATATAATTTACTTGTCCCTGTAACAACGAGCTGATCCAAACCTGCGATAGGATTAAGTTCATTTAATATAACTTTAGGGAGTTCCTTTAGTTTTCCTTGTATTTTTAATTTATAGAAAGCTCTATCAGCTTGCGATGATGTTAATGAATACTTACCTTGTTTGTTTAGGCCAATGACATTTCTAACAAACTTAACATTTCTCGGTAGTAGTTTAGACGACGCAGCTTTAGCAGATAGTTTTCCGATACTAGAAACACTTTTTGCTATGGGTAAAAAAAACATTACGTCACCTAACACACCAAGGGTTGCCATTCCTGCATCACCCGATTTAATATCTTCAACAGTTCCCCATACAGGAAGAATCGCCATCAATACTTGATATGCTATATCTCTATCTGTTTGTACAGTCTTCAAATCGTTCATTTTAAAATTTAGAAACTCTTGCCATCCATATGACATGATGTCTTTTGTATTATATGATTTTTTATTTCTCGTTATAAATTTTGTATCACACACATTCCACCGAGGATACCATCCATCTTGATAATATGAACACTTATCGGCGTAATCGGAGTTCATCAATTGATAAAGTGGATAATTATTCGAGCCTGAATTAAAATCGATAGGTTCTATCACTTTAAAATTATTAAGACTGAACAGGCTCAACAAATCACCAGGTGTCGTAACCGAATAACTTATATCCTTACCCGTCATGACCCAGCTTTGAGTTGGAATATTTTCATATCTTGAATGGGCTTTACCATTATTACCCATATTATAATATGTAATTCCGAATCCAAAATTAAATCTAACTGAACGATTTTTATTTTCAGATTGAATATCCCATGATTCTTTTCCCTCTAGCTTTGCTTTAAATGAAATAAGAGTTGCAATATACTTTGCCATAACTTGGCTGATTTCTTGGTATTTTCTTCTCCATAAATCTTGTGCACCTTTTGTTGTTACATCTCCTCCTAATGCAGCAGCATCCTTTTTAAGAATATCCTTCCCTACACGAACCCCGGGGATAAGAGACAAGCGGCCTTTTTTTAGGTATGACTTCCAGTGTTTGTCAACAAAGTTGGCATCTAATCCATAACTGTACAGCTGAGCTTTAGCAAAAAGCTCATCAGTTAAAGGAAGGGCATAAATTGGTGTTTCATTTTCATAACCGACAATTACTTGAAATTTATCTATTTCTCTGTAGCTATTTTTTAATGATTCAAGCTCATTACGTATTAAGCTACCTTTTATCCCAGATGTTTTTTTCAATATCTCAATAGAGCTAATTACATCATTAAATCCTGATTCATTTCCAGAAGCATCTCTTGTCCAATAACGTCCTTGATAGTCACCATGTTCATAAAATCGTACAGACCAGCCATGTGGGATAGTCCAAGACGAAAGTGTATCATTAAATCCATGTAGGAATTTCGTCGAATTTTCAATATCTATATAGTGACCTGTATAGTTATGATCAGCATAGAGTCTTACAACATTATCTGAACGATATAAATTAGCATTAGAATAAATATCTTCAGTAAGCTTATCTAATGCATTAGAAAAGTTAAACATTGTTAATTGATTATTTCTTGCCAATAATTCATCAATAATAAATGGCTCAGATCCAATACCGACCTCTTCAGGAAGTAACCTTTTTGATAGATTATTGTTGACCCTCAAGAATAGACTTGCTTTTATATTATCCATACTGCCATAAGGGTATACGGTGTCAATACCAATACTTTCTAATGCATTTTTAGTACTCAGTAACTCAATATAGCTGAGCTCCTCAATAGATTTTTGATACAAAATGGCTGCAACTTGAGCAAAAGTCTTCCCCAAAAATCCACCAGTAATACCTCTATGGTTAATGGTACCCTTTTTATAGTCAACTATAATATCCTTATTTTTATTAAAAATTTCGCGAGAAAAATCTATACCTGAGAGGTTACCATAATTGATGGTCAACAATAACATGTCATAGAGTTCGGAAGGATCATCACCGACATACTCAACCATCAAAGAACTTACCGTATCATTCAGATTCTTCCGTCATTCCGCAGCTAATTCCAGAATTTAAATAGTGTGATCTAGCGATCGTTTG
>OARB01000021.1_pt1 | contig 51776 bp, 39 predicted proteins | sample 1475561 | NCBI WGS metagenome assembly OARB01 (sample SAMEA3360673, study PRJEB22359) | human gut metagenome | biome: ENVO:urban biome; feature: ENVO:human-associated habitat; material: ENVO:feces | place: Bangladesh | collected 2011
AAAGATGGCAAAAAAATCTCACTTGACGAGTTTCGCTCACAAGGCAAGTTACAATAAATCAATATATAATTTATTTTGCATTTTGGCGCAAAAAGATATTTTATGATATAAAGGAAAAACGCAAAATGGCACTTTGGCAAGACAAACTCATTGCTTGGGCTGATGAATGTGAAATTTCGCCTAAGTATTTTCCACGAGATAAAAAAGCACTTGAAAACCTAAAAGAGCTTGATTTGAGTAAGTGCGGGTATCGTTTCACTTCTTTGCCCGATGAGCTTAAAAACCTACAACACCTTGAAAAGCTTATTTTAACAGATAAGCGTTATTTTCGCGGATTTCCAAAAGTGATTTGCGAACTTACAAATCTCAAAGAGCTTTATTTGAGTTTTTGCAGCTTAGATTTGCCTAATGAACTTGCAAATTTACAAAAGCTTGAAAAATTAAGCTTATATGACAATAAATTCAAAGAATTCCCAAGTGTCTTGCGTAAGCTTAAACTTGATTTTTTAGGCATTAGTGATGAGTTAAAAGCTTAAAATTTGCGCTCACACAAACAGCGAATTCACACTTTCGTTGTGATACACGCGGCGGATAACCTCAGCAAAAATCGGCGCCACGCTTAAAACCTTGACAAATTCGCTTTGCCGTTTGAGCGGTATGGTGTCCGTTACGATGAGTTCGTCCAAAGCCCCACTTTCCACGCGCTCATACGCTGGACCGCTCAGCACGGCGTGTGTGCAGCAAGCGATGACGCAGCTTGCGCCCTTTTGCTTAAACACCTCAGCGGCTTTGACGATGGTGCCAGCGGTATCGACTATGTCATCGACTAATATCACTTCCTTGCCCGCCACATCGCCGATGACATTCATCACTTCGCTTTCGTTCGCCTTTTCGCGCCGCTTATCCACGATGACTATGTCAAGCCCTAGCTTTTTAGCCACGCTTCTAGCCCGCGCGATGCCGCCTATGTCGGGGCTTGCGATGATGGGGTTTTTGAAATGCTTGTTTTGTATGTAATCGTTGAAAACTATGCTCCCGTAAAGGTTATCCACAGGTATGTCGAAAAAACCTTGAATTTGCCCAGCGTGCAAATCTATCGTGGCGACTCTGTCGATGCCCGCCGTTTCCATAAGGTTTGCCACGAGTTTAGCACTTATCGGCACGCGTGGGTTGGCTTTTCTGTCTTGTCTAGCGTAGCCAAAGTATGGCATTATCGCTGTTATGGAGTTTGCGCTGCTACGGCGAAGCGCGTCTGTAAGGATTAAAAGCTCCATTAGGTTGTCATTTGTCGGCGCACAGGTGCTTTGCACTATGAATACATCTTTGCCACGCACGCTTTCATCGATTTGCACGCTGATTTCGCCATCGCTAAACCGCTTAATGCCCGCACTTGAAAGCGGCAGTGAGAGATATTTTGACACCTTTTTGGCAAACTCTAAATTCGCCGAACCCGAAAACACCTTATATCCACGCATTTGCTCCCCTTAAAAGCTAAAATATCCCCAAATTCTACTACAAAAACGCAAATTTAAACTTAAAATTTAACTCAATTTGCCAAAATTTGCCCCAAAAGCTGAATTTAAGCATTTATCAGCAAATCATCTTTTAGCATTTTGTGCGCTGTTTTATTTTATTTTGCTTGAATTTTAAGGCAAATTTTAGCTTTATAAGGCTATAATTTCTTAAATTTAAAAGCAAAAATTTATCAAATTTAAAGGCTAAATTCAATGAAAAATCAAATGTGGTCTGGGCGTTTTAGCACCGAAAGTAGCGAGCTTTTAAAGGAATTTAACGCGAGTTTAAATTTCGACAAAATCCTTTACAAGCACGACATACAAGGCTCTATCGCGCACGCAACTATGCTTGAAAAGTGCGGTATCATTACCCAAGATGAATGCAAAATGCTCACGCAAGGCTTAAAAGCGGTGCAAAGCGAGATAGAGCAGGGTAAATTCAGCTTTGACATAAGGGACGAGGACATTCATATGGCTGTGGAACGCCGTTTGAGCGAGCTTGTGGGCGAAGTAGGGGGCAAACTCCACACCGCACGCAGCCGCAACGACCAAGTGGCGACTGATTTCAAGCTTTATGTTAAAGAGCAGAATTTACTCTTGCAAGACTTACTTAAAGAGCTTATAGCTACGATAATTGCGCACGCAAAGGCTCATCAAAGCACTATTATGCCGAGCTTTACGCACTTGCAGCACGCTCAGCCCGTGAGTTTTGCCTTTTACATACTCGCTTATGCCTTTTCTTTCGTGCGCGACATACAAAGACTTCGCGCAAGTTTCGAGCACTCAGACTTTTCGCCACTTGGTTCGTGCGCTTGCGCTGGCACTAGCTACAAAACAGACAGGGAATTCAGCGCAAAGCTATTAGGTTTCGCAAATGTTGCACCAAATGCTATGGACGGCGTGAGCGACAGGGACTTTGCGCTTGATTTACTTTATGACATAGCCCTTATTTTCACGCACACTTCGCGGCTTTGCGAGGAGCTGATACTCTTTTCGAGCAGTGAATTTGGCTTTGTAACTATCAGCGATGCTTACAGCACAGGCTCTTCGATAATGCCACAAAAGAAAAACCCCGATGTTTGCGAGCTTATACGCGGTAAAACGGGCAGAGCGTATGGAAATTTGGTGTCGCTTTTAACCACGATGAAAGCCTTGCCCCTTGCCTACAACAAAGATATGCAAGAGGACAAAGAATGTGTCTTTGACAGCGTGCAAAACGCTACGCACAGCCTTATCATCTTAAACGAAATGCTAAAAGAGCTTACCATAAACGCAAAAACTATGCGAAAAGCGTGTGAAAAAGGGCATTTGCTGGCTACTGATTTAGCGGATTTTTTGGTGCGCGAAAGGGGTGTGCCGTTTCGCAAGGCACATTTCATCGTAGGCAAACTTGTCGCAGAGGCTGAAAAAATGGGCGTTGATATAAGCGAACTGCCAAATTTAAGCCAAATCGAGCCACTTTTTGATGAAAGCGCGCAAAAACTCTTAAATTTAGAAAACTCTTTAAACGCCAAGCAAAGCGAGGGTTCAAGCTCTGTCGCAAGCGTGAAAAAGCAAATTCAAATTTTAGAGGAATTTTTAAGGGCGTAAAATGCGAGCGATGGGTTTGGTTTGTGGTTTAAGGTTTTTTGGCTACGGCGTTTGTGTGAAAAATGCGCGATTTGTGCCATTAACTCGGCGTTTGCATAGTTTTTGCAAAGATAGTTAAAAACTTAGCCGCCACAGATAAAGAAACAATCTCACACAAAAAGATAAATTTAAGCAAAAATTCAGTTTAATTTTAATTTTACTTTGCTAAAATTTGGGTTTAAGTTGAGAGTGAGGAGATGAAATGTTTGAAATCATCGAAAAATCCGTGAAGCATTTTTTTGAAGAAATTTTAAAATACAAGTTAAAGCCCACGAGGTGCATAAGAGGCGAGCTTTACGGCTCGTCCATACCGCTTACAAGCAAGGAAGAAGGGGAGTTTGACTTTTATTTGTTCTTTCCAAAAGGCGTTTTTGAGCGATACAGAGACATTTTTTTAAAGGGCGCAGAGCTTAAAGAGGACGATTGGTGCGACTTGTCAAGGGAGTTTGCAAACCAAATCATCGGCTTTGCGAAAATCAAACTCAACGAAAACACCAACGAATTCAAGCTTGGCATACCTGAGTATCTTGGGCGCGTTGAATTTTCGGACTTTAAGCTCGACAAAAAGGCGACTTACTCTGTGGGCGAGTTTGCATTTAGGATAGGCTACAAAAAACGATGAGTGCGAATTCTAACGAGGCGCAAAGCCCGACAAATTCGGTTTCTAGCGATAAAAGGCTTAACGACTACGGCGAGCCTATGGGGCTTATCGAGTCTTATGAGGACATTTTGGACATAGCTGTGGATTTTGTGAGTGAGCTTGGCACGACAAGTATGAGTGTGAGTGATTTGTTGCGCCTTGAAGTAGGCTCAGTTATCGACCTTGAAAAGCCAGCGGGCGAGAGTGTGGAGCTGTATATCAACAAGCGGATTTTTGGCAAGGGCGAAGTGATGGTGTATGAGCGAAATTTAGCCATTCGTATCAACGAAATTTTGGACTCTAAAACCGTGCTTCAATACTTTAAAAAAGAGATTTGATGAAAAAGTTGCGAATTTTTGCCTTGCTTTTGCTTGCTGTGCCGCTTTTTGCGGTGAAAATCATCGACATTAAAACCCACACGGACAAAAACGATAGCGTTAATATCACGCTCTCATTTGACGGCGCATTTAAGGGCGAAATCATCGAAAAAAGGGACAAAGAAGCGATTTTATTTACCTTAAACGGCGTAACTTACGACAAAAAACAAACCAAAAGCATAAATTCATCTCTCATTGGCGAAATGTTTATAAGCCCTGACAAGGGCAAAACAAGCATAATGCTCGAAGTTAAGGACAATGTCCGCGTAAATGCTGAGAAAATCAACCAAAACACAGGCATTATGATAAGGGCGTTAAGCCAAAACGCACAAGGTGCTGGGCTTAATCTCGCCGCACTCACTCGCCAAAATTCACAACAAAGCCCGCATTTTGAGGGCTATGATTATAGCAACTATGCGCTGATACTTGGGCTTTTGCTCTTGCTGCTCGCGCTTTTTTGGTGGCTAAATCGCTCTTTGAGAAAGGGACGCTTTAACGGCAGGGAGTTTCGCATACTTTTTCAACGCCCGCTGGATAAAAACAACAAATTCGCCATTATAGAATTTGACTCTAAACGCTACACGATGATACTTGGCACTTCAAATATCCTTTTAGATAGCATAGATTTAAACGAGCAAAGCGAAAATCAAGCCTTAAATTCAAGCGCGAATTTAAAAGGCAACGCAGATTTAAGTAGCGGCGCAAACGCAAACAGCACAAATTCAGCCACAAACTCCACGCGTCAAAAAGAGAGCAAAAAGCAAAAAAGTTTTGAAAGCTTTTTTGAAGAAAACAAACAAAGACTGCAAAATCTCATCAAAACAAAGCTACAAGGCTGAATTTAGGGCTTTTGATTAAGCGCTAGGGCAAGGGCTTCGGGCTGGGCTATCTTTCGCAAGGCTTCTTTTGGTATGTTAAGCGGCTTTTGAGCGCAAAGGTATAAAATGTTGTCAGCATAGCTGAATTCAAGCCTTTCATCGCTAAGATGGTTTTGCGCAAGCAGTTTTGCAAGCGCAAGGGCGAAATTCAGCCACATAAGCGTGTCATTATCAGGCAGCAAGTCCTTGTAAAGCTCGCAAAATGAGCTTGTCCGCTTGCCATTGAGCCTAATCAGCGTGGCGATAAGGGCTTTTTCCTTGTGGCTTATGTTGAAATTAAGTGCGTTTAGGATAAAATACGAGCTGTGTTCGTTCGCGTAGTAAAAATCAAGGCAAGAGCCTATGTTGCAAAGTTTTGCGGCGTTGATTAAATTTGCCTTATACGAGTCATCAAGCCCGTGCAGCACGCTTAAAGCGTCAAAAATTTGCGCCGCATATAAGGGCGTTTTGTCCTTTTGCTTGCCTAAAAATCTATCCTGCAAGGACTTTATGCTGGGGTTGAAATTCGCTGGAAATTTCTTGTGAGCGGGCAAAATGTCGCTTAAATACACGCCTTCTCTTATGCCAACGCCGCTGGTTATAACTGCCTTGCAGCTAAGCCTTTGGGCTACTTTGAAAAAGATTAAAGCCCCTTCTCTTATGGTGTCAAAGCGTTCTTTTTTTATGTAAAGCTCTGCTAGCTCGTCATTTGAAGCGTTTATGATTTGCTTGATGAAAGGCGATTCGTCCTTTAAGTCATACTCAAATTCGTGCAAGGTTGCCAAAGCGTAGGAATTTTTGTCCATTATCGCGCTTGAAATCGCCCGCAAACTGCCGCCTATGGCGATGAGTTTGTTGTTTTGAAAATGCTGTGGAATTTGCGCTAAAATCGGCTCTAAAAAGCTGTCAAGCTCGCTTTGCTTGCCCCTGTCGTAAAAAAGCTCTTTAAGCCGCACCGTGCCTATGTCTAACGATATGCAGTCCTTTATGCGCCCGTTTTCGATGAGACAAAGCTCACTCGAACCGCCGCCTATGTCCAAAGTAGTGGCGTTGCGGACATTTGAGAGTAAATTTAGCGCAGCAAGTCCGCCCAAATAAGACTCCATTTTGCCGTCAATACAGCGGATATTTAAATTCAGGCTTTTTTGAATGCGTTTGATGAAATCGTTGCGATTTGGCGCATCGCGCAGTGCCGAAGTGCCTACTATAAGGATTTTCTTGCAGTGATATGCGCTGGCGACTTCTTTGAAATGCCTTAAAGTGCGCTCAGCCCTTGTCATCGCTTCTTCTTGTAAAATCTTGCCGTTGTTGTAGGCGTTTTCGCCGATTCTTACCTTGTGTTTATGCTCGCAAAGTATGTGAAAAGCGTAACGCGAAGTTTTTTCAAAGATAACTAAACGAACTGAATTTGAACCCAAATCCACAACTGCCGTTCTTTTCGCCATTTCGCTCTCCCACAAATCCTAAATTTAGCCCCTTTTATGAGTTGTTAGGCGTGCAAAAGCGGTATCCACGGCGGCGCACGGTTTCTATGGTAGCGATACCTAGTGGTTTGTCCATTCTTTGACGAATTTGGTTGATAGCCACTTCGATGACATTTGGCGTTACCAGCTCAGGCTCTTCCCAGATAGCATCAAGTAGCTGTTCTTTGGAGACGACTTGGTCGCAGTGCCTTGCTAAATGCACCAGCACTTCAAAGGGCTTGCCTTTAAGGTCTAGCTCATAGCCCTTGTAGATGACTCTTTCTTCATTTATGTGTATGGTTAAATCGCCCGCTTTTATGGTGTCGTCGCCGTCAAGCCTTAGCCTTGCTTCTACCCGAGCTGCTAGCACATCTAAATCAAAGGGCTTTTTAAGATAATCATCAGCACCGAGCCGAAAAGCCTTGATTTCGCTGTATTTGTCGCTTTTGGACGAGACGAAAATGACTATGGTTTTGGGGGATTTTCGTTTTACCACGCTCATAAGCTCAGCACCATCGCCATCAGGCAAAGTCCAGCTTGAAACTATCATATCGTAGTTTCTGATGCCCACCATATACTCGCCGTCTTTGAAATTCTCCGAAGAGTCCGTCTGGTAGCCTGTTTGGTTGAGATGCTCTACCATTTTAGCGTTTAAATGGCTGTCATCTTCGATAACTAAAATTCTCATTGCATTTCCTTTTGTAAGACTTAAAATAAAATGATAGCATTTTTTAAGTTAATAAGCAGTTAGCTTAAAGTTTGTTTAAAAAAATCATCAATAAATTTTCATTAAAATTTAAGCAAAATTTTTCTATAATGCTGACAAAACTTTGTCAAATTTGACAAAAACAAAGGCAAAAAATGAACAAAATCAAGCAAATTTGGCACTTCGTGCTACTTTTTAAAGATAAAGAAATAATGCTCTACTCAGCAGCTTTAAGCTTTTACACCGTGCTTTCTTTAATCCCGCTTTTGTTTGTGGGCTTTTCGATTTTCACGCAAATTCCTAGCTTTAAAATTTACTACGAAAAGATGAAACAGCTTATTTTCAACTTTTTAATCCCCACTCAGCAAGAAATAATAGCCAGCCACCTTGACACCTTTTTGAAAAACAGCGTAAATTTAGGTATCGTGGGGCTTGTGGCTATGGTTCTTACTTCGTTAATGTTTTTTTCAAGTTATGATTTTATCATCAACCGCATATCCAAAAATCCGCCCAAATCCTTGTGGCAGAGTATTAGCTCGTATTGGACACTCGTAACGCTCACTCCGCTAGGGCTTGGGCTGAGCTTTTATATCTCAGGCTACATTCAAAAGGTGCTTGATGATTGGCAAGTGAAATTCAACATACTTGAAATCCTGCCTTTCATCATCATTTGGGGGCTTTTCTTTGTGAGTTTTTCAAGCTCTTTCACCAAAGGCACGCTCAAAATGCTCGCCCTTACTTCTTTTGTAAGCTCGGCGATATGGTATATGGGCAAAAGCGTGTTTGTGTATTATGTCGTATATAACACCACTTACACCAACATTTACGGCTCTTTTTCTACCCTGCTTTTTTTCTTTGTGTGGCTTTATATCTCGTGGGTGATTTATCTTTTTGGACTTAAAAGCTACCATTTTTTAAGCGGCGAAAAAGATACACAGCCCGCTAAACGCCAAGCACGCAAGGTTTGAGCTACTTTTGCTCGGCTTGTTTTTTGCGCTTGGGGCTTGATTTGGAACGGAATTTGCTAGCATAAAGTTAGCATTGTTTTTGATAAAGGATTGAAACCATACCAACAAGGAGCAAGTTATGAAAAAATCATTGATTTTTCTCATTATGGCTGCGTTTTTAGCAAGTGTCGCCTTTGGTGCGCCAGCTAAAAATGCCACAACGGGGGGGGGCAACAAAGCAAGTTCTGCAAAGAAAGCAAAAGCTAAAACCCCAAGCAAAAAATCCAAAGCTCGCAAGAGCGTAGATGAGCCAGAAGAAACGCGTGGCAAACAAGGACAGCTCGGGCTTATGCCAAGTGAGCTTGACAAGGCAAATCACAATGTGTATTATGCCGATGCGGACGCGATTCGTGGCGCGCGCGACACTGAAAGCGCACTTCGCTACATACCCTTTGTAACGATTACCAACACAGCAGGCTTTGGACAAGCCTTTGACTTTCGCTCACAAGGGCGCGTTTCGGCAAATGGTGTTAAATTTTTCATCAACGGCATCGCCGCAAACCCGCTTGACAACTACTATGGTTTTATGCCTATCAACAGCGTTTTGCCAAATCTTATCCAAGAGATAAAAGTCTATCCGGGCAGTGGTGCGGTGCTTTATGGTAGTGGTGCAAAAGGTGCGGTGCTTGATATCATCACAAGCAAACGACAAAAGCCTTATTATCTAGTCGGTGCTGGCTATGTCAATACCACAGGCGGCGACAACAGCTACTATGGTGTCGCGCAAGCGGCTGAGAAATTCGGTGCTGTGCGCCTTAACGCTGGGCTTGGTTACTCGCAAAAAGGCGGACCGCGCGAAGATGACAACACTCAAAGCATACAAGCCGTGCTTGGCGGGGATTATGAGCTGTTTTTGGGTTCAAGTATCTTTGCCGATGTGGATTTTTACAACGGCAAAATCAAAAGCACGCCTTACAACTCGTTTTGGGACACTGCAAGCATAGAAGCTCGCATAACGGCAGAGGGAGCTACACAAGAAGCTCAAAAAGCACCCATAGCCCTTGCGACAAAGCCTATCGACCCAGAGCAAACAAACAGAAGCACCAAAGGCGATGGAGAGATACAAAGCAAGCAAACACGCCTTACTGCAAGTTTAGGCTACACGAGCGAAGTAACTCGGGATTTGAAATGGGAGCTTTTAGGCTTTTTTGCCCTTGACAACCGCAAATACGACATTTACACCGCTAGAATTCCATTTTATCAATACGGCGGCAAAACTTTTACAGGCACGGGCGAAAAGAGCAATATCGCCGACCAAAGCGGTTCGCAGTTTAATGAGATGAAATTCGGGGGCAAATTTAAGGCAAATTTAAGGCACAACAACGGCGAATTTCTCTTTGGTATAGACAGCTACTATGAAAAAGCTAAAAGAAATGCAAAGCAAAATTTGCAATCAGCAAGCATAGACCCAGATATAATGTATTCGGGTATTTTGGTAAATATCGACAACACGCTGAATTTAAGCAAATGGACAAACGCCCTTTATGGCGTGGAACGCTATGATTTTAACAACTTTTTCTCCATAGCAGGCGGACTTCGCTATGAGATGACAAAATACCGCTCAGAGTCTGATGATTATGTCTATGCTCGCAACAAAAATATCAACGCAAATGGCAGTGAGCAAACAAATTACAAGGAAACCAAAGACCCCGCTATCCCACCAAAATCACTCAAACAAGACACGGGCAACTTTGTCTTTGAGCTTGCCCCAGCCATTCGCTACTCAGACACGGGCGTAGTTTATGCAAGGTATGAGCGTGGCTACACCACACTGCCACCTTATGCGATGAGCGACAGAAAGGGCAATATCAACATTGACGCAACATCACAAAATGCGTTTAGCCACGATTTCACTTATGAATACACAAATCTCAAAGATGAAACTTACAACACCTACGAACTAGGCTGGAAAGAATTCATCGGCAAAGAGAGCTTGTATTTTGCTGATGGCTTGTTTTTCTCGCTCAATGGCTTTTACACAGAGAGCAAAAACGAGTTTCATTTCTCAGGCGACCCTTATGTAGGCGTGAAATACGGCACTTATGACAAATCCCGTAGATATGGCGGCGAAGCAGCCTTTGAGCAATACTTCTTAGACGGCGTCATAGGCTTTAACGAGAGCTTTACCTATGTCAAAGCGCAGTATCAAGATGATATAAGTGGCGAGTGGAAACAAATCCCCTACACTTACGACTACAAAGCTACCTTTGGCGCAGCGCTTAATATCACCGCTATGGTAGAAATCATCGATGTGAATTTAGGCGTGTGGCTGCAAAATTCATTTTATGGCAAGCAAAAAGTTATTTACAGCGAATTTGACCCTGTCGCAAAACAAGTCGTAAGCGATGATGAGAAAAAACTCGCGCCCTATTTAGTGTCTGACTTAGGCATAAGCGTGGGCTTTAACAAAAATATGGGCGTGATAACTGTGGGTATCAAAAATGTCTTTGACACTTTTTATTATGATTACTACAACCACGACTTAAACTCGGCTATCGGCGAGTATCGCTATCTCATCGGACAAGGACGCACCGTCTTTTTGGAAGGGCAGTTTAAATACTAGCTTTTTGAATGGCGGTTGAACTACCGAGACTTGCCGAGCTAGCTAGCTTTTTAAAAAGCGGTTTAACTATGACTTGCCAAGCTAGGCTAGCTAACCTTTTAAAAGGCAACTTAAATGCTAGCTAGCTTTTTGATGAGAGCGCAACGCGTAGCCATTTTAAAAGGCGGTGTAACTACTGACTTGCCAAGCTAGCTAGCTAACCTTTTTAAAAGGCAACTTAAATGCTAGCTAGCTTTAAATTTAGGGCTTTTGCCCTGAATTTAAAGCGTTTTGCCCTATTTTATGCCTTTAACTTTTCAAAAAACTCAGCGCATTTTGCTTTAAATTCATCGTTTGAGCCTATATTTTCGATGATTATGTCGGCAAGTTTTCGTTTTTGTTCTATGTCAATTTGCGCCTTTATCCTTAAATTTGCCTCATTTAAATTCAAATCATTTCGCGCCATCAAACGCTTTAAACAAAGCTCTTTTGGAGCATAGATTAAAATCACCTTGCCTAAATTTTCATAATTTTTACTCTCAAAAAACAAAGGAATTTCCGCAAAAACCACGCCATTTTGCTTTGCAAGCCAAGCCATTATGATGGCGTAAATTTTTGGGTGCATAAAATTTTCAAGCTTTTTTCGCAAAGATTTATCGTTAAAAACGAGTTCGCCAAGTTTTTTTCTATTTACTGCCCCATCTTGCAAAAAGCTTGAAATGCCCAAATACTCAGCAAGCTCACGCCCATTTTGCTCTAAAATTTGATGCGCTACCTTATCGGCACTAATGCACGCAAAACCCCTTTGCATAGCCATTTGCATAAAACTTGACTTGCCACTTGCAATGCCGCCCGTTACAAAAAACACCCTTTTCATCGCAACCTTTTTTAAAAGAATTTAAGCTATAATAGCCAAAAATTTTTAAGGATTAGCGATGATAAGCTACGAGCAAGCAGGAGTGAGCATTGACAGGGGTAACGCCTTTGTCGAGAGCATAAAACCGCTGGTAAAAGGCACTTTCACTCAGGGCGTTGTCGGGGGAATCGGCTCTTTTTCGGGGGCGTTTGCCTTGCCAAGTGGCTACAAAAACCCCGTGTTGCTAGCCGCCACAGACGGCGTAGGCACAAAACTTCGCCTTGCCATAGACGCTGCAAATTTCGATGGCATAGGGCAGGATTTGGTTGCTATGTGCGTAAATGACTTGATTTGCAACTTTGCAAAGCCCTTGTTTTTTTTGGATTACTACGCCACAGGCAAATTAGACTTAAACACCGCTCAAAGCGTGCTAAAAAGCATAGCAAACGCGTGTAAAGAGTGCGAATGCGCCCTCATCGGCGGCGAAACAGCCGAAATGCCCTCAATGTATGCGCCCACCGACTTTGACATAGCAGGCTTTGCGGTGGGTATAGCCGAGCAAAGTGAGATTGACAGGCGAAAATTCGTGCAAAATGGCGACATAATCCTTGCTTTGCCAAGCTCTGGGCTACATTCAAACGGCTTTTCACTTGCTAGAAAGGTGCTTTTTGATGAGTTAAAACTTAAATTTGACGATAAAATCGGACAAAATTCACTTATTGAAACCTTGCTAACGCCTACTCGCCTTTATGTGAAAGACTTTTTGCGCCTAAAACCTTTCATCAACGCCCTAGCGCACATCACAGGCGGAGGCTTGCTTGAAAATCTGCCCCGAGTTTTGCCCGCTGGATTAGGCGCGGTGATACACAAGCATCACTTAAAAACGCCTGAAATTTTTTATCAAATCGGCGAATGCGTAAGCGAAAATGAAATGTATCGCAGCTTTAATATGGGCGTGGGACTAGCCCTCATCGTAAGCGCGCAAAATGTCGCCAAAGTGCTTGAAAACTCAGACGCTTTCATCATCGGCGAAGTGGTGTATAATGAAGGCGTGGTTTTGGAGTGAAAACAAGGCTAAATTTTGATGATGAGAGCAAATTTTTAAGCGAAAATTTGCGCTGAACTTTGAATTTTTGAGTGTGAGAAAGATTAAGGAGTGCTTTTGGATACTAAAAAAATCAGCGTTTGCATACTTGTAAAAAACGCGCAAAACACTTTACCGCAGTGTTTAGAGTCCTTGCGTGAGTTTGGCGAAATCGTGCTTTTGGATAACAACAGCACAGATAAAACCTTGCAAATCGCGCAAGAATTTAACACAGCGTATAAAAATTTACGCATAGAAAAGAGCGAATTCATCGGCTTTGGAGCGCTTAAAAATTTATGCGTAAGCTATGCAAAAAATGAGTGGATTTTAAGCATAGATAGCGATGAGGTGCTTGAAAATGAGGCATTAGATGAGATAAAAAAGCTTGATTTAAAGCAAAATTTTGTCGTGGCTTTGGGACGAAAAAACCTTTATGATGGCGAGTGGATAAAGGCTTGCGGGTGGTATCCTGACTTTGTGTGGCGGATTTTTAACAAAAATTTCACGGGCTTTAATGATAATTTTGTCCACGAAAGCGTGAAAATCCCGCAAAATGCTGAAAAAATTTATCTTAAAAACGCACTTAAACACTATGCTTATAATAGTATCGAGGCTTTGCTTGACAAGCTCCAACGATACTCCACGCTTTACGCACAGCGCAACCTAGACAAAAGCAGCTCTATGGGTAAGGCTTTGTTGCGTTCTTTTTGGAGTTTTTTGCGAAATTATTTCTTTAAAAAGGGCTTTTTGTATGGTTATAAAGGCTTTATGATTAGCGTTTGCAACGCTCTTGGAGTGTTTTTTAAATACGCTAAACTTTACGAACTTAAATACGCAAAGCCAAATTCAGTTTCACTCATCATCACGACCTACAACCAAAAAGAGCGTTTAGCCCTAGTGCTTGACTCGGTAAAATGCCTAAATTCCTTGCCAAATGAAGTGCTTGTGGCTGATGATGGCAGCGCAAATGATACAAAAGAGATGATAGAAACTTACAAAAAAGACTTTCCTTGCCCATTAAAACACATTTGGCACGAGGATAAGGGCTTTCGTTTGAGCCATATTAGAAACCTTGCCGTTAAAGCCGCAAAGAGTGAATATATCATCATTATTGACGGAGATATGATTTTAACCCCTGATTTTATCAGCGACCATTTATCTTATGCAAGGCACAAAGTCTTTCTACAAGGCTCACGGGTGATTTTAGACGAAACTCGCTCAAAAGAACTTTTAGCTAAAAGCGGGGGGGGGAGCTTAAAAAAACGCAAAATACCCTTGCTTACTTGGCTTATTTACCGCACTTCACGCTTAAATGCGAAAATTTTTGAAAAAAAAGAGCTGATAAAAGGCATTCGTGGGTGCAATATGAGTTTTTTTAAATGCGACTGCGAAGCGATAAATGGCTTTAACGAAGAGTTTGTCGGCTGGGGGCGTGAGGACAGCGAGTTTGTGGCGAGGTTTTTGTTTAATGGTGGAGAATTAAGAAGGCTCAAATTCAGTGCTTTGGCGTATCATATCTACCACGATGAAAATTCTCGTCAAATGTTTGAAAAAAACCACCAAATTTATCTTAACACCATCAAAAACAAAAGCAAATGGGCAAAAATGGGTATAAAGTCAAATGCAAAAGTTTGATGACATAAAATTTTGCTGAATTTTTCGTGTATTTAAATTTAGTTTAAAAAAACATTGATTTTGTGCTTATCATTGCGAGCCGTTTTTTTGAAAAACGGCGTAGCAAGCCATAAGCACAAAGCAACCTTTACTAAATAAAGCACAAATCCATAAATTTTCTCACAATAAGCCATCTTACTTTGTCATACCGATAATTTTGCAACACTGACTTGTCTTGTTTTTATATCATACTAAACACTCTTTTTGTCATACTGGGACTTTTTCTTGTCATACTGAACTTTGCGTAACAAAGTGAAGTATCTCAAAATCTTTGTCATAATGACACACAATGTTTGAGATTTTTCGCTCGTTTTACTCACTCAAAATGACAAAATTCGCCGTCATTGCGAGCGTGGCAATCCAAAAGGCTTGAAATTTTTGCCTTAATTTAAGGTGTTGGTTATCAAACAAAAGCCTAAATTTTGTCATACTTTTATAAGTTGTCATACTGAGCGACAGCGAAGTATCCATATAGAAAACGGAAGTGGATTGTTGAATTTATGGATTTTTCGTTCGTTTCACTCACTCAAAATGACAGCAGTATAGATTTTTCGCCTTTTTACAAAAGGCTCAAAATGACAAAGTTTCGCCGTCATTGCGAGCAAATTTTGCAAAAATTTGCGTGGCAATCTATAAATTTAAACGCAAATTTACCTTTGGATTGCCACGAATTTGCACGCTCACGCTTTGCAAATTCTCGCAATGACAAAACCCTTGTCATACTGAGGCGTGAGCCGAAGTATCCACTTGCAAAGCCTTGCTTTGAGGCAAAGAAAAACACATAACCTATGAAAATCCTTGTTTTGCGATAAAATAAAATCCAACCTACGCTTTTGATTTTTTAAAAACGCCTAAATTTCAAGGCGCAAAGCCTTTAAATTTTAAAAGGTATGCGAAAGCAAGGTGTTTAAGGCGAAATTTTGTGAATTTTTGCCTTAAATGTGATTTGCGCGGGGTATGTTCTACTATGACTTGATTTTAAAGATTAAACTAAATAAGAATTATATAGGCGAATTTAAACAAAATCTTATAAAGTTTTATAGAATTTGAACTCAAAAAGTCTTAAAAATAATCAAATTTTAAGACAACTTTATTGAATTTGTTTTAAAATTTTTTTGAAATGAAAAAATGAGTGTAAGGCAAGCTTTAAAGCAAGAATTTCACAACTATTGCGCAAGATACACAAAAAACCCACTAGCATTGCAAGCTTTAAGGGCTTTATCCGCTACCAACGGCACACAGATAAAAAGCCCTTAAATTCCTTGCAAAACTAATACAGCACCAAATGCACTTTTTGCGAGCCGTGCACCCCAAAAACGGTGATAAGCTCTATGTCGGCTGTGCGCGATGGTCCTGCGATAAACAAAATGTTGTTTGGCAAAGTTTTGTTAGAATTTAACGCATTACTTGATTTAGCCGTTTGAGTCTCTTTTTTCACAAGCGCAAAGGCTTCGCTCATACTGCGCACGATTTGCTCTTTTTTCAGCAAAATGATACAAAGCGTGGGCGCAAGGGATAGCATTCTGGGCTGTTCTTTGCTGCTGATGACGCACACCACGCCGTGCGAGCTTACGCCACAGCTTGCGTTGATGATAGAAAATTCGCTGTGAAAGACTTCTTTTCGCAAACTTTCGACTTCTTTGTCAAAGCAAATTTTTTCGCTGGCGTTGATTTTGCTTAAATCAAGCCCTAAATTTGACGGATAAATCAGCTTTTCGTAGCCATAGCCTGCCACAATCTCGTTGATTTTAGCCTCCAAATGCGCCTTGTCGCTTTCCTCAACGATGAATTTGTTGTCCGTCATTTTTTGCTTCATTTCGCTGAGCATTTCGCCGCTACTTTTTATATGCACCGCTGGGTCAGCACTTGGCACTCGTTTGAATTCAGCGTCCTTGTAGCCCTTTTTAAGCCCCGCTAAAATCGCCTCTTTGCTTCGCTTTGAAATTTCAACTCTGTTTTCACTCATAGCGCACCCCTTGAATTTTTTGCACCTCATCGTAAAGATTGTGCTTGATTTGCGGCAAATCCTTGTAAGCACTCCATTTTTTCACCACAGGTAAAGCGCCCTTAATGCCGTGCAAAATGCCGTTAAAATAATGCGCCTTTGAGAGCGCAAACCGCCACAAGCTTCCACTTGTCGCTATGTTCTCAAAGCGTTTAAAGATAAAGCTTTCGGCAAAGCTGTGCTGCACCTTGTTTTTGCCAAGCGGTAAATCCTTGCCTTGTCCGATTTTGTTGCTTCTTAAAATGCGGATTAAATCAGCTAGCGGGATTTCCACAGGACAAACCTCGCTGCAACGCCCGCAAAGCGAGCAAAAGCTCAAAATGTCGCTGGTTTCATCTATGCCAAAGAGATTTGGGCTTACCACTTCGCCGATGGGACCTGGGTATATCGTTTGGTAGGCGTGTCCGCCGATTTTATCATACACAGGGCAAAAATTCATACACGCCCCGCACCTTATGCAACGCAAGGCTTCGTAGTAGTTTGCGCTTTGTAACATATCGCTTCTGTGGTGATTTAAAAGCACGATATGCACTTCTTTTGGTCCATCAAGCTCGTCCTTGCGTGGTCCTGTGATGATATTGTTGTAGGTTGGGATAAACTGCCCTGTGGCACTTGGCGTTAGCAAGCACACCATAGTCGCCGCGTCCTCGAAACTTTCAAGCACCTTTTCCACGCCACAAATGGCTATGTGTATGTCTGGGGCTGTGGTGCACATTCTGCCGTTGCCCTCATTTTCAATAAGCCAAATCGCCCCTTCTTTTGAAAGGGCGAAATTCACGCCACTTAAACCCATTTGCAAGCCTTCAAATTGATTTCGCAAATGCACTCTTGCGATGGCGTTGAGCTTTTCAGGCTCGCTTTCAAGGGGCGCGTCTAATTTGTCTTTGAAAATTTCGCCGATTTCATAGCGGTTTTTGTGGATAGCTGGCACGACTATATGCACGGGCGCTTCGTGGTTAAGCTGTATGATAAGCTCACCTAAATCCGTTTCAATGGCTTGCAAACCCTTGCTTTCTAGGTAGTGATTAAGCCCCACTTCCTCGCTAGCCATTGATTTGCCTTTGAGTATCTTGCTGATATTTTTTTCAAGCATTAGCTGGTAAATAATCTCGCAAGCATCGGTGTCGCTATCAGCCCAATGCACCTGCATTCCGTTTTTAGTAGCGTTTTTTTCAAACTCCAACAAACGCTCATCTAGGCTCATCAAAGCGTTGTTTTTAGCCTGCTTTGCCTTGTCGCGCAAGCCTTGCCAATCGTTGAATTTATCCTCGATAACTTTCAAGCGATTTTTTTGCAAGGTGTGCATCGCGTTTGTTAAATTCTGGCGTAATTGCTCGTCATTGAGTTTTTGATGCACGATTTTTTCGTGCGGCATTTTGTGTGTGTTACTCATAAGCTCGCTCCTTCTAGGCGTTTGATTAAAAAGTCATACAAGTGAATGCCCTTTATATCAAGCCCCATTCTACTCATAGTGCCGTTTATGTTAAGCAAACAGCCACCATCGCCACTGATGACATATTTTGCTCCGCTATTTTGTATGTCTTTTACCTTTTCCACAGCCATAGCGTTTGAAATTTCAGGCTCTTTTACCGAAAAAGTCCCGCCAAAGCCACAGCACTCTTCTTCGTGCGTAAGTTCTACTAGCTCGACATTTTTGAGCCTTTTGAGTAAATTTTTGCTCGCCGCAACGCTTTTTTGCACTCTTAAAGCGTGGCAGTTGCTGTGCCAAGTAACCTTGACAGGCTCGCCCTTGTCCTCGTAGCTGACATTTAGCACTTTGTCAAGATATTGTGAAAGTTCTATGACGCGTGAGCTGAATTTTGCCACCTTTTCGTAGTTTTTATCATCCTTAAAAAGCCCCAAATAATCGTGGCTCATCATACCCGCACACGAGCCGCTAGGCACGATGATAGGATAATCCTCATCGAAAAGCTCAGCATTATACAAAGCCACAGCCTTGCTTTCGTTGAAATAGCCCGTATTAAAGGACGGCTGTCCGCAACAGGTTTGGTTTTTTTTGAAAATCACCTCAACGCCTTCCTTACGCAAGAGTTTTATGCCATTTAGCACCATTTCTTGCATAGCAGCAGAGCCTAAACAGGTAGCGTAAAAATAGACAATTTTTTGCATTTTTTCTCCTTTTTGGCGGCTTGTCTTTGAGCGAATTTTTGCTTCGGCTAACGCCTCGCAACCCGTTGGGTCGCGGGAGCTTGAAAAAAGCTCAAATCACGCACGCACAAGTGCGCTCATTTCGCTTTTTTCTACGCAACCCACGAACTTCATCTCAAATTCTGCGCCTTTGTCCTCTTTCGTTAAAAAAAAACATTTCGTCATTGCGAGAATTTGCCATAAGCAAATTCGTGGCAATCCATAATAAATTTCACGCTCTCACCGTGAATTCACCTCAAAACCCCGAAAAATTCGGGGTAAATCATTTCGCCAAAGGCACTACATCAGGGATTATGCCGTTTAAGAAAAGTGCTATTATCGCCGTCCAAACGCCTATAATCAAAATAAAGCCTATGGAGTATTTGAGCGTAAATCTAAACAGCTCACTTTCTCGTCCTACCAAGCCCACCGCAGCGCACGCTATGGCGATACTTTGCGGGCTTATCATCTTACCGACAACGCCACCTACGGAGTTTGCCGCTAAAAACAACGCTTCTTTAATGCCAAGTTGTTGCGCGCTTACTTGTTGGAGTGTGCCAAAGAGTAGGTTTGAGCTAGTATCACTTCCCGTGATGAAAACGCCAAGCCAGCCGACAATGGGGCTGAAAAAGGCAAAGGCGTTGCCAGACTCTGCAAATGCGCGTCCTAGCGTTTCGCTCATTCCGCTGTTGCGTGAGATAAAGGCAAAAGCCACAACCAAGCCGATAGTGATGCAAGGTATAGCCATTTCTTTAAGCGTGTCGCCAAGTGCTTCTTCTACGACATTTAACTTAATGCGTAAGAAAAGTATGGTAAGCACAGCTGCTAGCAAAATCGCCGTTCCGCCTTGCAAGGCGATGAGATTGAAAGCCAAGTCCAAATTGACAGCGCTGCCAGCGGCGTTTTGGATAGCTGATTCCATATTTTTAAACACCATTGTTACTTGCGTGTAGTCAAACACAGCACCTTTTTTAAAGAATGCCTTAAACCAATCCTGCGTCCAAACGACAATACAAGCAATCAACAAAATAAAAGGCAACCACGCTTTAAACACCACGCCAAGCGAGAGTTTGGAGTGGTTTGTAAAGTCCTTGACATCATCAAGGCGAAATACATTTTTAACCTTCCAAAATTTCAAAAAGATTGTGGTGCAAGCGAGCGAAACAACTGCTGATGCGATGTCAGGAAGCTCTGCGCCAAGAAAATTTGAGCTTAAAAACTGAGTGCCTGTAAAGCTCACAGCTGCTACTAAAATCGCTGGAAAAGTTTCTTTCACGCCCTTAACGCCGTCCATCAAAAAGACGATGAAAAAAGGCACGGTTAGGCTCAAAGGCACGAGCATTCGCCCTACCATAGCAGAAACTTGATGCTGCTCAACGCCCACAAGGTTTGACATAGCGATGATAGGAATTCCAACCGCTCCAAAAGCCACAGGTGCGGTATTTGCAATGAGACAAAGCCCCGCTGCATAGAGTGGTTTAAGCCCTAATCCCATAAGCAACGCTGCTGTTATCGCCACAGGTCCGCCAAAGCCGATAGCCCCTTCTAAAAATGAGCCAAAGCAAAAGCCGATTAAGATGACTTGAATTCTATGGTCTGGCGTGATACTCATAACGCTTTCTTTGATAATCTCAAAACTGCCTGATTTCACAGAGAGTTTATACAAGAAAATCGCCGCGATGATAATCCACGCGATAGGCCACATACCTTGCGCGAAGCCGTGGATAAAGCTCGCTCCTATAAGTGAAAAGGGCATATCGTAGGCAAAAAGTGCCACAAGTGTCGCCACAATCACGGTGATAAAGCCCGCCACATAGCCTCTCATCTTAAAGACAAGCAAGCAAAGTAAAAAGCACGCTATCGGCAAAAAAGCTACAAGCGCGCTCAGCCAGATATTGCCAAGCGGGTCGAAAACTTGGGTGTAGTTCATAGTGTCTCCTTAGAGTTTGAATTGTTTTGCACTTTTCATTTTAACTTTTATTTTTTGCTTTTATGCTTAAAATTTGAAAAAATTTATAAAATTTTCTTTGGGTGTGTAAATTTGGAGATTGCAAAATCAAAGTTAAATTTTTACTCATTTTTAAGGATAAATTTTATAAATCCTTGTGAAATTTAAAATCTTTTATGCTATAATCCAAAAAAAGGAAAGAAAATGCTCATCAAAAACGCTAAAATTTATGGAAACAAACCTGCTGATGTGCGAGTAGAAAAGGGCTTAATCGCCGAGATAAGCGCAAATTTAACGCCAAAAGGTGAGGGCAAAGATGAAGTCTTTGACGCAAAGGGCTTAACTCTTTTGCCATCTTTCATCGACTTAAATGTGAGCCTTAAAAACGAGCATTTTAGCGTAGAAAATTTAAGACTTTTAGAAGAAGAGTGCCTAAAAAGCGGCGTTTGTGCTGTGGTGCTTAAAGACAGCACGGACTTTGATGAGGAAAGTTTTGCCCTTTTTTTGGAGCATTTAAAGGGCTTAAAGCTCAAAGTTTTCGCAAATGTGCGCGTGTGCGATAGTGCGGGCAAGCTTAAAAATCTCTCCACGCTCATCAACAAGGGCGCTTTTGCCTTAGAGTGTGAAAGCTCACACAAGGCAAGTGTGTTGCGCCAAAGTATGCAGTATGCGCTGATGAAAGGCAAAACGATTTTCGTGCGTTGCTTTGAGGCTGGCTTTGATGATAACGGCGTGATGAATGATAGCCAAACTAGCTTTGAGCTAGGACTTATCGGCATTAGCGCGGTGAGTGAATTCAGCGAAGTGGCTAAAATCAAGCAAATCGCTGAATTTTACGGCGTGCGCGTGCTTTATGAGTGCCTGAGTCTCGACAAATCGCTCAATTTACTTGATGAGACGGATTTAATCCAAACGAGCATTCATCATCTGCTAAAAAGCGATGAGGAATGCCTTGAATTCAATACCTTTGCAAAGCTAATGCCGCCACTTCGCTCTAAAAACGACACTTTGGCTTTGCAAAGAGCCCTAAAAGCTGGTAAAATCAAGTTTTTAAGCTCACTACATAGCCCAAAATCCATCACCCACAAAGATGTGAGCTTTGATGAGGCAAGCTTTGGAGTGCATTCTATTTGCGAGTATATCAGCCTTTGCTACTCGTTTTTAGTAAAAAAGGGCGTTTTTTCGTGGGAAGAGCTTTGCGAATTTACAAGCTCTCATCAAGCGGCGTTTTTAGGGCTAAATTCGGGCGAAATCAAAATCGGCAAGGAAGCAAATTTCATTCTCTTTGATGAAAAGGCTAAAAGCAAAGCCCCGCAAAACAGCCTTTACGCAAAAGATGAGCTTTTAGGCGAGGTAAAAGCGCACTTCATCAAAGGCGAAAGGGTGTTTGGCTAAATTAGCCTTGTAAGCTAACTCCTTGCTTGAATTTTGTTTGCTGTGTAAAGCGGATTTTAGGCAAAAATTTAGGTAAATTTAATCAAATTCTAACAACATTTCGTTCAATAAACCTTTTCTAACAATACTTCGTTCAATGAACCTTATAATACAAAAAAATTTACAAACTCTTATAAATTTTAAAATTCTCACAACTTTGACTTGCGCGGACAAGGCAGGCTCAACTTTAACAAATTTTTATAAAATTCAACTCCTTTGTTAAAAGGGTTGCTTGTGTCATATTGAGCCTTTGGCGAAGTATCCACTTATAAAGTTTTGCTTTACAAAAACAAAACCCATAAAAAGCAAAAATGAAAAATTTGCTAAAAAGTGCTATAATGTCCGTTTGGTTAGTCAGCTTATGGTAAAAGTTTGATGAAATTCACTAAATTTAAGGACACGGCGTTGAATGAGAGCATTGAAATCATCGGAGCAAGAGAGAACAATCTCAAAAACATAAGGCTTGAAATCCCTAAAAATCAGCTTGTCGTTTTCACGGGGCTTTCAGGCTCGGGCAAAAGCACGCTGGCTTTTTCTACGCTCTATGCGGAGGGACAAAGGCGCTATATAGAAAGTTTGAGCGCCTATGCAAGGCAGTTTTTAGACAAGGTAGGCAAGCCAGATGTCGATAAAATCGAGGGTTTAACCCCAGCTATCGCCATAGACCAAAAGACAACTTCCAAAAATCCACGCTCCACTGTGGGAACGATAACTGAAATTTATGATTATTTGCGCCTTTTATACGCAAGAGTTGGCATTCAGCACTGCCACAAGTGCGGTAAAATCATATCGAGTATGAATTCAAGCGACATAGTAAGCGAGATTTTAAAGCTGCCCGTTGGCGCAAAAATCATCATCACAGCCCCGCTGGTGCGTGAGAAAAAAGGCACATTCACGGATATGATAGAAAGTTTGCTTGCCAAAGGCTATGTTAGGGCGCAGATTGACGGGGTTATGGTGCGACTTGATGAAGAAATCGAGCTTGCTAAAACCAAAAAGCACACCATAAAACTTGTCATTGATAGGCTTGAAATCAAAGAGGACTTGCTAAACCGCCTAGCAAGCGATGTGGAAAAGGGACTTGAAGAAAGTTTTGGCGAGCTTGAAGTAGAGGTGTTAAATGCCGATGAGTTAGGCATTGCAAAGCATTTTCATTACAGCGAGCATAATGCTTGTTTTGATTGCAAAATTTCATTTTTGCCCCTTGAACCTTTGAGCTTTTCGTTCAACTCACCAAAGGGAGCCTGCGAAGAGTGCGATGGGCTAGGCATTCGCTACACGCTTGATATGAAAAGGCTTATTGATGAGACTTTGAGTGTAGAAAATGGCGCGGTAAAGGCTATGTATGGCTTTAACAAGAGTTATTATTATAAATTTTTGTGCGCCTTTTGCGAGCAAAATGACATAAGCATTAAAAAGCCCTTTGGAGAGCTAAATGAGGACGAACAGCGGTTGATTTTATACGGCAACGCCAAACAAATCAGCTTTTTGTGGAAAAGACACCGCATAAACAAAAGTTTTGAGGGCGTTGTAAAACTTGCTTATGATATGCTTAAAGACGAAAAGGACTTGGAAAATTATATGAGCGAAAAGGTGTGCAGTGCCTGTGAGGGACACCGCTTGCGCCCACAAAGCCTTGCGGTAAAGGTAGCGAGCAAGGGCTTGGGCGAGATTTTGCAAATGAGTATCGAGGACTGCACGAAATTCTTTTCAAATTCAGCAAATTTTAGCTATCTCACAGAGCAGCAAAAACTCATCGCAACGCCGATTTTAAAGGAAATCAACGAGAGGCTTTTTTTTCTTTTTGATGTGGGGCTTGGGTATTTATCTTTGGGGCGAGATGCGCGCACGATAAGCGGCGGCGAGGCGCAAAGAATTCGCATCGCTTCGCAAATCGGTAGTGGTTTGAGTGGCGTAATGTATGTTTTAGACGAGCCTAGCATAGGACTGCACGAGCGCGACACGGAAAAGCTCATCAAAACTCTGCGGAATTTGCAAGCCAAAGGCAACACGCTCATTGTCGTAGAACACGACAAAAAGACGATACAAGAGGCGGATTTTATCGTAGATATAGGACCAAAGGCGGGTAAATTCGGCGGAGAGGTTGTATTTGCAGGCACTTATGACAGGCTAGTAAAAAGCGGTAGCGAAACCGCCTTGTATCTTACGCACAAAAAAAACATAAATCACCAACAAAACAGACCCCAAAAGGACTGGCTTGCGCTTAAAAATGTAAGTGTCAATAACATTGTAAATTTAAACGCCAAATTTCCTTTGCGAAACCTTGTCGCCATCACAGGCGTGTCAGGTTCTGGCAAAAGCTCGCTCATCTTGCAAACCTTGCTGCCTTTTGCGCAAGAAGAACTCAACCGCGCCAAAAAAATCAAAAAGGTTGGAGGCGTGCAAATAGAGGGCTTGGAGCAACTTGATAAGGTGATTTACCTAGACCAAAGCCCCATAGGACGAACCCCGCGCTCAAACCCAGCCACTTACACAGGCGCAATGGACGAGATTCGCAACCTTTTTGCAGAGACAAAAGAAGCCAAAATGCAAGGCTACAAGGCTGGGCGTTTTAGCTTTAATGTCAAGGGTGGGCGTTGCGAGAAGTGTCAAGGGGACGGCGAGATAAAGATAGAAATGCACTTTTTGCCCGATGTAATGGTAGTTTGCGATGCGTGCAAGGGCAAACGCTACAACGAAGCCACGCTTAAAATCCGCTACAAGGGCAAGAGCATAGCCGACATTTTAGCGATGAGCATTTTGGAGGCGAGCGAGTTTTTCGCCAGCGTGCCTAAAATCCGCCAAAAACTTGACACGCTTGTAAAAGTTGGGCTTGATTATCTTACTTTGGGGCAAAACGCCACGACTTTAAGCGGCGGGGAGGCTCAGCGCATAAAACTAGCCAAAGAATTAAGCCGCACGGACACGGGCAAAACGCTGTATATCCTTGATGAGCCAACTACGGGACTGCATTTTGAAGATGTCAATAAGCTCATCTTGGTGTTGCAACACCTTGTAGAGCTTGGAAATTCGGTGTTTGTGATAGAGCATAATTTAGATGTCATCAAAAACGCTGATTATATCATCGATATGGGACCAGATGGAGGCGTAAAAGGCGGTAAAATCATCGCTTGTGGCAGTGTCGCCAAACTTGCAAAAGAACACAAAAAAACAGGCTCATACACGGGGTATTATCTCAGCCTTGAAAGCTGAATTTTAGGGCGTGGCTGTGGATTTATGCGCTTGAAAAAATTTAAATTTTAGTTTAAATTTTAAAAAATTGTGTTTGAAAATTTAAAAGCGAATTTAAACCTTAAATTTATGCGTTTGAAAATTTAAAATTTTTGGTTTAAACTTTGAATTTTTACGCAAAATCATCTAAAAAGCTAAATTTTTGTGCTAGAATTTAGCTTTTATCAAAGTTTGGAGTTTTTAAGGGTGTTTTTGAAATTTTTAAAATTTTTAGTCTTTGTGCTGTGTGCGCTTTGTCTTGTCCTTTTGGTAGGCTATCAAAGCCTTATAAAAAGCCACTTTTACGAAAATGAAGCCTTTATGGAGTATGATAATGCGGAAAGTGGAGCGGATTTTGCGCCGATTAGCTCACTCATAAATTCGCCCGCAAAAGCCGCGCATTCAAGCACTTTGGTGCAAACAAAGCGTGGTTTAATGGCGCTTTTTTTTGCTGGCACGCGCGAGGGCGCAAGTGATGTTAAAATTTATCAAAGTTTTTATGATGAGCGTGAGAATGCGTGGAGCGAGCCAAAGGGCATTTTAGACGCGCCTACACTTTCAAAGATGAGCGGAAAATTCATCAAAAAGCTGGGAAATCCTGTGGCGTTTAGGGATTTAGCGGGCAAGGTGCATTTTTTTGTAGTGGGCGTAAGCCTTGGCGGCTGGGCGACAAGCAAGATTTATCAGCTTGAATTTGATGAGGATTTGCGCCCTAAATTTAAGGGCGAGTTGAAACTTGGCGCGTTTGCGAATTTTTCTCATCTTGTGCGAGCGCCTGCTGTGCTGCTTGATGATGGCGGTTTTATCTTGCCTATTTACCACGAGTTAGCCCGCAAATACGCCCTTGTGGCGTTTTTTGACAAAAATGCGAAGCTGCTCTACACCAAACGCTTGAATTTGCTTAAAAATCAGCTCCAACCAAGCATTATCGCCGACAATGTAAGCGGTGTAAGATGCCTTGCCTTTTTGCGAAACCACAAAAGCTACGATAGCACGGCGTTTTTGCAGTCTTGTTCGGGCAGGGGTAATTATTTTGTAGAGCCTGTGGCGACAAATCTTAAAAGTTATGATAGTTCGAGCGTTTTGGGGCTGGTTTTTGTGGATTATAAGGATTGGGATTTTAAAAGAAGTGAGGTTGTGCTGATACACAATGACGGAAGCAAGGAAAATCCGCGCTCAAAGCTCAGTCTTTTTTGGCTAAAAGATGAAGAAAAAGGCGAATTTGTAAAACTTTTTACCCTTGATGAGGGCTTGGAAGTGAGCTATCCTGCGCTTTTAGCACAAGATAAAAGCCTTAAAAACACCACAAACAAGCCTAATGATAAGCTTTATATCAGCTACACCCTTGATAGAAAGCACATTAAAATGCAAATTTTAAGCGTTAAAGCCATTGAAAAGGCGATTGATGAAAAAAGGGCTGAGCGATGATAGGCTGTGTGTTTTTGCTTTTTACATTGTTTTTGTGGCTTTTTGATTTGCTTTTAAAATGGGCGTTTGAGAGTAAATTTACAAAACAAAATTCAAGCGAATTTAAGGGCGAAAATTCAGGCAAAAATGAAATCAAAAGCAAAGAATTGAGCGCAAAAAATGCCCCTAAATTTTTAGCCTTAAAATACGCTCTTACGCTCTTTTTCACCGCATTTTGCCTTGTGCCTGTGTATAAGGGCTTTTGCCTAGCCACGCTAATGTATTCTTTTTTTGACGCTCCAAGCGTGTTGTGCGTGCTTTTAGCGGGCTTTTTTGTGTGTAAGGCGTTTTTAAAAGATTTTGCAAATTTTAAGTTAAATTTGAGCATAAAGGCTGATTCTTTCGTGCTTTTGTTTGTGTATGGGCTTGTGATTTTTTTAGGAAATTTAGACTTAATGCCTTATGATTTTTATGTGCCAAACGCCCTTACACAAGCGTATTTAAGGGATTTGCTTTTGTATGAGCTGAGTAAATGCGCCCTTGTTTTTGCCCTTTTGCTCGCCCTTTATATTGTAAATAAGCCTTGTGCGCTGCTTGGGCTTTTTGCGCTTATACCTTTTGCCCTTAACGCAGAGCAAAATTTTTTAACAGCCCTTATTTGCGTGTATTTGTGGGCGTTTAGCCTTGCCATTTTGTTGTGGCAAGGCGTGAAATTCATCAAAGGAAAACTATGCAAAAATCCTTTAAAAGCGTGATTTTTCAAGCCTTTTTCTTTATGGGCTTGCTTTTTGTGCTGAATTTAAGCCTAAGAGCCGTTTTTATCCTTTGTTTTAAAGACGGCGTAAATGGCGTAAATTTGGGGGAATTCGCACTCTTTTTTTACAACGCTTTTCGTTATGATGGGCAAATCATCGGCGTGATGAGCGTGGTATTTTTCTTTTTAGCCCTTTTAACAAAAGAAAAAATTGTGAAAATTTACGCCTTTTTGGTGATTTTTATCAGCACCTTTGTAAGCGTTGCAAACATAGGCTTTTACGGCATTTATCAAGATGTCTTTAACGCGACTTTGTTAGGACTCATTTATGATGATAGAAAGGCGATTTTTGAGACGGCTTTGGGCGCGGATTATGGTTTGACTTATAAGGTGCTTTTGTGGCTTGTTGTGAGCGTGCTTTTTTACGCACTTTGGGCGTTTTTTCACGCTCAAATAGCTAAAATTCAAGGTAAAAAATTTCGCATAAGCCTTTTTGTCGCTTTTGCCTTGCTTTGCCTTTTTGAAATCAACGGACAAATCGGGCTTAAAGGCATTTCGCTGGGTAAAGAAATCGTGCCTGTTTCAAACGCCTTTTTGCGCCAAATCACGCAAGGCGCGTTTAGGGACTTGCTTTATGTGTATATGAGCTACGCTAAAATCGCCAAATCCGCCTTTAAAGACTACACAGATGAAAGCCCTTTGGTTGCTACGCGCAAATTTTTTGCCTTAAATGACTTAAATTCAAGCGAATTTAACCTGAGCGAGCTTTTGCAAAAAGAAGTTTCAAATCCTAGCAAGGCGCAAATCAATCACATTTTTTACATAGTCGCTGAGAGTTTGAGCGAGTGGCATTTTGATGATGAATTTAAGGATTTGGGGCTGATGAGCGAGCTTAAAACGCTCATCAAAGAAAAAAACGCCTTTAAGGCTGAGCTTTTTTTGCAAAATGCAAGCAGCACCATAAAAAGCCTTGATGTGCAAATCAGCGGGCTTTTTCAAACCGAAATTCCGCTGAATTTAAGCGTGGGGAAAAATCCTGTGTTTGAAATGTCCGCTGGCTATATTTTCAAGGATTTAGGTTATAAAACGAGCTTTTTTTATGGAGGCTCTGGCACTTGGCAAAAACTTGACAGCTACACGAAATCACAAGGTTTTGATGAGATTTTATTCAGCAACCACATAGTAAATTTTGCTAAGCAAAAGGGCTTTGAACCGCCTTTTGAAAACGCTTGGGGAGCTTATGACCACTATCTTTACGAATTTATCAAGGATTATACGCTTAAAAACAAAGGCACAAAGAGCTTTGCGATGATAATGACAACCACAAATCACCCGCCTTTTGACGCTCCCTTGCAACAATTTGACATAAATGACGAAAAAATAAGCGCGTGGCTTAAAAATCACCCGCAAATCGCCCAAGATGAACGCAAGAAAAAGGTTTTTGCTCATATCATCTACCAAGATAAAATGCTCGCTCGCTTTGTGCGACAAATGAGCGAGGCTTTGCCAAATAGCCTTTTCATCATCACAGGCGACCATTATGATAGAGAGTATCCGCAAGCGCCTTTACGCGTGCAAAATGGCGTGCCGCTCATCATCTACTCGCCCATTTTAAAGCCAAAGGTGCTGGCAAACATAGGCTCACACATTGATATAACGCCAACTATCACAGAGCTAGTCGCTCCAAATGCCTACAAATACGCAAGTTTTGGCGCACCACTTTTAAGCAATGACAGCAAAAAAAGCCCTTTGCCACATAGCGTGCTAGGATACAACGCCGTAGCAAATGAACGCTTTGTGTATGATAGCCACAAAATAGAGTATTTTAAGGACAAAAAGCCACAAGATGATGATGAAAGCCTTGCAAAGAGTTTGTTTGAAAATTTAAAACGAGCCAAAGCGTTGAGCTGGTGGATATTTAAAAACGGCTATATCATAAAAGATGAGTGAATTTAAAAGGACATTAACTTAATGTAATTATAATTTGTTTTTATTTTATCACAAAGGACAAAAATGAAACTTTTTGACAGACTTGTTAAAGAAAATGCGACTGTTTGGGACGCTTACTTGCACCACGACTTTGTCAAACAGCTTGAAAAAGGTGTTTTGGGGCAGGAAAATTTCTTGTTTTATTTAAAGCAAGACTACATTTACCTAATCAACTACGCTAAATGTTATGCCTTGCTTGCAAACAACGCCACAACCGCGCGCGAACTTCGCTTTGCGATGAAATTTCAAAACTATATCGTTGAGGGCGAGTTAGAGCTTCACAAAAGTATCTTGCAACTTGGTATAAACGCCGATGCGCTTGGCGTAAAAGATGAAAGCCTTGTTAATATCGCTTACACGCGTTATATGCAAAGCGTGGCAAGTGGTGGAGATTTTATAGATATGCTGGTTGCGTTAAGTTCGTGCGCCATAGGTTATGGTTACATAGGGCGCGAAATTTATGCACGGCTTGGAGAAAAAGGGCTTAAAAATCACCCTTATGAAAGCTGGATTCGCACTTATGCGGGAACAGCTTTTCAAGCTGAGATACAAGAATTTGAGGACTTTGTCAATGATTATACAAAAGCAATTAGTGAGCTAAAATTTACACATTTGAGTGAAATTTTTCACACTGTTACGCGTTTGGAGTGTAATTTTTGGCAACACGGACTTGAAATGAAAATCAATTTGTAACTAAAATCACAACACTACGAAAGGACAAAAAATGAAACTTTTTGACAGACTTGTTAAAGAAAATGCGGCTGTTTGGGACGCTTACTTGCACCACGACTTTGTAAGGCAAATTGAAAGTGGCACCTTGCCAAAGGCAAATTTTCACTTCTACTTAAAGCAAGATTATATGTATTTGCTCCATTATGGTAGAGTGTGCGGGCTGCTTGCAAATGCGGCGACAAACGCTGTGGAGCTAGCCTTTGCAACCAAATATCAAAACATAGCCACTTCGGTTGTAGATGGCGAGCATATCCTGCACCGCAGTATTTTGAGCGAAAAGGACGCCAAAGAAGCAAGCAAACTCAAAATCCGCGAAGAAAGCATCGCTAACATAGCCTACACCTGCTATATGGTAAATGTCGCAAGCAGCGGGGACTTTTTAGACATTTTAGTTGCGCTCAGCTCGTGCGCCTCAGGCTACTGCCACATAGGGCGCGAAATTTATGCACGGCTTGGAGAAAAAGGGCTTAAAAATCACCCTTATGAAAGCTGGATTCGCACTTACAGCGATGAGGTGCTAGCGCCTTTGGGAGCGGAATTTGAGGACTTTGTGAATTCTTACACGGACTCAGTGAGCGAGGCTAAATTTGAGCGTTTGAGCGACATTTTTCACACCGTAACGCGCCTTGAATGCAACTTTTGGCAGCAAGGACTCACAATGCAAATGGATTTATAAGGCTTTATTGAATTTACTTTGCGAAGAAAGGGCTTTTTAGCAAGTTTGGTGACCCATACGAGACTCGAACTCGTGTTGCCAACGTGAGAGGCTGGCGTCCTAACCACTAGACGAATGGGCCACTGAAAACAAAAACGCATTGTAGCATAAAAATGTTATATCGCAAGGCTGAGTTTGAAAAAATTTACAAATTTTTTGTAGCAACAAGCGCGTAAATTTTTTTAAGGCGCAAAAAAGCCATTTTGCGCCTTAAAAGCCTAGCTAAAAAGCTCTTTAAAGCGTTTGTTAGCGTAGTTTTCTATGTCTTTTTGCAAAATTTCATAATTTTTCATCAGCTCTTTGGCTCGCTCGGTAAGCCTTGTGCCTGAATTCTCACTACGCCCTTGTCTTTTGATGACAAGCTGCTCGCCAGCGTTTGTTTGTAAGGTGTCTAAATGCACCCAAGCCTTTTTGTAGTTGATGCCCATCATACCAGCAGCCTTTAAAATGCTGCCTGTCTTGTCGATGCACTCTAAAAGCTCGGTTTTGCCCTTGCCAAAAAGGATTTCGCCGTCTTTGTTAGCTATCCAAGTTTTGGTTTTTACCTGCAAATTTTTGTTGAGCGGGTTCATCTTTGTCCTTTATTCTTTAAATTTTGCTTTGCCTTTAAAAACAATGTTTTTGCAAGCAGTTAAAATTATACCCTAAAAAAACAAATAAATTTCAATTTTTTCTTGCATTTTTTACCAAAAAAAGATAAAATACCACTTTTTAAACGAAAAACGGACTTTTTACAAAAGCGATGATAAAAGCAAAAAAAGAATTCGGGCAGAATTTTTTAAAAGATGAGAGCGTTTTAAGCAAAATCATTCAAGCCATTCCCAAAGGCACAGAGCAAATCGTTGAGATTGGGGTTGGCTTAGGTGATTTGACGCAAAGACTTTTAGAGCTTGCGCGGGTGAGGGCTTATGAGATAGATGATGAGCTGATACCGCATTTAAGGCGCAAATTCCAAAAGCAGCTTGAAAACAAAAGTTTAGAGCTTTTAAACGAGGACGCGAGCAAGGCATTTACGCCGAATTTGTGTTCGCAAAGCTATGTTTTAGTGGCGAATTTGCCCTACTACATAGCCAGCAAGCTCGTTTTACAGGCGTTAAGAGACGGCAAGTGCGAAACGATTTTAGTGATGGTGCAAAAAGAAGTCGCCTTGAAATTTTGCGCACAAAGCGGACAAAGCGATTTTTGTGCTTTGAGTGTTTTAGCAAGGCTTGTGAGTGAGCCAAAGTTGCTTTTTGAAGTAGCTCCGTCTTGCTTTGAGCCAGCCCCAAAGGTAAGCTCAGCTGTAATGTTTTTGCAAAAAGAGCGTGAATTTAAGGACATTTGCGACATAAGTGGCTTTGAGTGCTTTTTGAAAGACTGCTTTAAAGCCCCACGCAAACAGCTTTTAAGCAACTTAAAAGCGCACAAAGCGCAAATTTCACGCTCTTTAAACGAGCTTGACATAAGGGCAAATGTCAGAGCGCACGAGCTTAGCGTCAAATCTTTCCTTGAAATTTATGACAATGTGAAGGATTATTATGAACGAAGAAAACCACAGCTTGCAAAATGAAAGCAAAGGCGCGAATTTAAGCGGCGCAAAGGACAGCTTAAATTCAAGCCACAGCGAAAATTTAGGCAAGGCAAAGAGCGCGAATTTCAACAGCGCAGAAAATGCCACAAAAGGCACGAACCCAAATTCAAGCGGTAAATCCAACAAAAACTACCGCTTTAAACGCAAGAGAAAATCCCTTGAAAACTCGCTTAAAAGCGAAGAGGCTTTAAGAGATGAAAGGGCAAATTCAGCAGGTGCAGGCTTAAATTCAAGCGTAAATTCAAGCTCAAAAGGCGCAAATTCAAAGCATTCTAAAAATTCGCCACGCAACGAAAAAAGCGCGAATTTAAGCGATACAAACAGCAAAGAGAGCAAAAAACACAGCCAAAAGCCACAAGATAGTGGCGAAAAAAAGAGCAAGAAAAAAAGCAAGAATTTACCCACAAAACTCACAGGCGATGAGCCGTGGCAAATTCAAATGCAAAAGGTGATTGAAGCGAACAAAGTCATACACGAAAACCGCTTGCACCCGCTCAAATACAACGACACCAGCACGCACAAGGTGCGCATCACGCCTATTGGCGGGCTTGGCGAAATCGGCGGCAATCTCACCGTCATCGAGGACGATACAAGCGCGATTATCATCGACATAGGTATGAGTTTCCCCGACAGCGCAATGCACGGAGTGGATATAGTGATACCAGACTTTGACTATATCCGCAAGATAAAGGACAAAATCGCAGGTATCATCATCACTCACGCGCACGAGGACCACATAGGCGCTGTGCCTTACTTTTTCAAGGAATTTACTTATCCGCTTTACGCTACGCCGCTAGCACTTGGTATGATTTCAAACAAATTTGAAGAGCACGGCTTGAAAGATGAGCGCAAATTCTTTCGCCCTGTGGAAAAGCGCAGACTTTATGAAATCGGCAACTTTGAGATAGAATGGATACACATAACTCACTCTATCATCGATGCAAGCGCACTTGCGATAAAAACAAGGGCTGGCACGCTCATACATACGGGGGATTTTAAAATCGACTTTACGCCTATTGACGGCTATCCTAGCGATTTAAACCGCTTAGCGCATTATGGCGATGAGGGCGTTTTGTGCTTGTTAAGCGATAGCACAAATTCATACAAAGAAGGCTCGACAAAGAGTGAAAGCTCAGTGGGAGCGACTTTTGACTTGATTTTTGCCAAAGCAAAGGGGCGCGTGATAATGAGCACTTTTAGCTCAAACATTCACCGCGTGTATCAAGCCATAACTTATGGGCTAAAATATGGGCGCAAAGTGTGCGTAATCGGGCGTTCTATGGAGCGCAACCTTTACACCACAATGGAGCTTGGCTATATAAAGCTTGATAGAAAAATTTTCATCGATGCGGACGAGGTGGCAAAGCACAAGGACAATGAAGTTTTAATCGTTACCACAGGCTCACAAGGCGAGACGATGAGCGCACTTTACAGAATGGCAACCGATGAGCATAAATTCATCAAAATCAAGCCAAGCGACCAAATCATCATCTCAGCCAAAGCAATACCTGGCAATGAAAGCAGCATAAACGCCGTGCTTGACTTTTTACTTAAAGCTGGCGCAAAGGTGGCTTATCAAGAATTTAGCGAAATTCATGTGAGTGGGCACGCGAGTATGGAGGAACAAAAGCTTATGTTAAGCCTTACAAAGCCTAAATTCTTTTTGCCCGTGCATGGCGAGTATAACCACATAGTAAAGCACAAGCAAACCGCCATAGCCTGCGGTGTCGATGAGCGCAATATCTACTTGATGAGCAATGGCGACCAAGTGGAGCTGTGCCACAAATACATAAAACGCGCAAAAACCGTCAAAACGGGCAAGGTGTTTGTGGATAATCAAATCAACAAGCAAATCGCCGATGATGTGGTGATTGACAGGCAAAATTTAGCCGACAATGGCGTGGTTGTCGTCATCGCTCAGCTTGACAAAGCCAACAAAACGCTGATAAACAAGCCGCGCGTGCTTAGCTATGGCGTAGTAGCGGACAAGCAAGACGGCGCATTTTCAAAGGACATAAGTGATGTTTTGAGCGTCTTTTTTGCAAACGCCAAAGACGAAATGCTTGATGATAGAAGATTTATGGAGGCGCAATTTCGCCAAGTGCTGCGAAAGCACATTTTCCGCAAGCTCAAAAAATATCCTACCATAGTGCCAAGCATTTTTGTGATGTGAGTTTGGGATTTAACTTTGCTTTGCAAATAGCTCAAAAGCCCTTTGAATTTAGGGTTTTGTGGTTTTAATGTGAGTGTTTAAGGCTTTGTTTGTGGATAGTCTAAAATTTGTAAATTTTTGGGACTTATGGGCTTAAATTTAAGCTTTAAATTTTAACAATCAATACACCACGCTTAAACACTCTTTAAAGTTGGCGTTTAGGTTAAAAAAGGCTTGTAAATTTGCGTTTTCAAAGCTCAAACAAGCCTTTTTTCTACCTCAGCTCTCACTTCGCTTTCGCTAAAAGCCTCACCCTTAAAGCTATCTACGCCGTTTGCATAGCATTTTATCACCCAGCGATTATCCTTTTGTTTTATGGGTATCCAAAAACAATAAGGCGTTTTTTTAGAAACAGCTTGATACACCTTTTCTAACTCGGTTATTTTACGCTCATAGTCATTTACGCTAGCACCATCACTTGCAAACGCAGATTCCAAGCTTTTTACCTCAAATTCATCACGCGATAAAATGCGGTTCATCAAATCACTCATCATATAGGTCTTGCCGCTTCCTGTTGAGGCTTTAAAGGTGCTTTCTTTTTGCTTTAAAGCATACTCTAAAAGTTTGCTTACCGCCTCATCTTGTAAATCAATGATTTCTTGTAGCATTACTCGCCCTTTTGGCGCATTTTATACGCCTTATCGTTTTCAAGTTCTTTAAGCGTTATATCAAAATTTTTGGCTATCCATTTGGCTTTTTCGTGGATAGAGTCAAATTTAATCAACCCATAAGCACTCTCATCAATAACTTCAAGCACGCTTTTAGTATTGTCATATTTAGTATAACAAAATTTAAGATATTTTTTTATTTAAAGTCAGTATGACAAAAAATAAATCAGCAAGGCAAGTCGGTATAGCAAAACCAAACTCGCTCTAAACCCACACGACAAGGCAAATCCGCTTAAATTCACTCAATTTTGCCTAAAATTTAGCGAATTTGTGGCTTTTTTTGCTATAATGCCCCTTTAAATTTCACAAGAAAGTTGCCCGTGATAAGTATAGACAAGCGCATTTTCACGCATTTTGACTTCGTGCAGGTTGTTTTGGTAGTCCCTATTTGCGCTATCTCGCTCGTGCTGGTGTGGGAGGCGAACACCTTTTTGGGCGAAAAGCAGCTCATCTATACCATAGTAGGCTTTTTGGCGTGGCTTTTGTTTTTCTTGCTGCCTATCCGCAAGCTTGCGTGGCTCATACCCTTTCTCTACTGGATAAACATTGCCTTGCTTTTAAGCGTGGATATCTTCGGTGTAGAAAGGCTTGGAGCGAAACGCTGGCTTGAAATACCCTTTACTCACTTTACTTTGCAGCCTAGTGAGATTTTCAAACCTTCATTTATTCTAATGCTGGCTTATCTCATCTACCGCAAACCGCCGCCAAAAAACGGCTACAAGCTCAAAGACTTTTGCAAACTCAGTTTTTACATACTTTTGCCCTTTTTTCTCATCGCTAGTGAGCCTGATTTAGGCTCAGCCACTGTGCTTTTCATCGTGGGCTTTGGGACGCTTTTTATCATCGGGGTGAATTATAAAATTTGGCTGAGTATCTTTCTAGTCGTGGCTATAAGCTCTCCGCTCGTGTATGCGAACCTTTTAAAGCCCTACCAAAAGCAGCGCATACACGATTTTTTGTCCGAAAAGCCCAGCTATCAAGTGCAGCAATCCATCATCGCCATCGGCAACGGCGGTTTAAGGGGCAAGGCGCACGAAGAAGCCACGCAAACACACTTTAAATTCCTGCCTATCTCCACAAGCGACTTTATCTTTGCCTACACGATAGAGCGCTTTGGCTTTATGGGCGGGGCTTTGGTGCTATTTTTGTATATGCTGTTGATTTTTCATCTTTTGAGCCTAAACCGCAAACTTAGGGGAGATTATTTTGCGCGAGTGGCTGTAAATGCTGTGGGGCTGTTTATTTTCATCTATGCTGCTGTTAATGTCTCGATGACGATAGGCTTTGCGCCTGTTGTGGGCATACCGCTGCCCTTTTTTAGCTATGGTGGAAGCTCTTTTACTATTTTTATGATATTTTTTGGCATAGTGCAAAATTTAGTAACATTTCGCTTTTTTTCCGCGCGCCAGACGATAAAGTTGTCGTAAAATTTGAATTTTAAGGTTAATTTAACTTTAACAAGCTATAATTGTTTTTATTTAAAAAAAGGTTTTTGATGACAAATGTGATTTTGTGTGGGGGCAGTGGAACGAGACTTTGGCCGCTTTCAAGGAAGCTGTTGCCAAAACAATTTATCAAAATTTTCAGCGCAAATTCTTTGTCAAATTCAAATTCTCATTTAAATTTGGGTCAAAATTCCCTTGCAAATTCAAATTCGGGCGAAAATTCAGCCGACAAATCTCTTTTTCAACTCTGTGTTGAAAGAAATCGCCCCTTGTGTCAAAACTGCCTTATCGTGTCAAATGAAGAGCAGTATTTTTTAGCATTAGACCAGCTCGAAGAGCTAGACGGGGGGGGGGGATTTGACTTTTTGCTCGAACCCCTTGCTAAAAACACCGCTGCTGCCATTTGTCTTGCGGCTTTATCCTTGCCAAAAGATGAAATTTGCCTTGTAACCCCAAGTGATCACTTAATCAAAAATCAAGCACAATACGCCAAAGTCATCGCGCAAGCCTTTGAATTTGCCGAAAATAACTTCATCGTAACGCTTGGCATAAAGCCAGATACAGCTCAAACAGGATTTGGCTACATAAAAATGGGCGAAAACAACGCTGTTTTAGGCTTTTATGAAAAGCCAGATTTAAAAACTGCACAAGCTTATATAAAAAGCGGAGATTTCTTTTTTAACAGCGGAATTTTCATCTTTAAGGCTGAATTTTTCTTAAAACAGATGAAAAAATTTGCCCCAGACATTTTAAAGGCTTGCGAAAACGCCTACAAATCAGCCTTTAAAGAGCAAAATTTGCTCCGCATAAGGCGCGATGAAATGAGCAAAATCCCCCAAATCAGCATTGATTACGCCTTAATGGAAAAAAGCGATAAGATGAAAGTGATACCAGCAAGTATGGCGTGGAGCGATGTAGGCAGCTTTGACGCCCTTTATGATGAGTTTGTGCGCGATGAAAAGGGCAATGTCATCAAGGCAAACGCTTTAAACCTTGACAGCAAGGGCAACTTCATCTACGGCTCAAACCCTAAAAAACTCATCGCCACAGCCGACATAGAAAATCTCATCATCATCGACACGGAGGATTCGTTGATGATTTGCCAAAGAGAAAAGTCCCAAAAAGTCAAAGAACTCGTGGAAAATTTAGACGAAGAAAGCAAATTTCGCAAAATCCACACCACAGCCCATCGCCCTTGGGGCAGCTACACGGTGCTTGAAGATGAAAAGGGATATAAGCTCAAACGCCTTGTAGTTAAGCCTCACAAAAGGTTATCCTTACAAAAGCATTTTCACAGAAACGAACACTGGATAGTCGTAAGCGGCACGGCGACTGTGGTGGTGGGCGATGAGAAAAAACTCGTGCGCCCAAATGAATCAACCTACATAAAAATGGGGCAAATTCACCGCCTAAGCAATGAGGGCAAGATTCCTGTGGTTTTAATCGAAGCGCAGGTTGGAGAATACACAGAAGAAGATGATATAGTGAGAATTGAAGATGAATTTAATAGAAAGTGAGTTGAATTTGGTGTGAATTTTGAGTTCTCAATTCACGCCACAGCGTGAATTTAATTTTGCGTAAAATTTATGAAATTTACGCAAAAAAGACAAGCCATTATAAAGAAAGGACAAAGATGAAAAAGGCTTTAATCACAGGTATCACAGGGCAAGATGGGGCGTATTTGGCTGAATTTTTGCTTGATAAAGGCTATGAAGTGCACGGCATTAAACGGCGTTCATCGCTTTTTAACACCGACAGAATCGACCATTTGTATATGGATAGGCACGAAAGTGATTGCAAATTTTTTTTGCATTATGGGGATTTAACCGACTCTATGAATTTAACGCGCATTATCCAAGAAGTGCAGCCTGATGAGATTTACAATCTTGCGGCGATGAGTCATGTGGCGGTGAGCTTTGAAACGCCTGAATACACAGCAAACGCCGATGGCATAGGCACTTTACGCATTTTAGAAGCCGTGCGTTTGCTAGGACTTACGCAAAAAACTAAAATTTATCAAGCCTCCACGAGTGAGCTTTATGGGCTTGTGCAAGGCATTCCGCAAAATGAAAAAACGCCATTTTACCCGCGAAGCCCTTATGCTTGCGCTAAACTTTACGCCTTTTGGATAAGCAAAAATTACCGCGAAGCCTACAATATCTTTGCGAGCAACGGCATTTTGTTTAACCACGAAAGCCCCATTCGCGGCGAAACCTTTGTAACGCGCAAAATCACGCGAGCCGCAGCTAAAATCGTGCTTGGCTTGCAGGACAAACTTTATCTTGGGAATTTATCGGCTAAAAGAGACTGGGGACACGCAAAAGACTATGTAAAGGCTATGTGGCTCATCTTGCAAGCCCAAAAGCCCGATGATTTCGTCATCGCCACAGGCATTACCACGCAAGTGCGTGAATTTGTCCGCCTTGTCTTTAACGAGCTTGGCATAGAGCTTGAATTTAATGGGCAAGGCGTAGATGAAAAGGCTGTGGTGTCCGCTTGCAAGGGCGAATTTAGCTTGCCGCTTGGCAAGGAAGTGGTGTGCGTGGATAGTGGCTACTTTCGCCCCACAGAAGTGGATTTGCTCATAGGCGATGCGAGCAAGGCAAAGAAAGAGCTTGGCTGGGAGCTTGAATACGACTTAAACGCGCTCATCAAAGATATGGTGCAAAGCGATTTGCAGCTGATGAAAAAGGACAAATACATACAAGATGGCGGTTATAAAATTTTTAGGTATTTTGAATGAAAACTCTACTCATCACGGGCGCTAGCGGAATGGTTGGGCGCAATGTCAAGGAAAATGTGGGCGCAAGCGAGTATGCTTTGCTTATCCCAACAAGCACGGAGCTAAATTTGCTCGATAAAAACGCGGTTGAAGCCTACATAAAGGCTAAAAAGCCCGACATAGTCGTGCATTGTGCTGGGCTTGTAGGCGGGATAGTGGCAAATATGCAAAATTTAGCTAAATTCCTAACGCACAACGCTTATATGGGGCTAAATCTCATCAACTCTTGTCAGCAAAATGGCGTGAAGCGTTTTTTGAATTTAGCAAGTTCGTGTATGTATCCTAAAAACGCCGCAAATCCTTTGAAAGAAGAGATGATTTTACAAGGCGCATTTGAGCCGACAAATGAGGGTTATGCCCTAGCCAAAGTGCTATCTACTAGGCTTTGCGAGTATATAAGCAAGGCTGATGAAAGCTGTCTTTATAAGACTATCATTCCTTGTAATCTTTACGGCAAATACGATAAATTCGACACACAAAACGCTCATATGATACCCGCTGTCATCGCTAGGGTGTATAAGGCAAAGCTCAATGGCGTGAAAGAAATCGCCATTTGGGGCGATGGCAAGGCAAAGCGAGAATTTATGTATGCGCAGGATTTAGCGGACTTTGTGTTTTGTGCGCTGAAAAATTTTAACGCCTTGCCGCAAAATTTAAATGTCGGTTCAGGCAAAGAGTATAGCATTGATGAATACTACCACGCCATCGCAAAAGTGCTTGAATTTGACGGAAAATTCACGCACGATTTAAGCAAGCCTGCGGGAATGCAACAAAAATGCGTAGATGACACGCTTTTAAGGGCTTTTGGCTGGCAAGCAAAAACCACACTTGAAGAGGGCATAAAAAAGACTTATGAGTATTATCTTACTTTGCCTGAATTTGTGTCTTTAAAGGGGATTGTTTTATGATTTGGCTTGATTTTGCGCGCAAAAATTTACGCTTACAAGGGGCAAACTATGAAAAAACCGCAAATTAAAATGCGTGTAGTGAATTGGTGGACACCCGATAATGAAAAGAATTTTTACGATAATTTTTTCGTGCAAATTTTAAGCAAAAAATACGACATTGTTTATAGCGAAAAGCCTGATTTTTTGCTTTTTAGTCAAATGGATAACTACGAAATGAAAACACACTTTTTTGATTATGATTGTGTGCGAATTTTTTACACGGGCGAAAATGTAAGGACGGACTTTAATGTCGCTGATTATGGTATAGACTTTGATTATATGGAATTTGGCGATAGACATTTGCATTTGCCTTTGTTTGCGTTGGGAAATATAGAGCAAAACCGAGCACTTAACAAAAGAGAAAATTTTTGTGCTTACATTGTAACGAATGGTGGCGAAAGAGACAATGTGCTATTAAGAGAACAATTTTTTGATAAATTAAGCAAATACAAAAAAGTCGATTCAGGTGGCAGACACCGCAACAACATAGGATATTTCGTTGAGGATAAACACAAATGGTTGCAAAATTATAAATTTAATCTTTGCTTTGAAAATTCAAGCTATCCGGGCTATCTTACCGAAAAGCTATTTGATGCTTACAATGCTGGTTGTGTGCCTATTTACTGGGGCGATACGAGTTTGCGAGTAGGTTTTGCTGAAAATGCTGGGGGGGGGGGGGATTTGACATTAGCGATACTGAGTGCATAGATATGCGTGTGCCTGAAATTCCTTTGCATTTGATAGAGTATAAAATCACAAAGCCTTTATCAACGCCCATAATTTTCCAAATTTAAACGCCTTGCTTGAAGAGGTGAAACGCATAGACAATGACGACAAGGCTTATGAAGCGATGAGAAATGAGCCTTTGTTTTTGGATAATTTTAATCCACAGGAATTTTACGAAAAAAAGGTTTTTGAATTTTTTGATTATATCTTTTCACAAGGTGCGGATTTGGCGTTTAGAAGAGGAAAGGGCAGACATTTAAACGCCCATAATAAGCGTATCAAACTCACTCATCTTACACGAGATGCCCTAAATATAGCTCAATTTATCAGCGACACCCAAATTAAAATCAAAAGAGTATTAAAATTTCATAAAAAATAAATCATTAAAGCGGGGCTAAATTTAAGCAAAGATGCGCTCAATGTGGCTAAATTCATCACTTTGGTGCAAAGAAAAGGCACAAATAAATTCACTAAAAAATGGACGAAAATGATTAAGAAAGTTAAATTTTGGCACAAAGAGTTAAATTCAAAAGCATAAACCTTTATCATTAAGGCTTTTGCTGCGATAAAATATAACAAAATGCTTTATAAAGGCTTTTTCAAGGTGCTGTTTTGCAAGATTTTTGCTAAATTTAAAAAAATTTGCAAAAAATTTCATTTTATGCTTGCAAAGAAACTAAAATTTTGTTATAATGCAAGACTTAAAGAAACAAGAATTTAAAAATTCAAAGGAAAAAGCTTATGAGAATGCTTGTGCTTTGCGTGATAGTGCTTATTTTCAGTGCTTGCGGTGGCAAATCCCCTAATCAAGCCACACAAAATTCTAAACAAATGCCCTTAAATCAACTCACACAAGAAGATTTCACGCAAACGCTTTTAGCTCAATCCCCACGCGTGCAAAGCTCAGCCCAAAGCCCACGCCAAGTGTCCCCAGACACACCACAAGACACGCCCATAGCCGTGCGCGTGCAAGGCAATGCCAAATGGTGCTATGCCCCGCAGTTTTCAGCCTCTGCGCAAAATTATTCTTATCTAGCCCTTATCAGTTGCTCTCGTGGCGAAGCGCTTAATGCTCGCTATGATGTCTTGTCGCGCCTAGCTTATAAAATCAACAACACTTGGGTTTGCATAACCGCGCCTACTTCTGTGTATCGTAGCGAAAGGGAAGTGGATATGCTTTATCTTAGCCCTTGCGTGGTAAATGATGAACGCCAGCAGTGGAAAATCAAAAATGGGCAGTTTTGGAGCTATGATGATAGATATAGCATTAAAGATGACGGGGATTTTCTTTATGCTGCGTGGCTAGGCGATGAGAGCTATAACGAACACATTTTAGACGCCACGATGAGAGAGTGGGAAGCGACTGTGGCACCTGCTGGGACGCTTACATTTGGCTTTTTTCTGTTTTGGCAGACAAAGGATTCACAAACGGCTTATTATGTTTCAAACGGCAGCTCAACCACGACTAGAACGGCTATGTATTATGATTTAGAGCGCGGACATATCGCAAGCTATGATGCCTTTGTGCCGAGATTAAATTGTATGTATTCAAATTTAAATGGCGGAGATTGGGATTGGGTAGAGTGGGGCAAATGCGATGACACCACGCCTCCGCCTAAAAACAGAGCATTCTTTAAGCCTTTTTCAATCGGCAATAAAAAGCTAGCCATTAAGGACGCAAATGGCAACTACTTGCGCGTAACGCACTATGGCACTCATTGGGGCGTGCCTTATGTCGTAAAGCCGTCTTATATGCAAAAAGATGTCGCAAATGAAGCAAGCTCGGAGTTTTTAACCACTACTGAATTTCAAAATTGGCTGCGACTTATCAGTGCAAATGAGGGCGACAATCTGCCCTTTTGTCCAGCACCTGGCGGAGGTAGATGATGAAAAATTTCACTTTAAAATGCTTGAAAAATGCGCCTTTATTGCGCGCTGTGCTTTTTGCTAGCCTTGCTCTTTTAGCCCTTAATGGGTGTGCGAAACAAAGTCAAAGCACAAATCAAAGCGCAAGTCCTTTAAATTTAGCCCCAAACAACGCCTTGCTTGATGAAGCTTACCCGCACAGCGCTTTTAGCGCGGCTGATACAAACAACACAAATTTAGATTATGAAAATGCAAATTTATTACACGCAAATGCTTTGGAATCTAAACTGCAAAATGCGATAAATACCATTAACACAAAAGCCATTTCAAAGGACTTTAAAGCCTTTGTAAAAAATGCTGATAATGTGAATTTAAACGCAAATTTTAATGCAAATTCTAACGGAAATTTGGGCGCAAATTCGAGTGCAACTTCAGGCGCGAATTTAAACAAGCCTATCTTGCAACTCCCAATTGATTTTAATCTCAGCGCTTGGGTTGCAAGGATGCTCCAAATCATAGGCACAACCAATGATGAAGCCCTAGCCACTCGCACAGGCATTTGTGGCACTTGTATGCTGCATAGCTATCAAATCATCGCTGAATTTATGCACTATCACAACAGCCCACCTTTGGGCGGGGGCTATTTTTTCGATGCTGTGCCAAACACAAACCCATTTACTAGCTTTCAAAACCGCAACCCCTTGCTTTATGACACGCTGAGTGATATTGTGGATTATTATGGCAGGACAAATCTCATCGGACACACAGAGACTTTCACAAACACTGTGGAGGTTGCCTTTGCAAGCTCTATCTCAATGCTACCGCAATATGAATGGAATCTTATCGGCTCAGCCAGCACCACGCGAGAAATCAACGCTTTGTTAAGCAATATCTTTAATGTCTCACAACCGGGGGCTATGTATTTTACCGTGCTTATGCGCTATGTGCCAGAAACACGCGACTTTCGCGGACACGCTGTGGTAACGATTCGCGCATCAACGGGCTTTATAGTCATTCCTACCAACATTCGTGGCATTTCTTTAAACAGCTTGCGCGCCTACACTCAGCTAGCCACCACGCCACAAGAATTGCAAGACCGATTCACAATGAGGCTTACAGGTTCGCCGTTAAATCTTGTAGGGCTTGCGTTTATAGAAGTAAGAGAGCCTTTTAACCTGCCCTTTGCAAGTGCCTTGTCTTTTCAAGATTGCGGTGGCTTTGGCGAGGATAGAAGAGGTAATGCTGCTTTGCCAAGAGCAAGCACGCTTAATCAATGCAGCAGCGGTCGGTGTATAAAGTAAATTTGGCTTTATAGCTTAAATTTTTGCGATAAAATGGCTTTTTATTTTTTTTAAAAGCGTTGATTTGCAGCTTGTTTATTATCGTTTCTCTTACAAAAATTCGCAAAAGTCGCCATCATTGTAAGCCGTTTATTTCAAAAAACGGCAAACAAGCCACGGCAAACATTTAAGACATTAGCCTTGAATTTATGGATACTTCGCTGCGCTCAGTATGACAAGCAAACAAGTCAGTATGACAAGGACTTTGTCATTGCGAGAATTTGCAAAGCGTGAGCGTGCAAATTCGTGGCAATCCAAAGGTAAATTTGCGTTTAAATTTATAGATTGCCACGCAAATTTTGCAAAAATTTGCTCGCAATGACGGCGCCTTTTTGTCATTTTGAGCCTTTGACAAAAAGGCGACCCAACGGGTTGCAAGGCGCAAGCCACAGCAAAAAATCCAAAGAATTTAAGATACACTTTAAATTTATGGATACTTCGCCAAAGGCTCAGTATGACAAAAAGCCTTAACTTTGTCATTTTGAGCCTTTGCAAAAGGCGAAAAATCCATAGAGATTAAAAGCACACTTACTATTTTTAGATACTTCGCTTTCTTGCGAAAGCTCAGTATGACAATTTTATAAGTATGACAAGGACTTTGTCATTTTGAGCGGAGTGCGTTAGCACAAAGCAAAATCCACATTGAATCCGTTTCAGTAGTCTGTTATTTGTATTTTGTATGATGAGAAAATCAACGATTTTTGACGAAAAAACTTGATGGTTTAACAAATTTGGTTACAATGAGTAAAAATAACAAAATACTTTTAAAACTAGCAAAAAAGTGAAAAATGCTTGCAAAGAACGAGCAAAGAAAGTAAAGAAATGTTTGTCAAAGACGATATACTCAAATCAAAACTTAATAAAAGGCGATAAAAGTGGAGTTTAAAGGCGCAAAAGGTAAAAAAGCTCATTAAAGGGTCGTTTGATGAATTTTAGCGGTTTTAAAAAGATGAAATTTAAAGATTTGCGAGAGAAAAAGTGGTAAGCGTGATGAAATTTAGTGATTTGTGAAAGATAAATTTTGGTAGTTTGTAGGAAAAATCGATGAATTTAAGCAACTTACAAAAAAAATGTGGTAAAATTTAGCGATTTAGACAAGATAAATTTTGATGACTTACAAAAAAAGGCGGTTGATGAATTTTAGTGGTTTGCAAAAAGGCAGTAGCAGGAAATAAATTTTAGCGATTTGCAAAAATTTTTAAAAAGAATTTGCGAGAGATTAAGGATTGTGCGGTAGAATTTGGTGGTTTAGAAAAGATGAATTTAGGTAATTTACGAGAAAATGTGGTAAAATTTGGCATTTTAGACAAGATAAATTTTGACGACTTATAAGAAAAAAAAGGTAGCGTGATGAATTTTAGCGATTCGCAGAAGAAGATTTTTAAAAAGAATTTAGCGGCGATTAAGGGCAGTGAGTTGGAAAAGAAATTCAAGCTCATCAAAAAGCCCAAAGAATTCGCCTTGCATTTTGGCGCTGATAGCCTTGATATAAACATACAAAACCTCAAAAACAAAGAATTCATCTACGAAAACCCCTTGCAAGAGCTAACAGACAAGGTGGCTTTGTATCAAAACAAATACATTTTGTATCCTATGCTCTTTTTTTACGGCTTTGGCAATGGGCTTTTGTATAAGGTGCTGTTGCAAAATGAGCAGCTTAAATTTCTCATCGTTTTTGAGGAGAGTGTGGAGCTGCTTTGGCTTGTGTTTCATTTAGTGGATTTTCATAAGGAGTTAAAGGACGAAAGGCTTTTGATAGTCAAAAAAGACTCTATGGATTTTTTTGAACTTTTTTTGAGGCAAAAAAGCGTTTATTGCTACTCAAAGACTTATTTTTTGGAGCCGCTTTGCCTTTATTATGAAAAGCATTTTAGCGATGAGATGATAGAGTTAAACAAAGCCCTCACGCAAGTCATATTTCACGCAAGTTTAGAGAATGGAAACTCGTCCATAGACGCCCTGCAAGGCATAGAAAATCGCGCCTTAAATTTCGCCGCCCAGCTTACTCACCCTGATGGAGTGGAGCTTGTGAGCAAAAGAGCAGGCGCAGGGCAGAGCGCGGTTTGTGTCGCCACAGGACCAAGCCTTAGTAAGCAACTGCCCTTGCTTAAAGCCGTGCAGGATAGGGTAGCGATATTTTGCGCTGATAGTGCTTATCCTATCTTAATGCGAAATGACATTGTGCCTGATTATGTTTTTATGCTCGAACGCACGGATTTTACGGCTGAATTTTTCAATCACGATTTTAAAGGCAGGGACAAGGATACGCTTTTTTTGCTTTGTGATTTGGTGCATCCAAATGCGGTTAAATACCTTGAAAAATACAAAAGAAAATTCATAATGTTTAAAAGAAGTATGTATCAAACTTATATAAATTTAACTCGTTATTTTGTTTTGGGCGGCTTGTCCGTCTCGCACAATGCTCTAAATTTAGCAGCAATGCTTTCCTACAAAAATATCATTCTCATCGGGCAGGATTTAGCCTACGCCAAAGACGGCGCAAGCCACGCTAAAAGCTATCAGCACGATGAATTTTATGAAAGTGATATGTTTAAAAAAGAAGAAACCACAGCTTATGGCGGCAAGGGCGTAGTGCAGACACATTATATGTGGCTATTTTTTAAAAAAGTGATGGAGCAAAACATAAAAAGTTACTCACACTGCAAGGTTTATAACTGCACTGAAGGTGGCGCACAAATCGAAAACGCCAAAGAAATGCCCTTTAAAAAAGCCATAGAAAAATTTATCCAAAATGAGCCTTTAAAAAGTCTCGCACCCTTAGAAGCTCGCCCAAAGGCAAAGCAAGATGAAGCCTTGCTTGGCGTGTATGCGAAACTCAAAAAGCAGATTATAAAATGCGAGGATTTCATACAAGGGTATAATGATGATTTAAAAGCCATACAAAGCACCTTTGAAGCAGTGGCGAGTATGGAAGCACAAAGCTATGAGGAAAACAAGCCTTACTTTGAAGAATGCGACAGAATCATCGACAAAGTCAAAAAGCAAATCGAAGAAAAAAAGACAAATATCTATATCTACGAGGTTTTAGAGCCGATTATCAATCAGTTTGAAATGGCTATGAGTCATATTTATACTTACAATCCCCAAAACGAGCAAGAAAAAAACGCAAAAATGTTTGTGTGGATAGAAAAGCACCTTGAATGGCTAAAACAGCTCATCATACAAATAAGCAACCAAAAAATGGTGCTTGAAAACAGCCTAAACCCTTTACAAGATGCGCTCAAAAAGGCTGGCAAGGACATAGAAGCTAAAATGAAAATGATAGACAAAAAGGACAAAAAATGTCTAATGTTTGCCTAAAAAGTGAGTTAAGATGAGTGAATTTTTCGCTAAAAACACAGAAGCACTCCACAAGGTCGATGAACCGCTTGCTGTGGCGATGAGCAGGCTTGAAAGTATGGGGTTGAGTGCGCCTTTGCATTTTGTCAAAACCGATGATGACAATCTCTTTGATGCCGTGCATAAAGAGTATATGTATCAAAGTGTGGAGGCTGAATTTAACGAAAAAAAAGCGTATTTTGATGAGAATTTTCCCAAACACCCAGTGCTTTTTCTCTTTGGCTTTGGCAATGGCAAACTTATAAGGCATTTGCTTGAAAATTCAAATCACAAAAGAATCATCGTTTTTGAAAGCGAGCTTGCGCCTATTTTTTACGCCTTACACAGCTTTGATTGTAGTGAGGCACTTAAAAAAGAGCGTTTGATACCTTTTTATGTGCCGAATTTAAACCCAGCTCAGCTTGGCACGCTTTTTAGCTACAAAGACATAAGCGAGTCGCTAAAAACTTACAATTTCACAAGCAACTGCGCCTTTTATGAAAGGCATTATCAAGCAGATATAGAAAAAGTAAATGCCGAGCTTATAGAAAATGTGCGCTTTGCCTTTATCCGCAAGGGCAACGACCCCAAAGATAGCCTTGACGGGATAGAGCGCATTTTGTATAACCTGCCTAAAATGCTTGCACGAGCGAGCTTGCAAAAGCTGCTTAAAATCAGAGGAAAAGCGAGCAAAAACGCCATTGTCGTCTCCACAGGACCAAGCCTAACAAAGCAGCTGCCACTGCTTAAAGAGTATGCAAACAAGGCTACGATATTTTGCGCTGATAGCGCGTATAGCATTTTGCACAACCACGGCATAAAGCCAGACTATGTGCTAAGCTTAGAGCGATACAGCGAAACGAGCGAGCTTTTTAACTACGACTTTGAAAAAGAGTATGATGAAAATATCACTTTTTTAATGGCGGCGGTAACGGATTTTAACACGACTAAATTTTTAGAAAGCAATGGCAGAAAATATATGATAGCCTTGCGACCGGGGCTTTTTCCTAAATTTTTGGGGCTTGATGAGTTTGGCTACATAGGCGTCAATCACAGCGTAGGCAATATGAATTTCGAGCTTGCGGCGTATTTAAGGCACGAAAATATCGCTCTCATCGGGCAGGATTTAGCCTATAATGAAAGCGGCAAATCTCACCCGCAAGAGTATAAATTTGCCGTTAATGAAGAAGTGGATTTTAGCAAAAAGCCAAATTTACCCGAAACCACAGCTTATGGCGGAGTGGGCAAGGTTAAAACAAGCCCTGTGTGGCTGCTTTTCAAACAAGGCTTTGAAAATGACATAGTAATGGCAAAAATTCGCTATCAAAGCAAGGCTTACAACTGCACCGAAGGCGGTGCGCACATAGTGGGTGCTGTGGAGCTGCCTTTTAAGGAATTTTGTGAGAAATTTTTAAAACAAGAGGTGAAAAAGCCTTTTGCGGCTGTGCCTTGCCTTGACAAAAAAGAACAGCAAAATTTGCTGAAAAAAACCCAAAAACGCCTTGAAGATGCCTTTAAAAAGTCGGATAATTATTTGGAGGAAGTAAAAAAAGAATTAGAGCTTTTGCATACGCTTTTGCCGAAGGGTTATGAGCTTGAAAAGCTTGACTTTAAGGCATTAGCGAAAAGCAAGAAAAGGTTGCTGAATTTACACGCTAAATTTACCAAAAGCGTGATTTTCACGGAAATAGCCGATGTGCTTTACTTTCAAAACAACTGCGAGCTAGTGAGGCTTGACTGCTTGCCCGTTCGCAACGAAAGAGAAAAAAAGGAAGCTTTGGTGCAGTGGCTTGGCACGATGGGAAATTTTTTCATCGAAGTGGGCGAATACCTCTACACCCAAGATGAGCGAATCAAAAGATACATAAGAAAGTGGTGAAAGCTATGTTTAAGACAGACAATTTTGACAAAAACTTCAAAGTGATGAACGACACGGGCTATGCTGAGCTGAAAAAGGACTTAAAAAAGCTCAAAAAGCTGAATTTTGAGTTTGAATTTGACCCCTTTGAGCAGCTTAATGTCAATATCATCGACAAAAAAAGCGGACAAAGGCTTTATGAAGAGCCTTTCAAAGAGCTTAAAGAGGGCTTAAAGCCCTTTGAAAAGGACTATCAACGCTATCCTTACCTTTGCTTTTATGGCATAGGCAACGGGCTTTTGTATAAGGTGCTACTGCAAAATGAAACGCACAGACGCATAGTCGTTTTTGAGCCAAATATAGAGCTGATTTATATGGCTTTGAATTTGGTTGATTTTGTCGAGGCGATTTACAAGGGCAGGCTCATCATCGTCCATACGAAGCAATACCGCTCGGCTATGGCTGAGTTGATTTTTGGTATCAATGAGATAAAACTTTTCAGCAGGCTTTACAATCTCCACATTCATAGTGCTTATTATGAGGAAAATTTCGCCCAAGACCTTATGGATACAAACACCATCAATGCAAATGCTATACACTCGCTTGATTTAAAGGCAGGCAACGACCCGCGTGATGCGCTTATGGGCATAGAACATTATATGATAAATTTACCCAAAATGCTTGCACGCCCAACCTTAAACGAGCTTATCAAAAAGCGCAAGAAAAAGGGCAAATTCGCCGTCCTAGTCGCCACAGGACCAAGCCTTACCAAGCAACTGCCCTTGCTTAAAAAGTATGCTAAAAAGGCTACTATTTTTTGCGCTGATAGTTCTTACACCATACTTCAACAAAATGACATTAAGCCAGATTATGTGCTGAGTTTGGAGCGCGTGAGTAAAACTTCTGAATTTTTCAACAACGATTTTGGCGAATTTGACAAGGATATTATCTTTTTAATCTACACGCTCACGCACCCAAACACGGTAAAGTATTTGGAGCAAAACAAAAGAAACTTCATCATCACACAAAGAGCCTTGCCCTTTGCGGCGTATTTGGGCTTTTTAAACTATGGGGCGATAGGCGGCGGAATGAGCGTGATGAATATGGCGTATCAGTTTGCCGAAATGCTAGGCTTTAAAAATATCGTCTTCATCGGGCAGGATTTAGCTTACGCTGAAAACGGCGCAAGCCACGCTAAAAACTACAAGCACGATGAATTTTTTGAGAGCAATATGTATGACAAAATAGAAACGCAGGCTTATGGCGGCGTGGGCAAGGTCAAAACAAGCATTGTTTGGAAACTTTTTAGAGAAATCTTTGAGGGCTATATCTTCGCGAACAAAAAACGAGTCAAAAGCTACAACTGCACTGAGGGCGGCGCGCGCATAGAGGGCAGCATAGAAAAGCCTTTTAAAGAGCTTTGCGAGGAATTTCTAGCCAAACAGCCTGACAAAAAACCCTTGCCAAAGCCCGCCAAACCTACACGCAAACAAAGCGGCGAATTTATGCTTAAAGCCTACAAACTCATCAAAGATGGGCAAAACTACACGGCAAACTATCTCAAAGCGTGCAAAAAGGTGCAAAGACAGCTCAACAGCCTTATTTACGGCAAGCAAAACTGCACCCTTGATGCCATAAATTCAGGCATAGACAAGCTCAAAAAAAGGCTAGAAAGCAGAAAGGCTCTTTTTTGCTACGAGATTTTAAGCCCGCCTTTTACTCACCAAGAAGCCGCGCTTGCGCCCTTGTATGCTAAGCATTTTGAAAACGAAACAGACAGGCAAAACAAGCTCTTAATGTGGCTTTACGCTCACGAAGCGTGGGTGGAAGAACTCATCGATTTGCTTGAAGTCTTTGAAGCGAGTATGAAAGTGCATATCGTGCCGCTGCGCGAAGAGCTTGAAAGAAGAAAACTCTTGTGAGAGCCTTTGACAAAGAAAGTTTTTTTGCAAAATGAAAGTCTTAAAAGATAAGGGCGCGAATTTGCGTTTGATTAAGAAAAATTTGTCAAAATGGCGAGTTTGTTTTGGAATTTAGCGCAGGCTAAATTTGGGCAAAAGATGAAATTTACAAAAAGGAAAAATCTTGGCAAAAGATGATGTTATCGAAATAGACGGCAATGTCGTGGAGGCGTTGCCAAATGCGAATTTCAAGGTCGAACTTGACAACAAGCACACGATTTTGTGCCACATAGCAGGCAAAATGCGAATGCACTACATACGCATAATGCCCGGCGACAGAGTGCGCGTGGAGCTTACGCCATATAGCCTTGACAAAGGACGCATAACCTTTCGCTACAAGGCTTAGCCTT
>OARB01000022.1_pt1 | contig 49014 bp, 41 predicted proteins | sample 1475561 | NCBI WGS metagenome assembly OARB01 (sample SAMEA3360673, study PRJEB22359) | human gut metagenome | biome: ENVO:urban biome; feature: ENVO:human-associated habitat; material: ENVO:feces | place: Bangladesh | collected 2011
AGTAAAAATAACGCTAAATTTCCGGATTGCCACGCCGTTTTCGCAAAAACGGCTCGCAATGACGCGTTTGCTGTCATACTGAGCGCAAGCGAAGTATCCAAAAATGGAATTTAACAATGTGATTTTTCTATGGATACTTCGGCACAAAGCCTCAGTATGACAAGGTAGGGCATTCGCTGTTTTACCCGTCATTGCGAACAAAAAAGAGCGTGAGCGATTTTTCGCGTGGAAATCTATAAAAAAGATTATGGCTTGCCGCACTCGTGCTATATACTCGCTCACAATGACAAGGAATTTGAAGGATAAAAAAGTTAAAAATGTAAAAAGTAAAATATATAAAGAAAGATTAGGATTTAAAGGATAATGGGTAGCACAAAGGCGGGATTTCGCCCCCCCCCCCCCATTTTGTCAAGTGCAAATCAGCGGAGTTTAGCTTTAAATTTATAGCCACATTTAAAATCGCATTGTTATAATGAGCATTGAAGCCTTTGCAAAAAATTGCTTTCAAAAATTTACCCTTTTTAAAATTAAAAAAATGACTTTCGAAATTTTAGCCTTAGTTAGCTTAAAATTATCTTAAATTTAGCAATAAAAAATTTAATTTTCTTGCAAAATTGTAAAGTAGCAAGAAAAAAAGATTATAATTGAGCATTTTACAAACGAAAGGATAAATTTTGCTTAAATTTTTTCTCTTTTTTTGCCTTATAAGCGTGAATTTATGGGCGTTTGACACCAAAGTGATAACAAGTCGTGTCGCTCAGCTTGATAAGAATTTTATCTTTATCAAAGATGAGCCAAACATTGTCATCGGGGCAAGTGCGATAGTAGTAAAGCAAATCAAAAACGCTACTTCCATCATCTCACGGGCAAGTGTCGTGGCAAAGGACGGCAAATTCGCCAAACTCGAACTCAAACCCTTTACAATGCTCGCTCAAAAAGCCTTGCCAGAACTTGATGTCAAGGTAGAAACGGGCGATGAAGTGCTTGTGAATTTTCTTTATGATAGAGCCTTGCTTATAGCACCAGATGAAGCGAGCTACAAGCAAGTGGTAGGGGATTTGAGCGAGATTTATTTTATACACCCCGACATTTTGGGCGCGTATATGGTGCGTGAATTCAAAGTAAGCCCAAAAAAAGAAGACTTTCAGCTCTTTTGCGCTAACAATGCGCTTGGTATAGTGGGCTTTGTGCTAAAAGACAAGGTGCAGTTCATCGACTGCCAAGACTTTACGCCGCTTTTTGAAAAGCCACTCGCCACGACAAGCACTACCCCGCAAACGCCCTTTTACTCAAATATCACAAGTTACCGCAAAAATGTTTTCAATGTCAAACAAAGCAGGATTAAGGATTATTATGGCTACTACGAAGGGCTACTTGGAGCGAAAAAATGAAAGCTGAATTTGAACGCTTTTTTAAGCAACTCTTAGGCGATGATAACGCTTATTTTGACGAAGCGCACAGGCGTGCGTATAGCTATGATGCCACGAGAAAGAGCTTTTTGCCCGATGGCGTGCTGTTTCCGCGCGATGAAAACGATGTTTGCGAGATTTTGAAATTTTGCAACGCTCATCAAATCATCATTATCCCGCGTGGTTCTGGCTCTGGCTTTACGGGCGGGGCTTTGGCTGTCAATGGCGGGCTGGTGCTTGGCTTTGAAAAATATATGAATAAAATTTTAGAGATTGATTTAGAAAATTTAGTTGCAAGAGTGCAGCCGGGCGTGATAAACTCAGCCTTGCAAAAAGAAGTGGCGAAATTTGGGCTTTTTTATCCGCCTGACCCTGCAAGTATGGAGTATTCATCACTTGGGGGCAATGTCAGCGAAAATGCTGGCGGTATGCGTGCGGCAAAGTATGGCATAACAAAGGACTATGTAATGGCACTTCGCGCGGTTTTGCCAAGCGGAGAACTAATCCGTGCGGGCAAACGCACGATAAAAGATGTCGCAGGCTACAACATAGCGGGCATTCTCATCGCTAGCGAGGGTTCGCTTGCCGTCATCACAGAAATCACGCTCAAACTCATCGCCTTGCCAAAGCTCAAAAAAACGGCTATGGGCGTTTTTGATAGCGTCCAAAGTGCGATGAATGCGGTGTATAAAACGCTTTCAAAAGGCGTAACGCCCGTGTCTATGGAGTTTTTGGATAGATTAAGCATACAAGCTGTGGAGCAAAAATTTCACAAAGGCTTGCCAACGGACGCTGGGGCGATTTTAATCGCTGATGTTGATGGCAATGTCAAAGAAAGTGTAGAAAGCGATTTAGCCGTGCTTAAAGAGAGTTTTAAAGACTGCAACGCGCGTGAATTTCGCGTGGCAAAAGACGAGGCGGAGGCGGCTGACATTTGGTTTGCTAGGCGCAACTGCTCACAAAGCATTAACATTTACGGCACGCTCAAACTCAACGAGGACATTACCGTGCCGCGCTCCAAGCTGCCTGAGCTTTTAGAGGGTATAGAGCAAATTTCAAGCAAATATGGCTTTAAAGTGCCTTGTTTTGGGCATACGGGGGACGGCAATGTCCATACAAATGTGATGATACCCGATAAAAACGATAAAAATCAAGTGCAAAAGGGACACGAGGCGATAACGGAGATTTTCAAACTTGCGGTAAATTTAGGCGGAACGCTAAGCGGCGAACACGGCATAGGGCTGAGTAAAGCACCTTTTATGAAACTCGCATTTAGCGAGGCTGAGATGAATTTATTTCGCGCCATAAAAAAAGCCTTTGACCCAAATAACATTTTAAACCCCTACAAAATGGGACTTTGAAAGAAAGTTACGCCACGCAATCTCTGGCTTGAAACTAGCGTTTAAATTTATGGCTTTTAACGCTTGCCGTTTTAATTTTAGTTTAACAAAGCAAAACTGAATTTAAAATGTTTTTTAACGCCTCTTAAAGTGATAAATTTAAAAATTTTCGCTATAATCACACAAAATTCACGCCACAACTTTGGCGTGAGAAATTCACACAAAGGGGCTTACAATGAGCAAAAAAAACGAGGTAAAAAAGGTAGTTTTAGCCTACTCTGGCGGACTTGACACGAGTATCATCTTAAAATGGCTACAAGATGAGTATAAATGCGAGGTTATCACCTTTACAGCGGACATAGGGCAAGGTGAAGAGCTTGAACCAGCGAGAAAAAAGGCTCTTGCGCTTGGTATAAAGCCTGAAAACATTTACATTAAAGACTTGAAAGATGAATTTGTGCGCGATTTTGTCTTTCCTATGTTTCGTGCTAACGCGCTTTATGAGGGCGAATACCTGCTAGGAACGAGCATTGCGCGCCCTTTAATCGCCAAAGCACAAGCACTCATCGCAAATGAAACAAAAGCGGACGCAGTAAGCCACGGCGCCACAGGCAAGGGCAACGACCAAGTGCGCTTTGAGCTAGGCTATCTCGCCTTTAACCCAGACCTAAAAATCATCGCGCCGTGGAGAGAGTGGGATTTAAACAGCCGCGAAAAGCTGCTTGCCTACGCTGAGCGCAATGGTATCGACATTTCAAAGAAAAAGGGCAAATCGCCTTACTCAATGGACGCGAATTTGCTCCACATTTCTTACGAGGGGCTAGTGCTTGAAGACCCAGCTTTAAAGCCAGAAGCGGATATGTGGCGTTGGACAAAGAGCCTTAAAGACGCGCCAAATGAGAACGAAACCATTGAATTAGAGTTTAAAAACGGCGATTTGGTGGCTATTGACGGGGCTAAACTCAGCCCAGCTGGACTTTTGGCAAAACTTAACGAGCTTGGCGCAAAGCACGGCATAGGCAGGCTTGATTTGGTAGAAAATCGCTTTGTGGGTATGAAATCACGCGGTTGCTACGAAACGCCGGGCGGCACTATACTGCACAAAGCGCACCGCGCCATAGAGAGCATAACGCTAGATAGGGAAGCTGCGCATTTAAAAGACGAGCTAATGCCACGCTATGCGCATCTTATCTACAATGGCTTTTGGTTTAGCCCCGAGCGTTTAATGCTCCAAGCACTTATCGATGAGAGCCAACGCCACGCAAATGGGCTTGTGAGACTAGAACTCTACAAGGGCAATGTCAGTGTCATCGGGCGCGAAAGTGCGAAAGACAGCCTATTTAGCGCGGCTTACTGCACCTTTGAAGAGGACGAAGTGTATAATCAAAAAGACGGCGAGGGCTTTATCAAGCTCAACGCTTTGCGTTTCATCATCGCGGGCAAAAACGGACGAAAATTCTAGCACAATAGGCGAAGCAATTCGCCTATTTTTCGCTTGTTAGTTTTTGTTAAAAAGGGCAAAGGCTGAATTTTTAAAGCGCAAATTATCTTAAACGAAAAATTTGCGTGAAAGCAGATTTAAATTCACCTAGTTTCGCGTTTGCCTTTGTCGTTACGCTTTAATTTACACAAATTTGCAAAAAATTCAAATTTAATCTCACTTTTAAGATTTTTTTAAGCTCTTTTGCACTATAATCACGCCGTTTTTTAGAAAGCGTTTGTGCGAGTGTGAGCAAAAGGCAGTTTAAGCACGAAAAAATGCTCAAAAGCCTTTTGAATTTTAAAGCAAAATGCCTTAAATTCAAAAACCTTTTTAAGCAAGGCTTTTTTAAAGTTAAGCCCTGTAAATTGAGGCTTTCAAAAGGCTCATTAAGCTCAAACGCTCATTTTAACGAAAAGAGAAAAACTATGCTCATCTTTGTGCCTTTATTTACCATACTTACACTGCTTATGGGCGGCTACGCTGCCAAGCGCATAGGCGTTTTGAGAAACAAACAATCCCGAGCCTTTTTGGACTTTACCATCGTTTTTGCCCTGCCTTGCTTGATTTTCGAGCGCACTTATCATTTGAGTTTTGACTTTTCGCTCATCGTTTTTGTCCTTGTGGGGCTTTTTTCGTGCTTGCTTGCGGGGCTTGTGAGCGTGGGACTTGGGCGACTTTTAGGCTTTACGAAAGCCACGCTGGTGAGTATGTTTTTGCTCTCATCTTTTGGAAATACCCTTTTCATCGGCATTCCCATAATCCAAACCCTTTACAAAGACCCGCAGTTCATCAGCGAAGTGATATTTTACGATGCGATTGCCACTGCGCTGCCTATGTCGCTTTTTGCGCCCTTTATCGTGGCACTTGCGAGCGAACAAAAGGCGAGTTTAGCCCAAAATGTCAAAAAAATGCTTACCTTTCCGCCTTTCATCGCCCTTGCTCTTGGCTTTGCGTTTAAATTCGTGCATTTGCCTGAATTTATCTTTGAGCCTATACGTTTGTTTGGCGGGGCCGCCACGCCTGTGGCGCTCTTTGCGATAGGCTTGGGGCTGGGGTTTAACGGCATTAAAGTCAGCTACAAAAGCACTGCTGTGGTGATTGTGTGTAAAATGCTGCTTGCGCCTTTGATTTTTGTGGGCATTTTAAAGCTCACAAACACGACTATAACGCCATCTGCGATAGTGGCTATCTTTGAAAGCGCTATGCCAACGATGGCACTAGCAGCAGCGATGATACTCAAAGCTAAATTAGACACGAATTTAGCCATTAGCTCTATCGCTTTTGGCGTGCTTTTCGCCTTTGTCTCAATGCCACTGCTTGAATGGTTGCTGTTTTAGGGCTTTTGTTAAATTTAAGCCTTGCAAAGACTTTAAAAAAGGGATTTTAAGCGCATTTTACTCAAATTTGCTTAAATTTTTAAGTTTCAACCCAAAGCCCTCTAATGCTACAAAGTCTTTTTGGCTTTTTTCAAGCAATTTGACTTCTTCTATGCCTAAGTGGCGTAGGATTTGCGCGCCTATGCCATAGCTTTTAAACTCGATTTTACTGCTCTTTTGGCTTTGCATACAGATTAAAACTCCGCCGTTTTGGGACAAAAATGCGATTTGTTCTAAAAGTTCGCTGAATTTTTGGGAGGTTAAAAGCTCAAAATCACTTCCACTAATGTGAAATTTGACATTCTCGCTTCTTTTTAGCGCGCCAAAGACAAAGGCTATGTGCTGTGCGCCATTGTGGTCTATAAAGGCTATTTTGCGGGCGTTAAAGCCTGCTATGGTGCTTTGAGTGTCGCTGGTTACTTTGATGAGGCTTTCATTTTTCAATCGGTATTCGATGATGTCGCTCACGGCTACCATATTTAGCTCCCATTTGTCGCAAAATTCAAGCAAATCCGCCCTGCGCGCCATATCTCCGTCATCTTTTACTATCTCGCAAATCACGCAAGCTTCTGTAAGCCCTGCCAAGCGGCACAAATCCACCGTGCCTTCTGTGTGTCCTGTGCGTTCTAAAACCCCGCCTTTTTTCGCTATGAGCGGGTTTATATGCCCTGGTCGCACGAAATCCTCAGCCTTTGCGCCCTTATCGGCAAAAATGCGTATGGTTTTGTCGCGCTCATAAGCACTAACGCCCGTTAAAGCGTCCTTTGCATCGCAGGTTATGGTAAAAGCCGTCTCGTGCGTGGAGGTGTTTTCGCGCACCATTAAGGGCAGCTCGAAATGACGGGCAATGTCTTCATTTAAAGCCACGCAAAGCACGCCACGAGCGTGTGTTATGGCGAAATTTACCTTATCTTTGCTTGAAAATTGCGCCGCAAAAATCAAATCTCCCTCATTTTCTCTGTCCTCAGCATCAACCATCACGAGCATTTTGCCCACTTGTAAATCCTTAATCGCTTGTTCTACGCTTACAAACATTTGTTTTATCCTTTCAAAACCTTTGCTTTGTTTTGCTTGCCTTTTAAAAAATAGCAATTATAGCTTAAATTTATTGACAATTAAATCAAATTTGACTATAATCACATTTTAAAAATTTTTTGGGGTGTCGCCAAGCGGTAAGGCAACAGGTTTTGGTCCTGTCATTCGGGGGTTCGAATCCCTCCTCCCCATCCAAATTTCTATTTTACAGCGTTTGTTTTTGATTTGTCTTTTTGAAATGCCCTTTTTTGTGGCATTTACTAAAATGTCAAATTAACAAATGCCTTTTTTACAGCTTTTTGCGTGGCTTTAAGCCCTTAAAGGCTCATTTCGCAGGGTAGAGCAGTGGTTAGCTCATCGGGCTCATAACCCGGGGGTCGTGGGTTCAAATCCCACCCCTGCAACCAAATTTTCCTATTTTCTCTCAATCCACGCAAATTTTTGCTAAATTCAGCGATTTGGAACTTTTCTTGCTTGACAAATTTGGGGATAGTGCTTTGACAAGTGCTATAAACGCTCTCAAAATGTTTGTAAGGAATGCAAGGCAAAAATGCTTTTTTTCATCAATATGCCCATCATTAGGCACATAGCGTCCTTATACCCTGAGGCGCGTGAGGAAATTTATAGGGATTTGGGCAGGGAAATCCGCGTGTTGTTTTCTGACATAAGCGACACGAGCGATGAAGCCGTCATCGCACAGATAAAAAAAATCGACCAAAGAATTTTAGAAAATTTACACCAAAAATGCGACACAAACAAGAATTTAAAAGATTTTTCCAAAGAAATTTTAGCAAACATTTACGATGCCTTTCGCCGCAGCCGCGGAAAGTAAGTAAATTTAGGCGTTGAAGCTGAATTTGTAAATTTCAAAAGCAAAGTGCAGATTTAAGATAAATTGTGGGTAAATTTATAAAACCCCTTGTTTCATTTTTACCCAAAAAAAGCAAAAAATAACGCCTTTGTAAATGTTTTGTTAAACTTTAAATTCTTTTTTGTTAGTATAATTTTCGTAAAATTTCTTTCAAAGGACAAATTTTGGATACGCTATCTCAAAGCATACGCGAGCGCAAGCCGCCTTTTTACAAAACTATGCTTACAAGCCTTGCTTTTTGGGTGATTGTGGGCATCGTTGCTGGCGTTTTGCTCGGGCTTATCAACAAGGATTTAGCACTAGCGAGCAAACCGGGCGTGGATTATTTCATCAAGGCTTTGAAAATTCTCATCGGTCCCATCATCTTTGTAACCCTTGTTTTGGGCATTATTAGCCTAGAAAGCCTTAAAAAAGTCGGTAGCATAGGCGCAAAAGCTGTGATTTATTTTGAAATCGTCTCTACTCTGGCTTTGGCTGTGGGTATCATCGTGCCAAATGTGATGAAACCGGGAGCTGGTATGCACCTAGACCCATCGCAAGTGGATAGTGCAAGCGTGGCGCAATTTACCACAGCGCAAATAGAGCTGAGTGCGAGCAGCGAGATAATGCACATTTTAAAAGACGCGATGCCAACGGACATTATCACGCCTTTTTCGCAAGGCAAAACCCTGCAAGTGCTTGTCCTAGCTATTTGCACGGCTATCATCATCTCTTTGCTTCGCACGGAGGACAAGCAGTCCTTTCGCAAGGTGTTTGAGCTGCTGCAAAATTTCGTCTTTAAAATCCTGCAAATCGTTATGTATTTTAGCCCTGTGGCTGCCTTTTCGGCGATGGCGTTTTTAGTCGCACAGTATGGACTTGGCTCGCTTGTGAATTTAGGCTATTTGCTTTTGGTGATGCTCATAGCCTGCCTTATCTTTATCTTTGGGGTTTTGGGTGTGATTTGTTACGCTGTAAAGGTGAATATCTTTAAATTTATGCGCTTTATCGCCCGCGAAGTTTTAATCGTCTTTGCGACAAGTTCGAGCGAAAGCGCGCTTGCACCACTGATGCGAAAGCTCGAAAAAGCGGGGCTTTCAAAGGCGACTGTGGGGCTGGTGCTGCCAACAGGATATAGCTTTAATCTTGATTGCACCAACATTTACCTAGCGATGAGCCTTATCTTTTTAGCGCAAGCCTTTGGCGTGAATTTGTCTTTGTCCCACGAGATAAGCATTTTGATAGTTTTGATGATAGCAAGCAAAGGTGCAGTGGGCGTTACAGGAAGTGGCTTTATAGTGCTTGGTAGCACTCTTGGGGCTTTGGGAAGTATGTATATCGCTGAGGCAAACAACGGAGCGGGCGCGACACTTGCGGAGGTGCTGCCTGTGGCTGCTATATCTGTGCTTTTGGGGGTTGATAAATTTATGAGCGAAATGCGAGCGGTAGGAAATTTGTGTGGCAACAGCGTGGCGGCTTTAATAGTCGCCGTTTGGGACAAGCAAATTGATATGGATAAATTCCGCTACGCCCTTGACCACCCAGAAGAGTATCATCACGCGGGTATGGATTGAGTTGCCGTTGATTAGGATAAATGTGTAAAAATTTGCCTTGTAAATTTAACAAAAAGGACCTAAGATGAAACGATACTTTTTCGTTTGTGCTGCGGCACTTGTGCTTTGTGCGTGCGGCGACAATCAAGCAAAATCAAGCACGCCAGCTTTGCAAAACAAGCATTTTGTGATTGAAAAGCTAGAATTTGCGGGCGAAACCTTTGCGCCATCGGCTTTGCAAGATGAAAATTCAAGCATAAGCTTTGAAAACGACAGCTACAACGGCTTTGCGGGCTGCAACAACTTTTTTGGCTCATTCAGCACAAAAAATGGCAAAATCCACTTCAATGCGGACGGCGGAGCGACTAAAATGATGTGTCCGCCCGAGATAATGGCGTTTGAGGATACCTTGCTTGGCAATTTGCAAGGCGAATTCACGCTTGAAGAGCAAAATGAGAGCTTTATTTTAAAGTCAAATCAGCTTAAAATTTATCTCAAATAATGCTTTTGGCGGTAAAATTTTAAATTTTAGCCACGAAATTTACGAGGGTTTGACGAGTTTTGCTCGCTTTAAAACTTGCGGGCAAATTTACTCGTCTTAAATCCGATTTTTGCAAATGGCTATTTTTTGTAGTTTGCAATCGCCTTTTGTAAAATCTCCACAGCGACTTTGCTGTCTTTGAAATCCTGCACCTTTACCCATTTGTCTTTTTCTAGGATTTTGTAGGTTTCAAAGAAATTTTTGATTTTAGCTAGGGTTGCTTTTGGCACATCATCAAGGCTTTTTATGTCCTCATACCTTGCATCTACCTTGCTTGTAGGCAGGGCTAAAAGCTTTTCGTCCATTCCGCTTTCATCTTCCATCACCAAAACGCCGATGAGCCTACAAGGTATCACCGCTCCTGCTTGTATGGGATATTCATTAAGCACGAGTATATCGACAGGGTCGCCATCATCAGCCAAAGTGTTAGCGATAAATCCGTAGTTTGCGGGGTAAAAAACCGCACTAGCCATTACTCTATCGACAAATACAGCCCCGCTTTCTTTGTCAAGCTCGTATTTTACGCTAGAACCATAGGGTATTTCTATGATAGCGTTGATTTTGTCGGGTATGTTGCCCACTTTTATCTTTGAAATGTCCATTTTACTTCCTTTCAAGTTTGTTTTCTATTAAATTTTTTATGTCAGCCACGATTTCATCGATACTTCGCTCACCATTTACCACGCAATACACCTTTTTATCTTTGTAAAAGGCGCGAATTTCATCAAGCGGCTCGCTATACACGCGCATTCTGTTATAAAACACTTCTTCATTGTCATCAGCACCACGCGCACGCCCTAAAACTCGCTCTTTGGCGACTTCTTCGCTCACCTGCACTTCGATGACGGTTCGCAAGGCTATGTCCGCGCTGTTTTGCAAAACCTTGTCAAATTCAAGCATTTGCTCCACGCTTCGCGGATAGCCGTCTATGATGACGCTTTGCGTTGGAGACTTTTTGAGTGCTGAAACTATGGTATTTACGACAACTTCAAGCGGCACGAGATTGCCCTTTGAAATAAAACTGTCGATGAGTTTGCCAAGCTCACTGCCACTTGCCACTTCCTCACGCAACAAATCGCCCGTTGAATAGTGCGTTATGCGTTCATCATCACGCGCGATGATACTTGCGTCCGTTGTTTTGCCGCTGCCCGGCGCTCCTATAATCAAAAATAAATCTGTCATTTCACATTCTCCCTTAATTTTATGCCAAGTTCCCTTAACTGCTCGCTGCCTACGCTTGCAGGTGCTTCTGTCATCAAGCACTGCGCTCGTTGCGTTTTGGGAAAGGCGATGACTTCTCTTATGCTCAAAGCACCGCTTACTAGCATTATGAGCCTGTCAAGTCCTATGGCAATGCCGCCGTGTGGGGGCGCGCCAAAACTCAAAGCATCAAGCAAAAAGCCAAATTTAGCCCTTTGCTCGTTTTCATCGATTTTCAAAAGTTTAAATACCTTTTGTTGTATCTCTTTTTTGTGAATTCTCACGCTTCCACCGCCTAATTCCACGCCATTTAAGACGACATCGTAAGCTACCGAGCTTATGTCCTCGATATTTGGTTCATCGACATTTTTTGGCATAGTGAAAGGATGGTGCATAGCTGAGTATGAGCCGTCATCATTTTCCTCAAACATAGGAAAATCCACAACCCACAAAAATTCAAGCGCGTTTTCGTCTATAATCCCAAGCGTTTGCGCTAGAAAAATCCTAAAACGCCCCATATAATCAAGCACTATCTTTTTCGCACCCGCTCCAAAAAACACCACATCGCCTATTTCTAGCTCACACCTTTTGCTAAGCTCGTCTAAATCATCTTGCGTAAAGAATTTACAAAGCGGACCTTTTAGCCCATCCTCTTTCACTTGGATAAAGGCAAGCCCCTGTGCACCGAACTTTCGCACGAATTCCTCAAAGCCTTGCATTTGTCGTTTAGAAAAAATCGTATCGCCCTTTGGCACGCGCAAGGCTTTTATGCGGTTTTTCTTGCTGTCTTTGGCGATATTTGCGAAAATTTCGTTGTTTGAGCGAGCAAAAATGTCGATAACATCGATGAATTCAAGTTTAAAACGCAAGTCTGGCTTGTCTGAGCCGTATTTTTCCATAGCCTCGCTATATTGCATTATGCGAAAGGGCGTGCTAATGTCCTTGCCACAAGCCTTAAAAATGTCTTTTAAAAAGATTTCAGCCACTTGCATTATGTCCTTTTGCTCGCAAAAACTCATCTCAACATCAATTTGCGTGAATTCAGGCTGTCTGTCTGCCCGTAAATCCTCGTCTCTAAAACATTTTGCGATTTGAAAGTATCTATCAAAGCCAGCGCACATTAAAAGTTGTTTAAAAAGTTGCGGACTTTGGGGCAGTGCGTAAAACTCACCTTGATGAACACGGCTTGGCACAAGATAATCCCTAGCTCCCTCAGGCGTAGCCTTCGTTAAAATGGGCGTTTCCACCTCCAAAAAGCCCATATTTGCAAGCGAGTTGCGTGCGGCTATGCAGGCTTTGGAGCGCAGGGCGAAATTCGCGTAAAGTTTTGGGTTACGCAAGTCCAAAAAGCGATATTTAAGGCGCAATTCTTCATTGACATTTTCATCGCCGATTTCAAAAGGCGGCGTGGGGCTTTCATTTTCAACAATAAGCTCATCAACCACCACTTCAATCTCGCCTGTTTTAAGTTTGGCGTTTGTAAGCCCCTCTCCACGCGCTCGCACCTTGCCACGCGCTATCAGCACGAATTCATTTCGCACACTCTCGGCTATTTGATGAGCCTTTTGGCTGTCCTTTGGGTCGCAAACAAGCTGTATCAGTCCGCTTCTGTCGCGCAAATCGATGAAAATTATGCCCCCGTGGTCTCGGTAGCTGTTTGCCCACCCGCAAAGCCTTACCACTTCGCCTATGTTTTTGGTGCTTAAATCTGTATTGTAATGACTACGCACAATTTTTCCTTTAAATTTAAAGAATGATTTTGAAATCATAGCATTTTTTCGCTTTACACTTAATTAAGTTTTGATATAATTTTGCAATGAAAAAAAAGTTAGATTATCAAAATGTTAGTAAAATCGGGCTTGTGGCGCGTTTAAATACGGATTTAAAAAGCGAGATTTTGACGCTTAAAAAAATCTTTGACGAGCGGGGGATTGAACTTTTGCTTGATAAAGAATGCGCTAAAAATGTGAATTTGCAAGGCTATGAGCGCGATGAGTTGTTTGAGAAAAGTGATTTTATCATCGCTCTTGGCGGTGATGGCACGCTCATATCGTTGTGCCGCAAGGCTTGCGAGTATAACAAGGCTCTTTTAGGCATACACGCTGGGCGGCTTGGCTTTTTGACGGACTTTACAGCAAGGCAAGCGCAAGGGTTTTTCGATGAATTCTTTGCGGGCAAATTCCGTGTAGATGAGCCTTTTTTGCTTGACATTATCTTGCAAACCCCCAAAAGACAGGTGTTTAACAAGACAGCATTTAACGACATAGTCTTTTCGCGCACGCAAAAAAACTCTATGGCGCACATAGAAGTGCTGCGAAATGGCAAGATTTTTAACGAATACTACGGAGACGGGCTTATAGTAGCCACGCCAGCAGGCTCGACAGCGTATAATCTAAGCGCAAATGGTCCTATCATCTACACTTTGGCGGAGGTGTTTTTGCTTACGCCCGTTTGCTCGCACTCACTCACGCAACGCCCCATCGTGCTGCCAAAGGGCTTTGAGTTAGAAGTTAGGGCAAAAGAGTGCGCTTTTTTCATAGACGGGCAAGAGTGCTTTGAGACAAAGGACTATGCAAGCATTAAAATTCGGCTTAGCGACAAGCAAGTGCGGCTTTTGCACCCTAAAAATAGGGATTATTTTCAAATTTTAAAAGAAAAGTTGGGTTGGGGAAATTGATGATTTATGAAGTGTTAATGCGGGACAATATCAGCTTTAAGAGTGCTGAACTATCCATAAACAAGGGGCTTACGGTTTTTACGGGTTTAAGCGGGGCTGGTAAATCCATACTTTTTAAGGGCATTTTAAGCGCCTTTGCCCTTGTGGAAAGTGAAGCGAAATTTGTGGAGTTAAAGCTTGATGATGAGCTAAATTTAAGCGAGTTTGGCATTGAGGGCGATGAGGAAAACAGCTTTAAAATGCTTAAAGATAAAAGCGCAAAATACTTCATCAACAACCAAAGCATTGCCAAAAAGCCTTTATCGGCGTTAAGCAAGGGTTTTGTCAAGTATCTTTCGGCAAAAGACAGCAGTGAATTCAGCAATGAACGCTTTTTAGCTTTGCTTGACGCGCTTGAAAGTAAAAAAGATGCGAAATTTAGCGAATTTAAGGCAAATTTTGCAAATTTATATAAAGAATTTGCGCTTGCAAGTGAGGAGTTAGCGAAGATTGAAAGCGAGGAAAGGCGTATTGAGGAGCTTAAAGAGCTTGCTAGCTTGCAAATTCAAAAGATAGAGGGCATTAAACCAAAGCTTGGCGAGTATGAGGAACTAATGGTGCTTAAAAAAAGGCTTTCTAAAAAGGACAAGATAGAAGAGGCTTGGAGCAAGGCAAAATCGGTGTTTGAGCTAGAACCTGTTGTCGTGGAGGCTTTAAATTTAAGCGAAGTTGATGCGAATTTTTTCACAGAATGCTTAAATGAACTGCGCGTTGTGGCTGAAAATCAAAATTTTGACGAGTTAGAATTTGACATAGAGGGCGTTTTGGACAGGCTAGAAAAGCTCTCATCGCTCATTCACCGCTATGAGAGCATAGAAAATGCGCTCAAAGTCCTTGATGAAAAGAAAAAAGAATTAGAGCATTATCAAAATTTAAGTTTTGAGAAAAAAGAGCTTGAAAGCAAGGTAGCAAGGCTTAATGAACGCTTGCAAGAGAGCGCAAACACGCTCACACAAAGGCGTTTGTCGCATTTAAATGAGCTTGAAAACTTGCTGAATGCTTACCTTGAAAAACTTTATATGAAAGATTTGCGTTTAAGGCTTGAAAAGGCTGAAATTTCAGCACTTGGGCAAGATGAAGTGCAGCTCATCGTAAGCGATACAGGGCTTAAAAACCTAAGCTCAGGCGAGCTAAACCGCTTGCGCCTTGCTTTCATCGCCACGCAGTGCTTTGTGCTGAATGCTGGCAAGGGCATTATCTTTTTGGACGAAATCGATGCGAATTTAAGCGGCAAGGAAGCGATGAGCATAGCCAAAGTGCTGAGCGAGCTTTCAAATTTTTATCAAATCTTTGCTATATCGCACTTGCCACAGCTTTCTTCAACAGCGCACAATCACTTTTTAGTGGAGAAAAGAGATGGGCAAAGTTTTGTGAAAAAATTGCGTGATGATGAGCGCATAAACGAGCTGGCGCGAATGGTAAGTGGCGAGGAAATCACGGCTGAGGCGATAGAATTTGCAAAAACTTTGTTGGTTAAGCAAAATGATAGCTAAAAATGCTACAATAGTTAAATTTAATGTAAAGATGAGCGATGAAAAAAATTTTGATTGTTGATAATGACGAAATGCTGATGAAATTGCTTGCTAAAAAGATTTCTAAATCTTTGGGCTTTGAGGTAGATACTACTTCGAGCGCGGCGGACATAAGGGCTTTGGCGAGCGATGATTATCTGCTTTGCTTTGCTGAGTGGAATTTTACAAGCCAAAATGGCGATTTGCTGGACTTTCTTTTGAGTCAAAATTTCCGCGTGGTGCTTGTGAGCGCAAACAATGACAAAAATTTCAAGCAAGAGTGCCTAAAAAAAGACATTTTAGCCTTTTTACACAAGGAAAACGCCCTTTGTGTCGAGCAAATGCTTTCGCTGATAAAAAATGTCAGCGCTCACCAAAACGAAAAGCTGATTTTAGCGATGAGCAAGCTTAACGAGCGCAACGAGCTTAAAAAAATGCTGAATTTATGGGGCTTTAAAGTGCTTGCAGCGGCGCACGGCGAGGAAGCGTTAAGCTATCTAGCCGACAATGTCGATACAAAGCTCATCGTTTGCGATGCGAAAATGCCTGTGATTGATGCTTTTGCCCTAATGAGCGAGGTTAGAGAAAATTATGCCGAGTCAAATATCGATTTTATCGTGCTTAATGAAAAAGACGAAAGCGTAGAGGCTGAATTTTTAAACGCTAATGCAAGTGAAGTGCTGACAAAGCCCTTTGGTAAAGAGCTTTTTAACGCGAGATTAGAGAAATTTTTTAAGGCAAAAGAGCAACAAAAACTTGTAGAAATTTTTGCTGATTTTGAGCCAAAAACGGGCGCGAAAACCACACTTGCGCTTAAAAATGACTTTGATGATTATTTAAGAGAGATTAAGAATTTGGGCGAGGAATTCGCCTTTGCCTTAGTGGAGATTGATGATTTACAAGCCTACAAGGACGAATACGGCGCAAGCGTGAGCGATGAGTTGATAAAAAGCGTGGTAAAAGCGGCGCGCGATGAGTGCTTGGGTAAGGACATAGTAGGACACATAAGTTTTGAACGCATTTGCATAGTGCTTAAAAGCCGCTCACAAGAGCTAGCGATGAGAGTTTTAAACACCATTTGCGAAAATATCAAGGCTAGAAGCGTTTTAGTTTCGCTTGATGAAGTATTTTTCAGCGTTTGTATGGGTGTGAGCTTTGGCAAAAGTCAAAATAGCTTTAACGAGCTAAACAAAAAGGCTGAAAATGCCCTAAAAATCGCGCAAACAAGCGGCAAAGATAGGATAGAGCTATGTTTGTAGGCGTTGAATTCAAGCAAAGTGCGAAAATCATCGACACGCATTGTCATTTGGACGATAAGGCTTATAATGACGATTTGAACGAGGTTTTAGCAAATTCTTTTGAAAACAATATCGACAAAATCATTATCCCAGCCGCTGACATTAAGGATTTGCCCCGCGCGGTAGCACTTTGCGAGAGCTATGAGAATTTATACTTTGCCGTTGGCACTCACCCGCATTTTTGCGCAAGCTACGATGAAAAGCCCTTGCGAGACTTCATCACTCACGAAAAGTGCGTTGGCGTGGGAGAATGCGGGCTTGATTATCACTACATAAAGGCTGATGATATGGAGGAAAAGGCAAGGCAAGAGCGCGTTTTTGTCGCACAGCTTGAACTTGCGGTTGAATTTAAAAAGCCCGTTATCATTCACATAAGAGAGGCGAACGCGCCTTCTTTTAAGCTTTTGCAAAGCTACGCTAAAAATCTTGTGGGCGGGGTTTTGCACTGCTTTAACGCGAGTGAAATGCTGCTTGATTTAAAGGATAAATTCTACTTTGGCATAGGCGGGGTTGTAACCTTTAAAAACGCTAAAAATTTAGTCCAAATTCTGCCTAAAATTCCACAAAATCGCCTTTTAATCGAAACAGACGCGCCCTATCTTACCCCAGAGCCGTTTCGGGGGCAAAGAAATGAGCCTGTTTTGACGCATTTTGTGGCGAGTAAAATGGCTGAAATTTTAGGCGTGCAAAGAGATGAGCTTATTAAAACCTGCACGCAAAATTCACACGATTTATTTTTCAAAAGGCTTGCTGTATGAGATTTGCATTGATTTTAACCTTATTTGTGTGCGCTTTGTGGGCAAATGTTTTCACGCCAGAATACTACAAAAACCAAATCGAAGTGCTGAGAAAACTTGACATAGAGAGCAACTATATCAGCGATTTGGTGTTTGTGGAGAGCAAAAGCAACATAAAGCGCGTGCATTCTAAAACTTTGAGCGTTTCGGCGAGTGAATTTTACGAGTTTATCCCAAGCATTCGCAAAATCATCAAAGAAAACGATTTGCCAAAGGAGTTTTTATACCTTGCCATCGTGGAGTCAGGGCTTAAAATGCAAAGCACTTCGCGGGTGCGAGCCACAGGCATTTGGCAGTTTATGGAGCGCACAGCAAGGAGCTTTGATTTGCGTATCGATGAGTTTGTCGATGAGCGCAAAGACCCCTTTAAATCAACGCTAGCAGCGGCAAACTATCTTAAAGAGTTAAGGGCTGAATTTGGCAAGTGGTATTTGGCGATTTTAGCTTACAACTGCGGCAGTGGGCGTTTAAGGCAGGGCATAAAAGAGGCGCAAAGCGATGATTTAGCGGTGTTGCTTGATGAAAACAAAGGCTACTTGCCCCAAGAAACGCGCCTTTTCATCAAAAAAATCCTTACCCTTGCCTTTTTAGCGCAAAATGAGGACTTTTTATTTGAGGAAAAAGCCCTTGCAAACTACGCTTTGGCAAACGAATTCATCAAGGTGCAAGTGCCATCACAAGTATCTTTAAAAGACTTAGCAAAGCTTGTGGATATGAATTTAAAGGATTTAAAGCGATACAATCCGCATTTTAGATACGATTTTACGCCACCTGATGCGAGTTATTATATGTATATCCCGCTTGAAAAGAGTTTGATTTTCGAGCAAAATTACGACCCTAAAAAGCTGGCAAAAGTGGAGATAAAAATCCCCAAAACCCAAATTTACATTGTAAAATCGGGCGATTCGCTGTGGAGCATAGCGCGAAAACACGGCATAACAGTAGCACAAATAAAAGAATTTAACAATATCAGACAAAATTTACTTCTTCCAAAACAAAAACTCATCTTACCACTAACGATTGAAAACTACAAATACGCCAGGTATAAAAAGAGCCATTGATGAAACACAAGCAAAAATTTAGAGTTATAAATTGCCTTTGCGTTTTTATTTTGCTGATAACAATGAGTGCTTGCACAAGTGCAAAAACTCGAAATTCAGGGACAACACAGGCTTATTCGCATTATGTTAATGAAAGATTTGGATTGAGTGATTTTTATATCTTAAAATTCAACGAAAATGCTAATGGTAAGGCGGGTTTGTATAAAGAAAATGTTCGCCGCACCACAGCAAGTGGAGAAGTTTATAATCCCAGCACCTTTACCGCCGCACATAAAAGCCTACCTTTTAACACCATCGTTCGCGTAAGCAACCTTAGCAACGGACGCACCAGTTCTGTCCGTATAAACGATAGAATTCCGCCTACCGATGATAATGTGTTGCTTGTATCCAAAGCAAGTGCCGATGAGTTAAAGCTTGGCGAAAATACTCATATAGAACTAAAAATCATCGCCTATGCTTTGTGTTCGGCAGACACACTCACACCTTTATCCAAAGAATGCAAAATCGTCTCTATGGCAAATGAAACACCCATTGATAACACACAAGCCACTCAAATGAATATGCAAAATGTGAGCTTTGTAGATAAAAGCCCTAGCACGCCAAATCCAAAAGCTACGATAAAATCAAAAGCCACGACAAGTAGCGAGTTAAAAGGCAAAATTCTAGTGCAAATCGGTGCTTATAGGATAATAAACAACGCCATTCAAATGGAAGAGCTTTATAAAAATTTTAGAAAATATACTTCCTTTATGAAAATAGCTCCAAATGGCTTACACGAAGTCTTTTTGCAAAATTTTGACAGCATAGAAGAGGCAAGGTATTTTATCCAAACTTCGCCCATTTGGGATAATTTTATAGTTGTTGATGGCAAGGTTTTTGAATACAGCAAAAGAAAAAAGCCAAAGCCTTACAATAGACATTAAGCCACTTACCACGCATAATGTGCTTGTAAAAAATATGTTCGTCCTGTGCCGATAAGATAGCCAAAGCCTGTGGCAGTGTCGATGCTGTCCTTGTTGTAGTAATCATAATAAAAAGTATCAAGGATATTTCGCACTCCACAACTTAAAGACAATCCCCATAAATTCGCACTTATGCCTATGTCGCTAATGATATAAGGCTCTAAATTTTCTTGGAATTCAACTTCTTGCAAAATTCTGTTTTGAGCTATGGGTTGATTGCTTGTATTTGTTAGGGCTTTTTTACCGATGATACTTTGCACGCCAAAAAAGCTGTTTTGCACCCAAACATTCAGCCAGCTGAAAAGCTCCACATTTGCGCTAAGAGTAGCTTTATACTCATAATTATAAGGCATTTTTATCCATTCATTTGCCACATATGCGTGAGTTTTTGTGTGAGATAAACTCTCTTGAAGGGCAAGAATTCCGTTAAAGAGGTATTGCTCCAAAGCTAGCTCAAAGCCCACTCTACGAGTTTTTTCGTAAGTGCCAAAAAGTATAGGCGTGCTTGTATAAAAGCTATCAACCGCACTTGCATTGAGTGCTGGGATATTTGCTCGCACTTCTACGGCTGGATTAAAATGCCTTAGAGCATAAAATTCATTTTGAGTAAGCGTGTAAAAACCATTAGCACTAAAAAGTAGAGTAAGATTTTCAGTGCTGAAAAAATCCTTAAAACCAAGCTCAAAATTATCATAAATTTCATCATCAAACTTTGTTGCTTCGTATGTGATATCCACTGAATTTGTGTTGGTAAAATTTAGTGTCGTTTTAAAATTCGTAAATTTTCTTTGAGCCATATATAAGGGCGGCAAATTTGTAAATCCACGCTCATAACGAGCATACAAAAGCCCCGAATTTGAGTAATTTAAACTCGGCATTAGCTCAAAAGCCATCATCTTTTTGCTTTCACTTGTGTTATAGGCTTCAAGCATTGTTACTGTATCGTTTCGATTATGGACGCTGTTTGGAGTGTTAAGCTGTCTTTGTATGGTATTGTTTTTATGCGCACCTTGTATATCAAGTTTTTTAGAGACTAGCTCGTATCTCGCTCCGCCCAAAAGCGAAAAGAATCTACCAAAATCATATTTTTCCACAGCATACACAGCATTTGTAAGTTGATTACTTTGAATTTCTTGTTTAGTGTCATAACTAAAAGCCCATACTGTGCTATTTGTAATACCGAATCTATTGCGCACAAAGAGTTGGTCATTTGCAAGTGTCCTTGCTGTTGTCCTTTTTGCTTGCTCATATAGACTTTGTGTGCCAAGTGTGAATTTACCACTTTTATGCTTATAATCAAAGCGGGTATTGAGTCCAAGTTTTTGTTCATCAAACGCCGAACCTTGATAATTTACTTTCATATCTTTAAATATAATGCTTGAAAATTCGACATATTCATCTTGCAAAATTTGTTCTTTGTAAGAAATTTTGTTTTGATTTAAAAAGCCTTGCAACTCAAAACGAGTATCAGGGCTGAATTCAAGTTCATATTTTACGCTCGCACTTACCCTGTCTTGCATTACGCCTTGTGGCTCATAAGCTGATGATGGAGCGTTTGCGTTGTCCTTTGTTGGAGTCAATGGAGGAGTATTTTTTACGCGGTGCATACGGTTGGTGTAAGTGTCGATTTTATACACAGAGCTAAAACGGTCAGTCATTATAGTATCATAATCTGAGTAGTCTGAAAAGCCATTAAATTTTCCCCAGCTTATGTCGCCTCTGTAAAAATCCATTTGTAAATCAAGGGCATTAAAATCATTAAGATAAAAGATAAATTCGGTTTTTGCATTCATCTGTGTGGCGTTGTCATTTTGCCTTTGCCCATTAAGTTGAGAATACACAAAGCCCAAATTTGCAAAGAACGCACTTCCAAAGTTGTCCTTAAATACAAGATATGTGTCATAAGAGCCAGAGCTAGCTGCTATTTGATTATAAGAAACACCACCGCCAAAAAGGCTTTTGCGTGAATTTGAAAGGGTTTGTATATCGACTATTCCGCCCTTTGCACCGCTACCATAACGCACTGCACCGCCTAAAACAAGGGTAATTTTTTCTACAAGGCTTGGCGAAATGGTATTAAGGGGAGAAAAGCCGTTGAAATGCTGTAAGTTGTTGTCTATGTTAATGCCGTTGAGATAAAGCTTTGTGCGGTTTGTGTTTCTCAAATTTACGCTAGCACCAAAACCAGAATTTGAAAGAGTTACAAAGGGCAGGTATCTTACAAGGCTTTCTGTTTGGCTGTAAGCTTTGTCAGATAAGGCTTTGCCGTTTATGGAGTATTGATTTTGCGTAAAGATAAATTTATCGCGGACAAAGTCGGCGTTATTTGTGCTAAAATCGTTAAAACTCGATGACATAAAGCCTTCAAAGCCATAGGTAAGATTACCAAACAAAAGAACAAAAAGCGCCAACCCCTTAATTTGCATACGCGTAAAATCCTTAAACATTTTATGCGTGCAAATCGGCTGAAAGTTTGTTATTTTGAATAATTTTGCAAAATTTTTTTATAAAAATAACGAATTTAAAGGCTTTTAATGTTATAATTACACCGAAATACTTTAAAAATTCGTTAAATTCGATAAGAATTTGACGCAAAGTGAGGACAAAATGCAAAGACAAAATTTCATTAGAGCACTAATGTGCGTAACACTCGGTTTAGTGGCATTGAGCATAAGCGGTTGTCTTGGTTCAAACTATCCTAAGGATTTTAGGACAGATAAAACAAACCAAACCAACGCCACAGGCACGATGAAACCTTACACGGTTAATGGCAAGACTTATTATCCAACCGTTGTAGGCGTAGGCGAAACCGCCACAGGCGTAGCAAGCTGGTATGGACCGGGCTTTCACGGCAAGACAACCAGCAACGGCGAGACTTACAACCAAAACGCTTTCACAGCAGCGCACAAAACCCTGCCGATGAATACGATTTTAAGCGTAACCAACCTTGACAACGGGCGCAAAACCACCGTGCGTGTCAATGACCGCGGACCCTTTAAGGACAACCGCATCATAGACTTGTCAAAGGCAGCAGCCACAAGGCTTGATATGCTCCAAACAGGCACAGCACCCGTGAAGCTCGAAGTTATCGGCTTTGACTCATCAGACATTACGCCCACGCCTTTGGGAACGCCCACAAGTGCGGTTGTAGATACCAACGCGAGTTTAGAGCAAAACGCTAGCGTTCCATCAGCACTCATCGACATACCCCAAGTTGTCGATACTAGCTCATATCAAGGCGGCGGCTTTATGGTGCAAATCGGCGCGTTTAGAAACAAAGACGGCGCCCAAGATATAATCGACAGATACAAATCCTACAAGGGCTACACAACTTACTCACGAGTAAGCGCCAGAGACGGACTGACAAGGGTTTTCTTAAAGGGCTTTAAAAGCGAAGCAGAAGCCAAAGACTTTGTGCGAAGTGGCGAATTTCCGGGGGCTTTTGTCGTTAAAGAATGATAGAGCTGATTTTTTTAGACATTGATGGTTGCCTAACCGATGGCAAAATCATATACAGCGCAAACGGCGTGGAGATGAAAGAATTTAATGTCAAAGACGGCGCAGCCATAGAAGCGTGGCTCAAACTTGGCAAAAAAGCCGCCATCATCACAGGACGGCAAAGCGAGTGCGTGAATTTGCGCGCAAGAGACTTGAAAATCGACCTTGTTTATCAAGGTATCAAGGACAAACTTTCTTGTGCGCAAACTATCCTAAAAAAGCTGAATTGAAGCCTTTCACAATGCGCCGCCATAGGCGATTACTACAACGATACAGAGCTTTTAAACGCCGTTAAATTCGCCTTTACGCCAAAAGATGCTTTCATCGATGTCGGCAAAAGGCTGAAATTTAGCGGCGGCAAGGGCGCAGTGGCGCAGATGATAGAAATTTTAGTGCAAAAAAACAAAATGCAAAAAGAGTGGGCAAGGCTTTGGCGGTAAGGATTTTTGCGGTGCTGATGGGGCTTTTTTCGCTCACTCTTGTGTTTTTGAGTTTGCAGGAATTTTATCTCATCGATTTTAAACCCCCAAGCGTGGATTTTAAAAACATTGAAGCAAACAAACTTGATATTTTCGAGCTTAACGCGAGCAGCACAAAGGCAAACTACCAAGCAGCAAGCTGGCAAAGGTATTTAGACAAAGATATTTTCAACAAGGTTTTTGTGTATGGCTTTGATTTTAACGCAAGCGCAAACACGCTTGTTTTAACGCAAAATGGCACGACACTACAAGGAAATGTGCGCTATGCTGATGACAATGGCACTCGCGTTGAGACACAACGGCTATTTTACGACAACAAAAAGAAAATTTTAAGCACGAAGTCCGATTTTAAGGTATATCGCAAAGACAACTTACTGACAGGCACGGCGTTTGATTACAATGTGCCTAAAAAAGTGCTGAAAATTCAAGGGGTTAAGGCGTGGTTCGATTGATTTTGCTCTGTGTTTTAGCACTTTGCGCCTTTGGCGAGCAAGTAGAAGTGCGAGCGGCGCATTTTTACGCTGATGAAAAAAAGGGCGAAAATGTGTTGAGTGGGGGCGTTTTTGTCAAGCGCGACAAGGACATTTTGCGCACAAACAAGCTCATCATCACCACAGACAAAAACCGCAAAGCTAAATTTTACAGGGCTTTGGGCGATGCGCGCTTTGAGATAATGCTGAAAAACAAGCTCTACAAGGGGCGCGGCGATGAGCTAAGCTATGATGTGGTAAATGAAATTTACGAGATTAAGGGCAATGCAGTAGTCGAAGAAGCCCAAAGCAACCAAAAACTTGTCGGCGAAACCATCATCATCGACAAAAAACAAGAAAGCTACACCGTGATGAGCGTGGAGCAAAAGCCCGTGAAATTTACCTTTGAGCTGGATAAAAAATGATTACTAGCGCAAAATTCATCATCTCAGCCACAAATTTTTCGCAAAGTCCGCATTTTGCTTTGAGCGAAGTGGCTTTTTTGGGGCGTTCAAATGTCGGCAAAAGCTCACTCATCAACGCCCTAACTCGTCAAAAAAACCTAGCCAAAAGCTCGGCTACGCCGGGCAAAACAAGGCTTATCAACTTTTTTGAAGTGAGTTTTAAGCTGAATTTAAAAGAGCAAAATTTAAGCGAATTTGCGCTTGAAAATTTAGGCGCAAATTTAAATTTAAATTCAAAGCAAGATTTAAATTCACAAGGCAATAAAAGCCAGAATTTAAGCGTAAATTCAAGTCAAAACGCTAAATTTCAAAGCGAAAATTCAAACCAAAGCGACAAATTCACGCTTATTTTTGTGGATTTGCCCGGTTTTGGTTATGCCAAAGTTTCGCACGCCCAAAGGGCTGAGTGGGACAAAAATTTAGACGAGTTTTTGAAAAAACGCCAAGCCATAAGGCTTTTCGTGCATTTGCGAGACGCAAGACACGAGAATTTAGCCCTTGATGAGAGCATAAATGAGTATTTGCAAAGCCTTAAAAGCCCAAGCCAAAGCATTTTGCAAGTTTTCACAAAGGCGGACAAGCTTAATCAAAGCCAAAAAACAAGGCTTTGCAAAACTTACCCAAACGCCTTGCTTGTTTCAAGTGCCAAAAACACGGGCTTAGCTCAGCTTGAAAACGCGCTTATAACCCACACGCTAGGACGAGCAAATGCCTAAACAACGCCGTTTTGGAAGCACAGAAAAGCACCATTTTTTCAGCGGTTCGTATTTGATTTTGGGCTTTTTCTTTGTGTTTTATCAAATTTTTAGCTCCATTTTTCCGCTACCCTTGCTCATCGGCTTTTTTTTTAACTATATGTTTGTTTTGCTGCACGAAAGTGAGCAGACACTTTATGAGCTGGATTTTCGCTGGTATTTTTCTCTTTTTTATCTCGTGTTTATCGACATTACACACGATTTTTATCTTTTTTCATCGTGCTTTGCTTTTTTTGCTTTTTATTATTTTTGTGCCGACTGGATAAGGATAAATTTCACTATCGGCAGGATTTTGCCTATTTTGTTTTGCGTTTGTGCTTATGTTTTGCTTTTTGTGATTGACAATGTGCTTTCTTATATCGACACGAGCGATTTTAAGCTTTTTGGCGGCGAATACCTTGTCGATATGCTCGTTGAATCAGCCCTTTGCTATCTCATTTTTAGAAAGGCGGTAAAATGAGACTTCGCTTGGTGATGGCGTTTATCTTTGTGGTGTTTGTGCTGCTTTTAAGCAGGGTGTATTATCTAGCGATAAAATCAAATGTGTATTATGAAGAAATGGCAAGGCAAAACGCCGTTAAAACGCAGTTTATAGCGCCTATCCGTGGGCTTATCTTCGACACAAAGGGGCGTTTGCTCGCGTCAAATGACCTTGGTTTTAGCATAGCGATAAAGCCTTATTTGCACATAAAAAAAGAAAATCGCAAACTTTTGGACGAAGAAATCGCCTTTTTCGCGCAGTTTTTCCCCGACATCAACACAACAATGCTCCGCAGAAACTACATTAGAGAAGATTCTTATTATAATCAAGACTTCATCGAAGTGGCTGAATTTGTGCCTTACAAAGATATGATAGCAGCTTATTCTGAGCTGAATTTACGCGAGAATTTAAGGATTTTACCAACGGTTAAGCGCAGTTATCCTTACGAAAACATTGCAAGCCATATCATCGGCTACATAGGCAAGGCGAATTTACAAGAGATGAAAGAAAATGAAATAGCCAAACTCACGCGCTATGTCGGTAAAAGTGGCGTTGAGAAGTATTATAATGCGATTTTGCAAGGCGAAAAGGGCGTTAGAGAAGTCAAAGTCAATGCCTTTAACAAAGAAATCGAAGAGCTTTTTTACACAAACCCCAAATCCCAAGATTTGATTTTAAGCATAGACATAGAGTTGCAACGCTTTTTGACAAAGGTTTTTGCCGAAAATGCGGGCGTGGCGATTATAATGGACGCTGATGATGGCTCTATACTTGCGGCTGGTTCTTTCCCTGAATACGACTTAAACCTTTTTGTAAGCGGCATTTCAACAAGTCAGTGGCAAGAGCTTAACGAATCCCCCGAACACCCTTTCATCAACAAAATGATAAACGGACTTTATCCGCCGGGTTCTGTTGTGAAAATGGGCGTTGGGCTTTCTTACTTAAATTCAGGCGCATTTAACGCAAAAGGCACATTTTACTGCTCGGGCGCTGTGGAGTTAAGCAACCGCTTGTTTCGTTGCTGGAACCGCATAGGACACGGGGCTATGGATTTGCGCGATGCTATCAAGCACAGCTGCGATATTTATTTTTACGAAGGCGCGCTTAAAGTCGGCATCGACAAAATCGCCCCGACACTGCTTAAAATGGGCTTTGGCTCAAAAACGGGCGTGGATTTGCCAAACGAATTCATCGGCATTATGCCGCACAGAGAGTGGAAACTGCGCCGTTACAATGCGGCTTGGTTTCGCGGAGAAACGCTTAATACAAGCATAGGGCAAGGCAACTTTCTCGTAACCCCTATGCAAATCGCTAAATACACAGCTCAAATCGCATCAGGCAAGCGCGTAACACCGCATTTTGTGAAAAGCGAGCAAAATGCAAGCGCGCAAGATGAGCTTTTCACGCCCTTTGAAAAAAACCAACTTCCACTCATCAAAGAAGCAATGCTCGCAGTCGCAAAAGAACCCGGCGGCACAGCCTACCGCTACTTTCAATACCTACCCTTAAATGTAGCGGCAAAAACAGGCACGGCGCAAGTCGTAGGCTTTTCGCAAACCGAAAAACGCAACATTAGAGAGAAAGATTTGGAGTATTACTCACGCTCACACACTTGGCTAACGAGCTTTGCGCCCTATGACAAGCCCAAATATGTCGTTACCGTGCTGCTTGAACACGGTGGCAAAACGATGACGACAAACGCATTAGCCATAAAAATTTACGAAAAACTTTTAGAGCTTGGCTACTTGCAAAGGCAGTATCAAAAGCCCAAAAAACGCGCTAAATAACAAGCATCGCGTCTCCATAAGAGTAGAATTTATAGCCTTTTTTGATGGCTTCATTATAAATTTCAAGCGTTTTTTCTCGCCCTATGAAACTTGCCACAAGCATTATGAGCGTGGATTTTGGCAGATGAAAATTTGTCAAAAGATAGTTTTGGCGAAGTGGCGGGTTTTTGGGGTGCAAAAACAAATCACACTGCCCGCTCAAAAGCCCCGTGCGCGCCATAAATTCAATGCACCTCGTGCAAGTCGTGCCAACACCTAAAATCGCCTTGTCGCTTTTTATTAAATTCAACAAATCCTGCCCCGCAAAAAAGCTCTCAGCGTGCATTTGGTGCGCCCTTATGTCCTCGCACTCCACGCCTTTGAAAGTGCCTGCGCCTATGTGTAGCGTGAGAGTGTGGATTTCGTGCGTTTTTTTTAAATTTGCTAGCATTTTGCGCGAAAAATGTAGGCTTGCTGTGGGTGCAGCAACCGCCCCAGCGTTTTTAGCAAAAATGCTTTGATAATCCTTGCTATCTTGCTTCGTATCAGCCCGCTTTATGTAAGGGGGCAAGGGTATGTGTCCTATCTTTTCAAGCAGGGCAAAGACTTCGCCTAAATTCAAAAACTCGCACTTTGAATTTGAACTCAACTTTGTTGAATTTTGGGCTGAATTTTCATCGAAATTTACTGAATTTTCGTTTGAATTTGGCAAATTTTGGCTTAAATTTAAGGCATTTTCGCCTTTTATCTCAGCCTTAAAAAAACGCACCTTGCGCGTGCCATCAGCGTTTAGGGCTAAAATTTCAGCATTTACATTTTGGTTAAAATTTAAAAGCTCGCCCACTTTCACGCGTCCTTTGATTTGTGCTAAAAATTCAAACTCGCTCAAAGCCTTGTGAAAAAACAGCTCACACTCTGTGCCGTTTAGTTTGCGTCCATAAATGCGTGCTTTGATGACTTTGGTATCGTTAAAAACTATGGCGCACTCAGGCAAAAGCTCGCTCAAATCCCCAAATTTAGCGTGCCTTATGCGCCCGCTTTTGCGCTCATACACAAGCAGTTTTGCGCTTTCTTTTGGGCGAGCAGGACGGCTTGCTATGCAGCCTTTTGGCAAGGTATAATCATAACTTGAAAGCAACAAATCCGCTTCAAGCATCGCTTGGCTCGGTGCTAGCGGGATTAACTTGCTTGGCGATATACACGGAAAGCCCGTAAAGTAGGCACAGCGGAATAGCCATTAAAAATTGTGAGATGACATCAGGCGGTGTCATCAGCGCGGCGAAAATAAAAATCAGCAAAACCGCCACGCGAAAGTGCCTTTTCAAAAACGCATCATCGACAAGCCCGAGTTTTGCGAGAAAGTAAGTCAGCACGGGCATCTCAAACGCCAGCCCAAAGGCTATCATTAGCTTGACAAAAAAGCCCACATAAAGCCCTATGCTGATGAGCGGGTTCAAATCCTGCACGCGCGCCCCAAAGTTAATGAGAAAGCTAAACGCCATCGGCACAACGACAAAATAACAAAAGCTAACCCCTAGCAAAAACATAAGCGTAGCAAAGCTCACAAAGGGCAAAACAAGCTTTTTTTCATTGTCATAAAGCCCGGGCGCGACAAATTTCCAAAACTGCCAAAAAATCACGGGCAAAGACAAAATAAAAGCGGCGAAAAAACTCACTTTCATCGTGGTAAAAAGGGGTTCGGTAAGCTCCACGAAGGTGATTTTGTTAGAAAATGCGGGCAAGGCGCTTTTAAGCGGTGCTGTCAAAATGGCTAAAATATGCTCGCTAAACGCTAGGCACACAAAGAAAAGCACGATAACACAAAGCACAGAGATAAAAAGTCTTTTGCGAAGCTCGGCTAAATGGGGTTTTAACTCATCAAACATTGTCTTGCTCTATTTTGGTTTTGGGTTTTTTCGCGTTTGCTTTTTCTTGGGCTTTTGCGGTGTTTGTTTTGGTTTTTGTGTTGGCTTGAATTTTGGCTGTGCTTTTTGAATTTAGCGAATTTTGCGTTGAATTTTCGCTTGAATTTACTGAATTCTCCGCATTTTGCTCATTTCCTAAACTCGCTAAATCCTTTTCTATCGCATTTATGTCATCTTTTATGGCATTAGTATCCGCTACAATCTCTTTTTTCAGCTCGTCAAACTCTTCAAAGCTCAGTTTTTTGCGTATGTTTTGGTTGTATTCGCTGAATTCGTTTTTGTATTTGTCGGCTTCTTTTTTAATCTCACTAACGCGAATTTCCTTTTCTATGCTCTCTTTGGCATCATCAACCTGCCTTTTGAGCGCCTTTAAAATTTTGGCAATCTGCACCGCCGTGCTTGGCAGCTTTTCAGGTCCTAGCACCAAAACAGCCACGATTAAGATGATGATAATCTCGCCCATACTCATCTTTTTGTCCTTGTTTTTGAAAACCTTATTTTACACAAAATTCACTAAAATTAACACTAAATTCAAAGATTTTCGCTCAATTTAAAAATTTGCATTATAATGACACGAAAATTTAAGGGCAGGCGTGGTAGAAAAAATCATCAAAGAGCGTTTAGACAGCATCGAGCAACGCTACGGCGTGCGGATTTTATACGCTTGCAAGAGCGGCTCGCGGGCGTGGAATTTCGCCTCAAAGGACAGCTTTGATGAGCTTTTTTGCAAGGTAGCACTCACTTGGGCAAAATAAGCTAAAATTTCAAAAATTTGCTATAATTTATTTTAAATTTGCTATGATTTTGTTTATAAAACTTTTTTTGAAAGGAAAAAATTTTGAGTGCAAGGCAGGCTTTAAAGCAAGAATTTGACGGGTATTGTGCAGGATATACAAGGCATTTTGTCAAGCAAGGTTCGTTTAATCTCTACCACTCCAAAGAGCTTGACAATGTCATCAAAAAGGCGCACAAGCTTGTTTTGGCTGAATTTTTTGAGAGCTATCAGCCACGCAGCGAGAATGTGCCTTTTTGTGTCATCGCCAGCAAGGCTTATGCGGACTTTAAACTTGGCGCAAACGAAGCTGTGCCTTTGCTTTTCGTATATAAAGACATAAAGGGTTTTCATTTAAAGCCGATGATAAAGGCTTTCATCGCCCTTTTAAACGACATAGGGCTTGTTACAGACTATCAAGTGTGCGAAGTAAGCGGCATTGTCGGCAAGGCAAGGGAGCTAAAACCCTTTGGCACTCGGTATTTGTGCGGTTCAAAGGCTTTGTTTAAGGCGGCAAGAGATGAGATAAAACAAGCACTCGCCCTTTATAAAGATGAGTTTGCTGACGCGCTTTTGGCGCATTTTAAGGACAGAAATTTAGCCTTTATCAAGCAAGAATTCAACATAAAAAAAGACTTTGGCGGGCTTGAAGATTACGCGAATTTAGACTCTTTGCTTTTGCTTTTAAAAGACAGCCCCAAAAACTACGCGCTTCATTTTGTGAGCGAAAAAGAGTTGAGCGAGTTGCGGCTGGCGACTGACTTTTTGCTCTCTTTACAAAGTGCGATGAATATCCAAAACGGCGCAGATACGGATAAATTTTTGTTCGCAAATGCTGGCGAAATCAGCCTTTTGATGAAAAAAAAGGACAAGAAAAACCTAGACGCTAAAAATTCAATGCTCCAAAAGGCGATGAGTTGCCTACACACCATAGGGCTTTACACGCGCTATATCAGTATGCGGATACAATTTGCCCGCCAAGAGCCTAAATTTCAGCCCCTAATGCAAAGTGCCTTTATGCGGGCGGAGGATAAGATTTTCATCAACAAAAGACAAGTTTTCAGCACGCTCAAAGACTTTTTAGACGCCCTAAATACGCTTGATGACATTTATATGGACTTTGATTTAAGCGTTGTGATGGAGCTTAAAAGGTTGCGTATCAGCAAAAAAGACTTCGAGCAGGCACTTTTGCCCTTTAAAACCCTACTGCACCGCAGATATAGCTTTTGTGTACTGAAAGTGCTTTTTGACTCTTTGCTGCTTAAAGAGTTGATTAAAGCCTATGCGCCGCTTTACTTTCTGCCCGATGAGGATAGCATTTACAGCCGCGATGAAAACGCCTTTTTGGTGCTGAAAGAATTTGAAAAACAAATGAGCAATCTTGAAATCATCAAAAATTTAAGCTCCCAAGAAAAAATGATTGTAAAAATCAGCATTTTGATGAGCGCGAGCAACGAAGAAAACGAAGTTTCATTAGCAAATATCTACCGCGCCTTGTGCAATAAACTCAACATTCACGGCGAAGTGCTTGAATTTGGGCTGAAAATGTGCCTGCATTTTAACCTAATGCGCGAATTTATCGAAAAAGAAGACATTTACAACGAAACCATCATCACCGCGCTTATATCAAGGCTAGGAAACGCCCGCAATGTCAAGGTTTTGCACGCTTTGACTTTTATAAGCGCAAAGGCACTTGGCATAAACGAGCATTTTTTTTACAAAAGCCTTGACGCGCTTTTAAATAACGCCCTTGCTGGCTTTGAAAATGCTGAATTTTTGGACGAAAGCACAAGGCGAGTGAAAAAAGAACAAACCTTAAAGCGTAGCCGCGTGTTTTTGGAGTGCGATAGCTATTTGCAGGATAAAATCACGCACATACAATCAAATCTTTTCATCATCAAAAACAGCTTTGAAAAGATAGTGGAGGTGGCAAAATGCGCGCGCGAAAATGACTTTAAATTCTGGCTTGACAACGACAAAAACTTTGTTTTAGAGTTAGTAAGTGCAAGCAAAAAGCTGAATTTAAGCCAAATTTTAGGGGCGTTAAGCTCTTTAAATCTTGTGTTTATGAGCTTTTTCCCGCTTTTTGATGACAAAATGTATGCGAAATTCGAGTATGCAAACGAAGTAAGCGATATGCAAAAGGCTAAATTCAGCGAGCTTTTGCAAAAGAATTTAAGCACAAACGAGCTAAAACTTAAAAAACCGATGATTAAAAAAGATGAGCTAAAATTTGACCTTGGGTATTCAAAAACTTATGCGAAGCTCAACCTAAACACCAAAGACCAGCAAGGGCTTATGGCTTTTGTGATGAGCGTGTTTGATGAGCTTGATTTGACGCTCTCAGCAGCTAAAATCCAAACCATAAGGCAAAGGACGAGAAATACCTTTTATTTTGAAAAAACCCCAAATTTAGACGAGCAAAGGCTCATAAAATCATTAGCAAGTGAGTGAAAATGTGCGGAATCGTAGGCTACATAGGCAAAGATGAAAAAAAACAGCTGATTTTAGGCGGTTTGAAAGAGTTAGAGTATCGAGGATATGACAGCGCGGGGCTAGCCGTGATGAAAGATGAGGAATTAAGCTTTTTCAAAGCCGTAGGCAAACTTGAAAATTTAGCCAACAAGTGCAAGGACTTTTCAAGTAGCGGAGATGGCGTTGCTATCGGGCATACACGCTGGGCGACTCACGGCAAGCCCACTGAAATCAACGCTCACCCGCATTTAGGGCAATACTCTTGCGTGATACACAACGGCATTATCGAAAACTACAAAGAGCTTAAAACCAAGCTAGAAAGCGAAGGCGTAGGCTTTGTGAGCCAAACGGACACAGAGGTTATCGTGCAGCTTTTTGAATTTTATGCCAAAAATGACGAGCCTTTTGTCGCTTTCAAAAAGGCAGTGAGCGAGCTAAAAGGCGCTTATGCAACACTTTTAATCAGCAAAAAAGCCCCAGGACGCATATTTTTTGCTAAAAACGCCGCACCCTTAATCATCGGCAAAGGCAAAAACGCCGAGCTTTACTTTGCATCAAGCGACACGGCACTTTTGGGGCATTGTGCTGAGGTGCTTTACCTTGATGATTTAAGTTATGGTTTTGCGAGCGAAAAGGAGCTTGAAATTTATCAGGGCAATGCCTTGCAAACGCCTAAATTCACAAAACTTTCAGGCGATAAAAGCTACGCGCAAAAAGACGGCTTTCGATTTTTTATGGAAAAAGAAATTTATGAGCAAAGCAGGGTTTTAAGCGAGGTTTTAATGGGGCGCATAAATGGCGATGAGGTAGCGTTTGATGAGCTTTTAAACGAGGATTTAAGCGACTTTGATGAGCTTACTTTGTGCGCTTGCGGCACGAGCTATCACGCTGCTTTGGTGGCAAGCTATCTTTTTGAACGGCTTGCAAAGATTAAGTGCAAGGTTGAAGTGGCGAGTGAATTTCGCTACCGCGAGGCTGTGGTGCGCGAAAATTCGCTTTTTATCGTCATCTCACAAAGTGGCGAAACGGCTGACACTTTGGAGGCGCTTAAAATCGCCAAGCAAAAGGGCGCGAAAACCTTTGCGATTTGCAATGTCGATAATTCAAGCATAGTTCGCCTAGCGCATTTAAGCTTGCTCACTCGTGCAGGCATCGAAAAGGGCGTAGCAAGCACAAAAGCCTTTGCCACGCAGGTGCTGACACTTTGGATGCTTGCCATTTTTATCGCGCAAAAAAAGGGCTTTGATATGAGCGAGGAAATTTCAGCCTTGCTACACACTCCAAATGTGTGCGTAGTGGAAAGCAAGCTCCACGAGCGCATTCATAGGCTTTCAAAACGCTATTTGGACGGACACGGCTTTTTTTACATAGGGCGCGATGTCTTTTATCCGCTTGCTTTGGAGGGTGCTTTAAAGCTCAAAGAGTTGAGCTACTTGCACGCTGAGGGCTATCCAGCGGGCGAGATGAAACACGGACCCATCGCTTTGGCGGACAGCAAACTTTACACCATCGCGCTTTTGCCCCAGCACAAACTTTATGAAAAAGCAAAATCAAATGTCGAGGAACTCGTAGCAAGGGACTCTACCTTGCTTGTCATTTCGCCATTAGAGCTTGAACTGAGCGATGATTTCATCAAAACAAGCGAGCAAAAGCACTATATGAGCGAGTTTTTTGAGATGATGATAGTGGTGCAACTGCTTGCCCTTGAAATCTCCGTGCGTTTGGGAAATGATGTGGATATGCCACGCAACCTTGCTAAAAGCGTAACTGTGGAGTGAAGCGCAAATTTGCCACGCCTTGCTAAAAATGTGAAATTTTGTTGAATTTTTAAGCAAATTTAAGGTATAATCCATTTTTCAAAAAATTCAAGGGGGGCAAAATGAGACATTTTTTGACTTTGAGAGATTTTAGCAAGGACGAGATTTTAGGGCTTTTAAACTTTGCAGCTGACATTAAGGCAAAGCCACGCAAAGCCTTGTTGGATAAAAGTTTGGCGATGATTTTTGAAAAAAACTCCACTCGCACGAGAATGGCTTTTGAGCTTGCTATCACGCAGCTTGGGGGCAAGGCGTTGTTTTTAAGCAGCAACGACTTGCAGCTTAGTCGTGGCGAGCCTGTTAAGGACACGGCGCGGGTTATCGGCTCTATGGTTGATTTTGTGATGATGCGCGTGAATTCTCATCAAACTCTGCTTGATTTTGCCGAATACTCCAAATGCCCTGTTATCAATGGTTTGAGCGATTTGTATCACCCTACACAAGTGCTTGGGGACTTGCTGACTATGAAAGAGTATGGAAAAAAAGGCAAAGTAGCCTTTGTGGGTGATAGCAACAATATGTGCAACTCGTGGCTCATCGCAGCGGCGATTTTGGGGCTTGAATTTAGCGTGGCGATTCCGCCAAATTATGAAATCAACGCTGAAATTTTAGCATTTGCCAAAGAAAAAGCGCGAAATTCAGGCGCGAAACTTGACATCAGCACGGACAAAATGCGAGCCTTAAAGGATGCGCAAGTCATCATCACGGACACTTGGGTGTCGATGGGGCAAGAAAGCCAAAAGCAAAAGCGGCTCAAAGACTTTGCGGGCTTTATCATCGATGAAAAGGCTATGAGCGTGGCGGCTTCTGATGCGATTTTCTTGCACTGCTTGCCTGCGTATAGGGGCTTTGAAGTGAGCGAAGAAGTCTTTGAAGCGCACAGCAAAGAAATCTTTGATGAGGCGGTAAATCGCCTTTATGTCGTAAAATCCGTGCTGTGCTTTTTGAACGAGTGCTGAAAATAAGCACTTACGACCAAACGACTTGCAAGGCGCAAATTCCCAATAAAAACTCAAACGCTTGTCATAAAAATTTTGTCATTTTGAGTTTTTGCTAAAAACAAAAACTCTCAAATCATTGTCATTTTGAGCCTTTGCAAAAGGCGAAAAATCTATACTGCTGTCATTTTGAGTGTAGCGAAAAATCCAAAGAATTCAAAACACGCTTTGAATTTTATGGATACTTCGCCAAAGGCTCAGTATGATAAAAACTCCTCATTGCGAGAATTTGTAAAGCGTGAGCGTGCAAACGCTTACTAGCGACAATGTCGTGCAAGAAAATGCGGTGCAAAGTGAGCCACAAAAGCCCTTAAAGCTCAGCGAGTTTTTATAAAACAGTGCGGGCAAAGACTTGCTTAAAAAGCAAAACGACAAAGGGCAGTTTGTGCCAGACAACTAACAAAAATCAAAATCCTGGTGCATTGCCTTGATGATAGCGTGGATACAACAAATCCGCAGCTCATCAGCCTGAATAAAATCGACACGAGCAAAGTAACGACATTTGAGCGGGTGTTTTTTAACACGGCGTTTAACGAGGATATAAGCGAATGGATTGTCAGCAAGGGCAAAACCTTTCAAGGTAGGTTTAACAAAGCTGTGAATTTCGACAAAGCCATAGGCGCGAATGGGACACACAAAGTGCTACAAATATGATAGCTATGTTTCATTTTGCGACAAATTTCAACAACGACAGGGCTGAATTTGGCAAAAAATGGAAAATGGATAAGGTGGAATGGACTTGGGAAATGTTTTGGGTGCGGAGAAATTTAACACAAAAAAGGGTTTTGTTGGATTTGACATTGTTTGTCCTTTTCGCAAAAATTTTGTAAATTTCAGTGTAAATTCTAGCAAAAAATGTTTTAAAATTTGATGAAAATGTGAAAATTTGTAAAAATTTTTGTGTATAATTGCGCCAAAGCATAGCAAATGCTCGCTTCTTAAACGAAGAGGAAAGTCCGAGCTGCAAAAGACAGGGATTTCATCTAACAGATGACTAGGGCGACCTAAGGGAAAGTGCAACAGAAAGCAAACTGCCGTGAGTGCGAGCTTGCGGCAAAGGTGAAACGGCGGGGTAAAAGCCCACCAGCGATTTTGGCAACAAATTCGGCTCTGCAAACCCAATCCGCAGCAAGAAGGGGTGGTTGGTGTCTTTGTTTTAACCCTTCGCTTGATTTTGTTTGCGAAAACAAAGCTAGATAAATGAGCATTCACGACAGAACTCGGCTTATCGCTATGCTTTTTTGGCTGTTTGTAATGTTTTTAAGATATTTTTAAGGATTAAAATAACTTTTTTATAAGTGAAATTTCATAAATTTGCGCTTATAAAAAAGTATTTTGCGATAAAATTCAGTAAATTTTAAGGTAAAAAATGAAAAAAATTTTTTTGAGTGTAATGACGATTTTAAGTTTAAATTTGGCTCAAAATTTGTCAAATTTAAGCACAAATTCGCCCGAAAATTTAACAAATTTAAAAACAAAATTACACAAAACAAAAACAAACCCCAAAAACCAAGTCTTTGCCCTGATGAAATACGATAAAAATTTGCTTGAAAATGGCTCACTTGATGGCTATGTGATGAGCGAAAAACTTGACGGCGTGCGGGCTTTGTGGGACGGGGCTGCGCTAAAATCACGCTCTGGCAAGCCAATCGCCGCTCCAAAGTGTTTCACGCAAAATTTGCCACCCTTTGCACTAGATGGCGAGCTTTTCATCGCTCGTGGCAGGTTTGAAGAGCTTTTAAGCGTGGTAAATAGTGCAAATGCTGGTTGTGAGGCGTGGCAAAGCGTGAGTTATCAAGTCTTTGACGCACCAAACGCCACAGGCACGCTTATGCAAAGGCTTGAAACGCCCAAAAGCTACCTAAACGCTCGTAAAAAGGCGCAAAAAGATACTTATCCGCTCATTATCATAGAGCAAAAGCCCATTTATAGCCAAAAAGAGCTTGACAAAGCCTTGCAAGAGGTTATCAAATCAGATGGAGAAGGCTTAGTGGTGCGTAAAAATGCCGCACCTTACGAGCCTTTTCGCACTCGAAATGCGATGAAACTCAAAGCCTACGATGATAGCGAGTGCAAAGTCATCGCTCACCACGAAGGCAAGGGCAAATTCGCTCACAAACTCGGCTCTATTACCTGCGAACAGGCTTTTGCAGACTACCCGCAAACAAGGCGTTTCAAAATCGGCAGCGGTTTCACGGACAAAGAGCGCGACAACCCACCGCCCATAAATTCAATCATCACTTACAAATTTAACGGCTACACCAAAAAGGGCTTGCCGAAATTTCCAGTCTTTTTGCGCCTTTACCACGAGCAATGATTGCTTGAAAGTGCTAGTTTTGCTCGTCTTTTGAGCCTGCGCCCCAGAAAAACACCGCTCCCCAAAACACCAGCCACGCCACGCCCCAAAATGCGCCAAGATAGTAAAACACCGCCAAAGTCGCTAATCCAAAGCCCAGCACAGCAAAACCCACAGCATAAATCGCCGCCACGACAATCGCCCCTGCGATGAAAAGTATCACGCCTACGATAGCCATTTTGCCCCTTTCAATCACGCTTTTAAACGCAAATTTTCGTTTAAACAAGCTCATTGTAACACAGCTCTGCGACATATAATGTCGTTTTTGCAGCTCTAACAAAAAATTTTTTAAAAAATTCGCAAATTTTTTAAATTTTTGCAAATTTTGTTTCAACAAACTCTATAATTTTTGTCATTTTGAGCCTTTTGCAAAAAAGGCGAAAAATCCAAAGAATTTAAGACAAACTTTGGTTTTTTTCATTTCAAATGAGTGAAACGAGCGACCAAGCCACTTACAAGGTGTAGCAAAAACTCCTTGCCTTTTTAAGGTGTGGATTTTTCGCTTTGTGCTAACGCACTTTGCTCAAAATGACAAGGGTTTGTTTGTCATTTTGAGCGAATGCGAAATATCCACAAAGAAACATTAAGACATACTTTGCGCTTTATGGATACTTCACTTTCTTGCGAAAGCCCAGTATGACAAAACAAGCCATTAAATTTGTGGATTGCCACGCTCGCAAAACTCACTCACGCTGATGACATACACGCAATTTTTACAAAGCACGGCAAGAGCCACAAGGTAAAGCACAAAGAGTATCAAGCCCATTGTGATGATAATTTAAGCGCATTTAGCTTAGACATTTTTGCCTTTTTAGCTTTATTTACACATTTTTTGTGTCGTTTTGCAAAAACAAAAGTTCATTGTAACACTCCACAGCCCTTTGAGTGCTATCACGCCACGCTTCAAAGATTTTTCTTATAGCCTCATCGCTGTGAATGCCCTTACAAGCGTAGCGAAATATAGCAAAAACTATCTTGCCCTTGCTTTTTTCGCTCAGTTTAGACATTATTTCATCGGGTATATCCTTATTTCTTATATGCTCAAAGGCTGATTCTGCGGTAAATGGCTTTGTTTTATCCTCGTTTAGCTCCGCAAAAAACCACTCGACTAATTGTTTGAGCATTTTAGCTTCTTGCTCGTCCTCGCTTGGACTTTGTGTTTGAATTTCACTTTTAGCTTGTATGGCTGGTTTTTGAGTAGGCACGCTTTTGACACTTTGTGGGGCATTTTGTGGAGTCTTTTGTGGTGGCAAATGCCTACCAAACAGCGCATCAATAGCACTTTTCATTTCTTGCCTTATTTCTTCAAGCTTTTGAAGAGATGATTTTGCCTTATCATCATCAAAATATAGTTTGATTTGATTAAGCTTTTCAAAATTCGCCTCATTATCAAGGTTCATTTCTATCAAATCAATGCCAAAAGAATGCAGTTTATTTTGGATTTGTTTGCGTTTTTCGCTTTTTTTCAAAATCGCTTTTTTATACTCATCAAAGACTTCATCAAGCTGATTGACAAGTTCTTTTTGTAGGTTTTGTTCTGCTTTAAAAGTGCGTAAAAATTCTTTTAAAGACATTGTTTCAAAAAGATATTCTCTTTTCTTTTCCGCACTATACGCACTAATGCCCTCAAAGTCGATAAAATTATCTTCAAGTGCTTGTTTGATTTTATTGATGATTTCTTTAAGCTCGCTTTCAGTTTTTAAATCAGCCCTATTTAACACTATAAAAAGCTTTTTCTTTTTACGGCTTAAAGCAAGTTCTTTGTCGTCTAAAAAATCCAAATCACTTTGCGAAATAGTCCCTGCATCGGCATTTATAAGCCAAAGCAAAGCACCAGCATCATCTAAAAATTCTTTGGCATTTTTATCATCATCGCTTGTAGATTGCGAACTTTTTGACGCGTTAATGCCGGGCGTATCGATGAAACAAAGATGCCCAAATTCATCATCAAGTGTGATTTGAAACACCATAAAAGGCATAAGTTTTTTAAGTTTAAAACCGAATTTTTCTATGAATTCGTGTTTAAGCTTGGCGTGAATTTCTTTGTCTAAGGCACTTAAATTCACTTCTACGCCCTCATTTGATACCCCCAAAAGTTTGCATTGTTTTTCACTTATCACAAAGGTTGAAATGGCAGTGCTTGGTTCTATACTTTTGGGCAATGATATGCTTTTGTCTTTAAATAAAGAGCTGATAAAAGCGCTCTTACCCACGCTGAAAGACCCAGCCACTGCGACGATTTCTTTGTTATAAATTTGTGGGCAGGTGCTTACTACAACAAGCTCTTTTTCTATGTTTTGCAGTTTTAAAACCATTTCAGCCTCGTTTGCAAGGCTGTCATCTTGATTTGCAAAGTCCATAAAGTCCTCATTAAGCAGCTTGCGAAAGCGAGCCAAATCCGCATTTGGCTCTTTATCGCTTAAAAGTTTGGCGATGAGTTTGCGCTGAAAATTTAAGCTGTTATTTTCAGCACTCAAAGCCTCATTTCTTTGCAAACTCGCACTTTCTTGTAAAACTAAATTCTGGCTTTGTAAATTTTGGTTTTGGTTTTGCAAAGTTTCATTTTTTTCTTGTAGGATTGAATTTTTGGATTTCAACCTTTCATTTTTAGCGATATGCTTTTTTATACGCCACTTAAATTCTACCTTGCTGACCTTATTTTTACAAAAGTGCATTTTCCAAACTCCTTTCAAGTGTCTTGTATTCATCAAGCTTTAAAGCCTTGCTTGCAAGGTCTTTTTGTAGGCTTTGTATCTCATCGCTAATGCTTTGAAACATATCCTTACCAAAGCCAAACGCAAAGACACTAGAAAGCTCATTTGCTAGCTTATCTATGTCTTCTCTTACTTCTTGTTTAAACCTCATTGTAAAGTCAAAGACTTCATTGATAAAACGAGTAGCTGGGCGATGATACTCATCATCTCCGATAAAGTGTGTTTCAACACTATCTTCTAAAATGCCACTCATACCACTTATGCTGTAAGGAATTTTTGAGCTGTATTTGATTGATGGATAAGTGATTTTGTTAAAAATGTCCCTAAGGCATTTTTTAAACACAAAGCCATCGATAAACTCATCGCTAATCTCCTCTCTTAACGCCTTTAAAAGTGTGCTTGGCATTTTTTCACGCCACGCTTGTATTGCTCTTGCTGTTTCATCATTAAGCAAATTTTCCAACCTTTCACAAGTTTTCTCAATGGCATTTATCACAGCATTTGCATTGACTTTTTTGAGATAGTGTTTATTCTTCCACAGAAACCAGCCTGTTGTTTTTATAAAATCACCTTGCTTGCTTTCGGCTTCATTTTCCAAATTTTCAAAGAATTCAGTCTGTTTATCTTTAAGAATGCCTCGTATATCAAAGCAAAACTTAACACAAAGCTCATTCCACTCACTATCAAGCACAGATTCTCCACGCTCTTTTACCTCTTGCAAAGCATTAGCCCTTGCTTTTAGCCCATCAATATCCACTTTTTGCAAGGCATCAATCCTTTGCCTTACTCTATCTTGCAAAGCCTCTTTGTAAGCGTTGAGTGCTTTATCGTTGCTTTGCAAAAAGCCACTTATGCGCTCTTGCAAAATCAGCTCCTTATCCTTTTTAAGCTCGACAAACACAGCATTTAAGGCTTCAATGTTGGCAAGTTTGCTTAAATTTTCCCACATTTTCTCGCCTTGAAAATCGTTTGGGTATTCTTCTTTAAGTCTATTAAGGGTATGGATTTCCATTTCGTCTAAATTTTCACCCCTTTTTGCCACGATACCAGCACAAATGCCCGCACACACAATCATTTTTTCTTTTAAGGCTCTTTGCAGCACATTGTTTTCAACATCAGCCTTTTGTAAGGCGTTGTTTTTTGAGCGTTCAAGGGTATTTTGTATGCCCTCAAAAACGGCATTTAAAATTCCGCCATTTTTATCTTTTTCACTGCCATAAAGCTCACTATCGCCTTTTGAGGCGATAACAAAAATGCGAGCGACACTGCCAGCAAGTTTGCGGACTAAAATCACATCATTTTGGTCCATAAACTGCCCAGCTGGAGACAAAACAAGCACGGCATCACACTCTCTTAAAATCTCATTTGTCCTTGCCGAGCGGCTTGGCACAGGGTCATTTAGTCCCGGGGTGTCGATGATTTGGACATCTTTTAAAAACTCATTATCAAGGCGCAAGGTGATAGACTTGGTAAAGGGCATAAATTTACCGCTACTTCCCACATAGTCTTTAAGCTTGGCTCGAATTTCACTCAATGAGCCTTGAAAATCCTTGTTTGCCTCACGCTCGCTTGCACTCACTTGACTTTGGCTGATTTGCTGGTATTGCTGATAGCAAGCATAAATAGACTCTTGGACTCCTTTTAATTCTTGTAAGGCTGATTTTCTAGCCCTTTCTTTAAGCTCTAATTCATCAATTTCTTTGCCTTTCGATAAAGCTTGGTCTTTTTGCTCGTTTATTTTAGCATCGGTGTTTTTTTCAAGCTCGCTTTCAAATTCCTTTGCTAGCGTTTCAATCCTACTTAAATCATCATCGCTGTAAAAATCCACGCTTAAACTCGGCGTTTTAGCGTATTCAAGCACGGTTAAAGCCGCCGTCATCGGCGTGGCGGCTTTTGGTAAAATGCTTTCTCCATTAAAAATAAGAGCGTTTAAAAACGAACTCTTACCCGCTTTTACACGCCCTAAAATGCCGATTTTAAGCAACCTACCAGCCTTTTCAAGCTCGGCTTTGTCTTTTTCAAACTCAGCACTTGTTTTTATGCCGTGTTCTTTTTGCAAGCCAAAGCTGTCCTTAGATAAAAACTCACTTCCTTGCACCAAATTTGCGACCTTGTCAAGTCTTTGTAAAAAATTTTCAAAACTCATTTTACACCTCCATTTTATGCGTAAAGATATTTGTTAGCTAGGCTGTCAAGCTCGCCGCTAACACCGTTTAAAGCTTGAATTTTATCATCAAGCTCACCTAAAATTTGCGCTTTTTGCTCTTGGGCTGCGTTGATTTCAGCTTGCTTTTCTTCGAATTTAGCTTTAAAGGAATGAGCTATGAATTTTTGTATGGCTTCGAAATTATCCTTAAAGGCGTTTAAAATCTCATCTTGCAAGCTCTCTTTGATTTTTGACACGACCTCCACACCCAGTGCTTTTTCATCAATCGTTTTCCCTTTGAAAAAGCTGATAATAGTAGGCAAAAATGTTGTAAGCCCAACAATTATAGGCTTTAACTGCAAAGGCACGGGTAGTTTTGACAACAGCTTTCCCAAAGACACGATAAGGATTTTAACAACTTTATCGCCATATTCTGTGATTAAATTGTCCTTCGGCTTTGTGCTAATATCCATAAGAGCATTGTTGATACTTTTGCTTATATCATTAACCCAAGTTGCATCAATGTTTAATGAGTCTAAATTTAAATCACTAATTTGCCCTTTAAAAGTGTTGATTAAACGCTCTCTTTGGGTTTTCGCCCTTGCGTTAAATTCTTTTAAAAGCACATTTTGCACGATTTCACTGACAACTGAATTCATCGCCTCTTCGCCATTTAAAGCCGCATTTGCTATCTCACTCGCTTTTAAACGCAAACTCTCTGCAACCACATTTATGGTCGCTATGGCAGCATTTTGTGCGCACTCGTTTGTGTCGGTGTTTAAATTTTCTTGCGTAGAGTTGATTTTTTCCACAGCCCTTTCCAGCTCTTTTACAGCCTCTAATGCCTCGTTTTTGTTAGCTTTGAGGGCTGAAATTTTGGTTTGTAGGCTTGATTTAGTGTCTTTAAAGTCAAATTTAAGCTCATCTTTATAGAGATTTTCAAAGATTTGCTCAGAATTAGTGTCTTTAATAACCTTGTCAAGTCCGCCTTTTAAGTCAAGCAAAAACACGCTTTTATCATAATCAAAGCTGTCTTTCAGCTCATCAGCAATACTCGTTTTTATCTCATCTAATTCGCTTTTTGGCTTTAAATCGCACTTTGTAAGGGCAAAACTGAACGAACGTCCCAAAGTTTGCAAATTTTCAATGTGCCTTTTAATGCTCATCGCCAAAGTTCCACTTGATGCACTTTCTAAAATCACAAAATACGCCCCACGAGCCAAATACTCCATAATCGCCTTGTTATGTGCCTCCACAGGTGCGTCAAAGCCGGGCATATCGACTAAAATCAAAGGCTCTATGCTCTTTAATTTTTCGTTGTTTAAAAACACCTTTGCATACGCAAAATCTTCTGCCCGCTCTTTAAGCTTAGCAAACTCATCAAGGCTTAATTCCTCGATTTGTCCATTTTCTTTAACACTTTGTGCGTAAGCTTGTCCGTCAGTATAGCGCAGCTCCGTAGCCAGCGCAGTTTCAGGCGTAATCGCCACGCTTAAAATGTCCTCTCCCAAAAAAGCATTTATCGCCGTGCTTTTGCCAGCTGAAAAGCCGCCTACAACAGGCACAAGCAGTTCTTGCTCTTTTACGAGCTTGATGAGCGTATCTTTGCTTTTATCAAGCCCAGCCTCTTTCACAAGTGCATTCACTTGCTCCAAATACTCCACAAAATTTTTTTGCGAATTTAACATTGTTTTTGCCATTTTTTGTCCTTTCTTTGCCTTTCGCAAATTTATCTTTGGCGAAATTTAGCTTTTGCTGAATTTTGCCTTTGTGTGTTTGCTTGTGCTTTTAGCTCACACTTTTGTGTGTTTGCTGCGTTTTAAGTGCCTAGCTCACGCTTTTGTGCGCTTTGTTTGCACTTTAACTTCGCTTTTTCACACAAACGCTTGCGCTTTGAATTTGCTCGCCACGCAAACACCTTATAAATCCAGCCAAATCAAACTTACTGCCAAATTTCCACTAAATTTATGGCGAAATTTAGGGTTTTGGGTTGAATTTAGACCTTGCTTTTTGCTTTAAATTTAAAGATTTTAAACTCAACGCATTGTAAAGCCATCAACCAACGCTTGCTCTTGCCTAAATAAAACTTTTTGCCTTACTCTCCTTTATAAAAATTTTATCTCAAACGAAAATTCAGCTTTAAAAGGCTGTTTAAAGCACTTTTATGCGACTGCACCTTGCAACCCGTTGGGTCGCCTTTTTGTAAAATGCTCAAAATGACAAAAAGGGCGCAAAAGCGCACAAATAAAGCGTTTAAAAATTTCAAAAAAGCATAATACCCTAAAAAATGCCTTTTGTAAGCAAAAAGATGAGTTAAAACTATGATAAAACGAAAAGACGAGGAAAAACCGCGATGAAATAAGAAAAATTTACAATTAAACGAGATGAAACTACGATAAAATGGGTAAAAAAGCCCTTTAAATTTAGCCCAAAGGCGTGCTACAAGTGCGAGCAACGAGAGAGAGAGAGAGAGAGAGAGAGAGAGAGAGAGAGAAGTCCCCCGCCCAAACACTGCCCCATTTTCGCTTTGCCCACTTCGCCTGCAAGCACCGCTCCATTTTCTCTGTGCTGAATTTGCCGTTCCGCCACGCTTTGTTTTGCCTGCAAACACCATTTTCTCCCCGCTTGCCAAGCCGAATTTGCCGTTTTGCCCGCAAAGGTTTGCCACATTGAATTTGCCGTGCTTGCTTTGCTGTGCCGTTGCATTTTGCCACGCTGTGCCGTTTCGTTACCAAACTCGCTACGCCACGCTGTGTTGCACTTTGCTGAATTTAGCGCACCTTGCCACGCTCCACTGCGCCCCAAAAGCACGCTTTGCCACGCAACACCGCACGCTAAATTTTCACCCCAAGCACTACGCCCTTTGTTTAGCCCAGCAAGTCTTTGCGGTAGAGTTTTAGCAGACTTTTGCTCATTTTTTAGCATAAATTTGTCCTTTTTTGAGAGAGTTTGTTTGACAAAATTCTTTGCAAATTTTAGCCTAAAAATCCTTATGATTTTCTTAAATTTTGCCCCAGCTTTTTACCAAACCAGCGCCAAGAATTCAGCTTTTAAGCGCTATTAAAACGCCTTCAATCATCTTTTTAATATCCCCGTCTAAAATGCTTTCTACATTTGTAAAGGCTTCATTTGAGCGGTTGTCTTTGACTTGCTGATAAGGAAAAAGCACATAAGAGCGGATTTGATGCCCCCAGCCTATGTCGCTTTTTTCGCCAGCATTTGCCGCATCTTGTTGTTTCATTCTTTCTAGCTCATAAAGGCGCGAAGCAAGCATTTTCAACGCTGTGGCTTTGTTTTTGTGCTGACTTCTGTCGTTTTGACACTGCACGACAATCCCGCTTGGAGCGTGCGTGATACGAACCGCACTTTCTGTTTTGTTGATATGCTGCCCGCCAGCACCACTTGCGCGGTAATAATCAAAGCGCAAATCCTTTTCTTCAAGCTCTATCTCAATATCATCATCAAGTTCAGGGCTTACCATAACGCTTGAAAAGCTCGTATGACGGCGTCCTGCGCCATCAAAAGGACTTACTCGCACAAGGCGATGAATGCCATTTTCAGCCTTTAAGTAGCCATAAGCGTTTTCGCCCTTTACTAAAAAGCTCACATCTTTAAGTCCCGCTTCATCGCCTTCTTGAAAGTCTAGCGTTTCTACCTTAAAGCCTTCCCTTTCGCAAAAACGCAAATACATTCTATAAAGCATACTCGCCCAGTCGTTGCTCTCAGTCCCACCAGCTCCCGGGTGAATGCTCACAATGGCGTTTTTGCCGTCATTTTCGCCCGATAAAAGCATAGAAATTTCAAGGCTAGTAATGGTGTCTTCAAGCTTTTGCGCATCATCAAAAAGTGCATTTATCGTTTCAAGGTCGTTTTCGCTATTTGCCAGCTCAAAAAGCTCGCTCGCATCGTTTATGGCAGCAAGTGCGTTTTCATAGTTTTTCAGCAAGGCTGAAATTTTAGCCTTTTCCTTGCCGATGATGCCCGCTTTTTGTATATCTTGCCAAAAATCAGGCGCATTTTCTACCCGTTCTATCTCATCAAGCCGCGCCTTAATGTCCTGTGGCTTGATGATAGAAGCGACATTTGCCACTTTGTTTTTTAGAGCCTTTAACAGCTCGCTGTATTCGTAAGTATCCATAAGAATTCGCTTTTTTGTGATATAATTTTGAAATTGTAGCAAATTTAAATTTCAAAAAGCTAACAAGGATAATTTATGTCAAAACTTTATTTGCACTCACTTGGGTGCAACAAAAACTTAGTCGATAGCGAGATAATGCTAGGACGCCTTGAAAATTACGACATTGTGAGCGAGCCAAGCCGTGCTGATGTGCTTATAGTAAATACTTGCGGCTTTATAAAAAGCGCAAAAGAAGAAAGCATAAATGCTATTTTAAGCTTGCACGAAGAGCGTAAAAAAGGCTCTTTGCTTGTGGTAACGGGCTGTTTGATGCAACGCTATAAAGATGAGCTTGTAAAAGCCTTGCCAGAAGTTGATTTATTCACAGGCACAAGCGACTTTGAGCGCATTGATGAGCTGATTTTAAAGCGGACAAATTTGTTTTCAAATTCAGCGTATTTGCAAGGCGAAAACACGAAAAGAATCATCACAAATTCAAATTTTCACGCCTTTGTGAAAATCGCTGAGGGCTGCAATCAACACTGCTCTTTTTGCGCCATACCAAATTTTAAGGGCAAATTGCACTCTCGCCCACTTAAAAGCATAATCAAAGAAGTGCAAAGCCTTGTAACACAGGGCTTTTTTGACTTTTCTTTCATCGCCCAAGATACAAGCTCTTATTTGCTTGATGATGGGCAAAAGGACGGACTCATCGAGCTTATAAGCGAAATCGAGCGCATAAAGGGCGTGCGTGCGGCTAGGATTTTGTATCTTTATCCCACCAGCGTGAGCCTTGCGCTTATCGAAAAAATCATCGCTTCAAAGGTTTTTGTCAATTATTTTGATATGCCCTTGCAACACATCAGCGACAAAATGCTTTCTTTGATGAAGCGCGGAGCGAACAAGGCGCGTTTGATAGAGCTTTTAAATTTAATGCGAAATGCTGATGAGAGCTTTTTACGCACGGGCTTTATCGTAGGACACCCACACGAAAGTGAGGCTGAATTTAACGAGCTTTGCGAGTTTATAAGGGGCTTTGATTTTGATAGAATCAGCATTTTTGGCTACTCCAAAGAAGAGGACACAAAGGCTTATGAAATGCCCCAAATTCCACAAAAAACCATAAATTCACGCCTAAAACAAATAGAAAAAATCGTGGATTTTAAGATAGAAAAAAGCTTTGAAAAAGAGCTTGGCAAGGTGCGAGAAGTAGTTTGTGTGGGCAAAAGCAGCGAGGGAGAGTTTTTCATCGGCGGCAAGGATTTGCGCTGGGACAGGGACATAGACGGAGAAATTCTCATCAACGAAAGCAAATGCGGAGCTTTAAAACAGGGCAAAATTTATGAATGCCTCATCACCCAAAGCGTGGATAAAAAGCTCATCGCCACAGCATTAAGGCAAATTTGATGAAAAAAAATTCAAAGCAAAATAGCCTAAATTCACACGAAAATTCAGGCAAAAAGGGCGAAAATTCAAGCGGACTTAAATTTAATGACGAAACATTAAGCCTTTTAAAAAGGGGCAAAAATTTGCTCGCTTTTTCTTACGGGAGCGACAGCACAGCACTTTTTTACGCCCTTGTAAAAATGGGCATTTGCTTTGATTTAGCGATGATAAATTACAAAATGCGCGCACAAAGTGATGAAGAAGAACGCTCGGCTAGGGTTTTGGCGCGTGAGTTTGACAAAAAAATTTTCATCAAATGCGCCCCAAAATTTGACAAAGATTTTCAGCACCAAGCCCGCGCCTTTCGCTATGAATTTTTTGACGCACTTTGTGCTGAATTTGGCTACACAAACTTGCTTGTGGCTCATCATTTAAACGATAAATTTGAGTGGTTTTTAAGGCAGTTTGGGCGCGGAGCTGGTTTTGTGGAGCTTTTGGGAATGAAAGAGTGCGAAAAAAGGGCGAATTTTACGCTTATCCGTCCGCTTTTAAACACGCCAAAGGCTGAAATTTTAGCTTTTTTAGAGGAAAATCAAATCAAATTTTTTAACGATGAGAGCAATGAATATGAAAAATACGAGCGAAACTTTATCCGCAAGCATTTTGCCACGCCTTTTTTACAGCGTTTTGGTGCTGGGGTGAAAAAAAGTTTTGCCTACCTTGAAAAAGACACGCAAGGCTTGTGTGCGGGCGAAATAGCTGAATTTAAGGGCATTTTGCTGTGTGCGAAAAATGAAAGTCTCATCGCCAAAGCCATCAAGCAAAAGGGCGTGGTGCTGAGCGCAAAGCAAAGAAAAGAGATGATGAAAGGCGATAGCGTGGTGTCTGGGCGCATAGGCGTTGTTTTTATGGGCGAAAGGGCTTTGATTTTTGAGTATGAAAAATGCGAAAAAATCCCCAAAAAATTCAAAGAAAACTACCGCAAAGCAAGGATAGCAAAGCTTTTGCGCCCTTATTTGTATAATCACAACATAGACGAGAAAAATTTGCTTGAATTTTTAGCCTTTTAACGCTTAAATTAAGCACCTTGCTTAATGATAGCTTGCCGATGAGCTTTGCAAACGCTTGCTCCAAAACCAAAGTCAAATTCCACTAAAACTACTGCGCTGTTAAGGCGCAAAATTCATAGCCTTAAACCCACAAAAAGGCTTTAAAATTCAAATTTTAGTCAAAATTTATAAAAAATCCTAAAAATTTGGAATT